>ERZ1673750.207-NODE-207-length-58121-cov-7.432060_pt1 | contig 58121 bp, 44 predicted proteins | sample MGYA00580203_ERZ1673750 | MGnify/ENA primary metagenome ERZ1673750 (study PRJEB41218, sample SAMN15661763) | gut metagenome | host: Homo sapiens | place: Canada: London | collected 2015-08-20/2019-03-30 | study: EMG produced TPA metagenomics assembly of... | reverse complement strand
GGGCTTTCGGACCGGAAGCATGGATCACCGGGTTGGCTGGATCGAGTACGGAGAGGGAGAGGAGATGGCAGCGGTTCTGGGCCATCTGGATGTCGTGCCGGAGGGCGGCGGCTGGACGTATCCTCCGTTCGGAGGTGAGATCCATGACGGAAAAATGTATGGACGCGGAGTGCTGGACGACAAAGGCCCTGTGATCGGGGCAATCTATGGACTGAAGGCAATCCGTGATGCCGGACTGAAGCTGGACAGGAGACTCCGTGTGATTTTCGGAACCGATGAGGAGAACGGATCCTCCTGTGTGAAATACTATATTCAGAACGGAGGGGAACTTCCCGCGATTGGATTTACTCCCGATGCGGATTATCCGCTGATCTTCTGTGAGAAGGGACAGCTGTTCTGGAAACTTACCAGACCGGCGAAAGCTGGAAAAACGGCAGAAGGCAATGTGCCGGCGGCGAAGCTGATCCGGCTGGAAGGCGGAACGGCAAAGAATGTGGTGATGCCGGAATGTGTCCTCGAAGTTGAGGGAAAACTGAAGGTGAAGAGCGGCGAGGGTATTACGGTGACAGAGGAAAACGGCAGAACCACAGTGACCGCAGTCGGAAAAGGCGCCCACGGCAGTACACCGGAGCTGGGAATCAATGCGGCACAGAAGCTGTTTGCGGCGATTGAAGATTCGGATTTGGAAGAAGGCCTGAGACAGATGGTGCGGTTTGTGCTGGATAAGATTGGAACCGAGACCAATGGAGCCTCTCTTGGAATCTGTTATCAGGACGAGGAGACCGGCGAGACTACGGTAAATCTTGGAACTGCCCGGGGAACGGAAGAGGAGCTTTCTCTGACTCTCGATATCCGTTATCCGAAGAACGGCGACCGTGAGGAGATGATCAGAAACGTAAAAGCCTGTGCTGCGGAGTATGGCTTCCAGGCGGAAGTGGAGGCTGAGGGGCGGCTTTTGTATCTTCCGAAGGATTCCGAACTGGTGAAGAAACTGATGAAGGTCTACCGGGAGCAGACGGGAACGGAGGCAGAGCCGATGGCAATCGGAGGAGGCACCTACGCCAAGAATTTTGAAAACATGGCGGCATTTGGCCCGGTATTTCCGGGGGACGCGGCGCTGATCCATCAGCCGGATGAGTGCGCCGAAGTGGAGAAGCTGGTGAAATCCTGGCAGATTACAGCCGCGGCCATGTATGAGATTGCAAGAAAGCAGGATGAAGGAGACCAGGCGTGAAAAAGGATGGTTACTATACCTCCGGAGAGTTCGCCGGAATGGCAAACGTTTCCGTGAGGACGATCCGGTTTTATGATAAGAAGAATATCCTGAAACCTTCCCGGGTCAGTGAGTCGGGCATCCGCTATTATACAGATTCGGATTTTGCGCGGCTTCAGCAGATCCTTCTGCTGAAGTATCTGGGATTTTCTCTGGACGATATCCGTGAGATGACGGTGGATGATATGGACTGGCATTATATGCTCAATTCGCTGAAGCTTCAGCAGAAACTGGTGCAGGACAGGATTGAACAGCTTCAGCTGGTGGAGCGGGCGGTTCAGGACACGGCGGCTGCGCTGGAGACGGGACATGAGATCGACTGGAGCCAGATGCTGGAGCTGATCCGTCTGACCGGTATGGAAAAGAGTCTGAAGAGCCAGTATCAGAACGCCAGCAATATTTCCGCCAGGATCCGGCTCCACAGCCTGTATTCCCAGAATCCAAAGGGTTGGTTTCCCTGGGTGTTTGAGCAGTGCGGTCTGCGGGATGGAATGACGGTGTTGGAGCTGGGAAGCGGGAGCGGAAGCCTCTGGACGGAAAACAGGGATCGGCTTCCCAGTGAAGTGAAGATCGTCGTTTCGGACATCTCGGAGGGAATGCTCCGGGATGCGAGGCGGGAGATCGGCAGTGAGGACAGCAGGTTCCGCTTTGAGAATGTGGATGCCCACAGGATTCCGTTTCCGGACGAAACGTTTGATCTGGTCATTGCCAACCATGTGCTGTTTTACTGTGAGGATATTGACGGTGTCTGCCGGGAAGTGTACAGAGTTCTGCGCAGGGGCTGTACTTTTCTGTGCAGTACTTACAGCAGCAGTCATATGAAAGAAATCAATGAACTGGTGCGGGACTTTGACAGCAGAGTCACCCTGTCGGCGGATAAATTGTATGAACGGTTTGGATTGGAGAATGGCAGAGAATATCTGCAGCCATATTTTGAAAATATAGAAATAAGGCGGTACGAGGACCGCCTGCTGGTAGACCGTCCGGAACCGTTGGTGGATTATGTACTGTCCTGCCATGGAAATCAGAATCAGTATCTTCTGGAACGGTATAAGGAATTCCGGAACTATGTAGAGCAGAAAACTTCCCACGTATTTTCCATTACGAAGGATGCCGGCATCTTTATTGGCATAAAGGTGTAATTGAAAAAACAATAAATTTTGTGAAATCTTTGAGAAAACACTTGAAGATGACGTAACGTCACCTTTTATAATAAGGGCAGACTTGAAGAGAAGCTGCAGTTTCGGCTAACGATTTTGCCAGGCTTGGGCATTTCATGACCAGACCGTATGAAAAACATAGTGCCTGGGGACATCTGCTCCATTGCGAAGTGATGTTTCATGACGGATGCCGGGATGCAGTGGAGCTCAGACCCGTATTATGAAAAAACAAAGGAGACGAATAACAAATGAAAGGAATTATTCTTGCCGGAGGTTCCGGCACACGCCTTTATCCGCTGACAATGGTAACATCCAAACAGCTGCTGCCGATTTATGACAAACCAATGATCTATTATCCGCTTTCCGTACTGATGAATGCAGGAATCCGCGATATTCTGATTATTTCCACACCGGACGATACGCCGAGATTTGAAGCGCTGCTGGGAGACGGCCATCAGTTTGGTATTTCTCTGTCTTATGCGGTACAGCCGTCACCGGACGGACTGGCGCAGGCGTTTATCATCGGAGAGGAATTCATCGGCGATGATTCCGTGGCGATGGTTCTGGGAGACAATATTTTTGCAGGCCATGGGCTGAACAAGCGTCTGAAAAATGCTGCGTCCAGAAAGACGGGCGCAACCGTATTCGGTTATTATGTGGACGATCCGGAGCGTTTCGGAATCGTGGAATTTGATGGGGAAGGAAAGGCAGTTTCTATTGAAGAGAAGCCGGAACATCCGAAGAGCAACTATTGTGTGACCGGTCTGTATTTCTACGACAACCGGGTGGTAAAATATGCCAAAGAACTGAAGCCGTCCGCGCGCGGTGAGCTGGAGATTACCGATCTGAACCGGATTTATCTGGAAGAAGGCGAATTGAATGTGGAGCTTCTGGGACAGGGCTTTACCTGGCTGGATACCGGTACTCATGAGTCCCTGGTGGAAGCCACCAATTTTGTCAAGACGGTGGAGACCCACCAGCACCGCAAGATTGCCTGCCTGGAAGAGATTGCTTATCTGAACGGATGGATCAGCAGGGAACAGCTCCTGGAGGATATCCAGCCGCTGAAGAAAAATCAGTACGGCAGCTATCTGATGGATGTCCTGAATGGCAAATATATGGAAAAACTGTATTGATCGTGCGGAGGCGCATCCTGTGAATACAGTAAGAAAGCAGAAACCTGAAGACAGATTTGAAAAACGAAATGGAGATGGATGACATGAGAGTATTGGTGACAGGTGTCAAAGGACAGCTTGGCCATGATGTGATGAATGAACTGGCGAAAAGGAATCATACCGGTGTCGGTGTGGACATTGAGGAGATGGATATCACGGATGCGGCTTCTGTGGAGCGTGTGATCCGGGAATCCAACGTGGAGGCAGTCATTCACTGTGCGGCATGGACGGCTGTGGATCTGGCGGAGGATGAGGATAAGATTGAAAAAGTGCGCCAGGTCAATGCCGGTGGTACGGAGAATATCGCAAAAGTCTGTGCGGAGCTGGATCTGAAAATGATCTATATCAGTACGGATTACGTGTTTGACGGACAAGGCACCCGTCCGTGGGAGCCGGATGATGAGCGCCATCCGCTGAATGTATACGGCCAGACAAAATATGAGGGTGAACTGGCGGTTGAGAAATACCTGACCAGATATTACATTGTCCGCATTGCCTGGGTATTCGGTGTGAACGGAAAGAACTTTATCAAGACCATGCTGAACCTTGGAAAGACTCATGAGGAACTGACGGTTGTGGATGATCAGATCGGTTCTCCGACCTATACCTATGACCTGGCAAGACTGCTGGTGGATATGGTGGAGACAGACAAATATGGCAGATACCATGCGACCAACGAAGGGCTTTGCTCCTGGTATGAATTCGCATGTGAGATTTTCCGTCAGGCAGCCAAGATCAATCCGGTTTACGAAAAAGTGCATGTGACTCCGGTGGACAGCAGCCATTACCCGGCGAAGGCAAAACGGCCTTCCAACAGCCGGATGAGCAAAGAAAAACTGACTCAGAACGGATTCGAGCATCTTCCGTCCTGGCAGGATGCGCTGGAGCGGTATCTGAAAGAAATTGAAGTTTAGTCAAAATGGTTCCGTCAATGAAACGGTTGCCGTTCAAAGAATTGTTGAAAAATAAAATACAGGATGTGGAAAACCCCTCCGGATTTCAAGCGATATGTGGAAATCCGGAGGGATTTTTAGTATTTTTTGGAATGCTTTTGTTGCTGTGTGGGGCAGCATTACGGCTGCTGAAGGGTTTCTCCCGCCGCCACCTGAGCAAGCAGGGATTTTGCCTGATCCACGGTAGAAGTATCAGGGATCATTACGTACACGGAAGAACTCATGGAATAAGGCACCTGGCTGTCACCGGTTCCGTCGACACTATAGCTTACCACGTTCCAGTTTCCACCGTCGGACAGCTGCTGGCGGACAATTTCAGCGATGGTGTCATAAGGCACGTTCGTTTCCATGCAGCCTTCCGCGCTGTTCAGTACGGAAGTATAGCTGGTCAGGATTGCAGGGCTGGTGGCTTTGTTCAGCACGCCCTGGATGACAGCCATCTGATTCTTTCCACGCTGACGGTCGCCGGAAGAAAAAGCATAACGTTCCCGGCAGAAGGCAAGCGCTTCTTCTCCGGTGACGGTATTCCAGCCCTCATTGAAATGATAGCCCTGCACATTTCCAGTATCAAAGGTATAATCGGAATAAACGTCAATACCGCCAAGGGCGTCGATGATATCGACAAATCCGTTGAAATTCACACGGAAATAGTAATCCACGGGAACTTCATAAAGCATGGACAATGTATCCATGCTGACCTGAACACCATAGATACCAGCGTGGGTCAGCTTGTCCGGAGCGCCGTTGGAGATGGACAGCGGAACATAATAATCACGCGGTGTGGAAATCAGGAGTACCTGGCGTGTCTGGGTATTGATGCTCGCCAGAATATTGACATCGCTGCGGCTGCGGGAAGGCAGCGTGGAAGAACGTGTATCGCTTCCGCTGATGTAAATATTCAGTACGGGATTTTCATCGAGAGACGGAGCGGCGGATGCCTGTGCCTGATCCGCCGGATCCACGATGGTGGTTTCCACGACCTCTGTTGTGAGAGCGCGTACGGAAGTAGGAAAGTCTGTATATCCATCGAACTCTTCATAAAGATCCAGGTAGGCGTCGTTCAAAATGACAGCCCCGACTTCGCCGTTTCTCAGGCCGTCGGCTAATTGGGTCAAACCCGCATATTCCGCCGTCTGGATCGTTGTGCCGAGCTGTTCGTTGATACGCGATACCACGGTATCCGTATTTTCACGGTCCAGGGTACTGAGGATTCCGAAGGAATAGCCGGAAGCATCGGTGAGTGTCTGGGCCGGATCATCGGTCAGCACATAGGCGGAAATATTGGACGCTTCGGTTTGAATGCCTGCAATGGTCCTCAGCGTTGATTGAGTCTGAAAGAGATAAACGCCGCCTACCGCAAACACGCCCAGACAGATCAGCCACCATGCGGTGCCCAGGACGAAGGTCAGCCGGTTTCTGAAATTCCGGGTGAGCAGGAAAGTAAGCAGGACAGCCAGAAGACATATGGCTGCTGCTGCGATCACATGGGTGTTTGTGAGCAGCTGCGTCAAAGAAAGCATGAAAAGGAAAAGAATGGAAACCACCAGAAGCAGCAGCGTAAGGACCATTCCGGGCATCCGGTGTTTTTTCTTTGATTTTCTTGAACGATTAGAACTCATGATCATAGTATCCTTTCTCTTTGGTATCATAGCAACAGCGGTATCCGACGAAGAGTACCGGTCTGCATTGCTGTGAAAATTATTATATCTCTCATTTTTCCTGTTGTCCAGTACAGAAGGAGGCAGGATTTGTAACAGTTCAGCCAGCAGAACTGTTACAAATCCGCCCATGAAAAATCGCTTCGCGATGGAGCAAGATGCCCACAGGCACTATGTTTTCATAAAAACAAATGGACAATCCGGCGCGGATGCTATAAAATGAGGACAATGAAACATGGGAGCATACAGGCTGTTTTATGCCTGAAATAAGCGAAAAAACAGACAGGACAAAAACATGGAAGAGAAAAATCTGAGAAAAAAAGTTATCAAATATACCGTGGTGCTTGCACTGATCAGCGCAGTGATCATCGGCTGTTCTGCGATCGTAGTGGTAGCTGTGAGGAAGGCGGAGGAACGCTCTTATACAGCTTACGTGGATTCGCTGGTCAATGAATACCGGCTGCGGTTTGAGGAGCGGATGGCATCGGCGTTTGAAACTCTGCAGCTTATGGGAGAACTGATGGAGGACGGACTTCTGTCAAAGGAGAGTATCGTCACAGACCAGATTCAGAATCTGTCGGAAAATTCTTCTTTTTTTAAGCTGAGTTATTATGATATCCGGTCGGAGGAGCAGCTGTTCCAGCTTCCGGGCAGCGATCTGGAGTATGAGTTCAGCAACCGCCCGGAGGAAGCGCAGGAGGCAATTCGAAGAGCGTGGGAAGGTGAGACGGCGGTTTCTCAGGTATATGAACAGGATGGCGTCCAGGTGATCACTTATGTAATACCGGTATATCAGGAGAATGAGGTGCAGGGAGCGCTTGCAGGCGTTCAGGAACTGAGTCAGTTTTATGATATCATCGGCGGGGAAACGACATCCGGGGACAGGATCAATATCTTCTGGACAGAATCCGATGGAACGGTGCTCACCACCTCGGCGGAGGAATCTGCCGCGGAATATGGAGCTGCGATGATCGAGGAAGCGGATTTCGGAAGCGACGCGGAGCAGGACCGGGAAAAGATTGCAAGGACAACGGTCCGGTGGGATGGGAAACCTTATACCCTTTACTGTGCATCGGTGGGGACGAATGGATGGAATCTGATTTATATCGATAATGGAAAGGATATCCACAGCCCGATTTACCAGATGATCATTCTGGTGACATGTGCTTTTGCGATCCTGTTTCTGGCATGTATCACAGTCATTATTTATACCTATAAAAATACCAAGAAGGACAACCGGCAGATCCGTTCCCTGGCGGAGCAGGATCAGCTTACCGGAATTGCCAATCTCAGTAAATTCCAGCAGGAAGCGGATAAGCTGCTGGTGCAAGACAGGAATTACTGTATTGCTGTTATCAATTTTCGGCATTTTCAGTATATCAATGACATTTTTGGTATGGATCAGGCAGATGAACTGCTGGTAGAGACTGCGAAGCTGCTGGAAACATCCATCCATGAAAACGAGAGATGCTGCCGCGGAAAAACGGATCAGTTCTATCTGCTTCTGGCGGAAACGAAACAGGCTGCGATACGGAGCAGGCTGCAGAAGATCCTGGATCAGATCAGCGGTCTGACGGCTATTTTCCACAAAAACTACCCGATCACTCTGTACTGCGGAGCTTCTGTGGAACAGGAGGGGATTGAGGGAGAAGAACTGAGAAAGAAGCTCTTATTTCATGCGGAATTCGCCATGAAGATGATCAAGAATGGCCATGAGAATGATATTGCGTTCTATGATCAGAAGATGCACGAAGAGAAGCAAATAGGGCTTATGATCGAGAGCAGTATGCAGGAAGCGTTGGACACCGGAGAATTTCGGCTGTATCTCCAGGCAAAGAAAGATCTCCGGGGAGAAAAGATTTCCGGAGCGGAGGCGCTGGTGCGCTGGATCCGGAAGGATGGCACAATGATTTATCCGGACCGCTTTATTCCGGTGTTTGAGAAGAATGGATTCTGTGCTCAGCTGGACCTGCACATGGTGGAGCTGGTCTGCCAGATGCAGCGCAAGTGGCTGGATATGGGAAAAGAGATCGTTCCCATTTCCGTGAACCAGTCCAAACTGCTGTTTTATCAGGAAGACTATATTGAACGGCTGTGTGAGATCACCGACCGGTATGGAATTTCCAGAAAATACATTGTGCTGGAAATTCTGGAGGGTCTGGCGGCGGAAAACCTGGATGATCTGAACCATACGATCTTCCGTCTGAAGGAACTGGGCTTCCAGATTTCCATGGACGATTTCGGAAGCGGATATTCTTCTTTGAATATCCTTTCCAGTCTTGAGATCGATGAGGTGAAACTGGACAGGGAATTTCTTCTGGCGATGGGCACCGCAAGAGAGGAAAAGCAGAAGGCAATGATGCGGAACGTGGTCCAGATCGCGAAAGATTTCAAGATCCGTACCGTTGCCGAGGGCGTGGAGACCGAGGAAAACGAACACTTCCTGCAGGAGATCAACTGCGATTACGGACAGGGCTACTACTACAGCCGTCCGATTCCGGCGGCAGAATTTGAAGAGCGGTTTCTGAAGGAAAAGGGAGCGTGATCGTTTCTTGAAATTTTCCGTTTCACATGATACTATAATTCCAGAATAAAATCATGCTGGAAACAGCATTGCCGGTTTCAAAAACTTTGAAGCGCTGTGCTGGTTTCAGTGAAAAATAAGGAGAGGGAAATTATGGCAGATGTAACAGCATTGGGGGAAGTATTGATTGATTTTACGCCGTATGGCACATCCGAAGGCGGACAGGCGCTGTTTGAACAGAATCCGGGAGGAGCTCCAGCCAATGTACTGGCGGCGGTGGCACGTCTTGGGGGGACGGCGGCTTTTATCGGAAAAGTCGGCGACGATATGCATGGAAAGCTTCTGAAAGAAACGCTGGAAAAGGAAGGGATCAATGTCCAGGGGATGATCGAGGATCCCAATTACTTTACCACACTGGCGTTTGTGGCGCTGAAGAATGGGGAGAGAAGTTTTTCCTTTGCCAGAAAACCGGGCGCGGATACACAGCTTCGCAAGGAAGAAATCCCCACAGAGGTTCTGCAGAATACAAAGATTTTTCACTGCGGTTCCCTGTCACTGACGGATGAGCCGGCAAGAAGCGCTACGATGTATGCGGTGGAGGAAGCGAAAAAGGCAGGAGCGATGATCTCCTATGACCCCAACTACCGTCCGCTGCTCTGGGATAGCGAGGAAGAAGCGAAAAAATATATGCGCTCCATGATTCCATATGCCGATATTATGAAAATCTCCGATGAGGAAACCGCGCTGCTGACGGATTTTGCGGATCCTCACGAAGCGGCGGAAGCGCTGCTGGCACAGGGAGTGGGCTGTGTGGTCGTTACCCTTGGAAAAGACGGAGCGCTTCTGAAGACGAAGAATATAGAAGTGCAGGAGAAAGGAAGAGAGTGCAAGGTTGTGGATACCACCGGTGCCGGAGATTCTTTCTGGGGAGGCCTGCTGTATGAACTGGCTCAGAATGATGAAAGGCCAGAGACACTGACGGAAGAAAATGCCCGGATCTACGTCCGTTTTGCCAACGCGGTGGCGGGAATCTGTGTGGAACGGCGCGGTGCGATTCCGGCAATGCCAACTTTAGAGGAAGTATTGAAACAGTTATGAAAATTGTATTAGCAGCAGTCAATGCAAAGTACATTCATTCGAACCTTGCGGTTTACACGTTGAGCGCCTACGCGAAAGCGAAAGGCGCTCAGGTGGAGATCGCCGAGTATACGATCAACCAGCAGAAGGACGAGATCCTGAAAAGTCTCTTCCGGAAGCGGCCGGATGTGCTTTGCATTTCCTGTTATATCTGGAACATTTCTTATGTGGAGGCTCTGGTGACAGAGATTTCCAAAATTCTGCCCCGGACGGAGCTGTGGCTCGGCGGTCCGGAGGTATCTTTCCGTGCGGTGCAGATGCTGGAAAAGCATCCGTGCCTGCGGGGAATCATGAAAGGCGAAGGGGAAAAGACCTTCGCTGAACTGGCGCTGAGTTATCAGGAAACGGAAAGCGGGGAGAAGATATCCGAAAATGGTATGCCGATCAATGATTCAGACGTGCCGGAAAACCGGAAGTTTTTTGAAAAAATGACCGGAATGCCGGGAATCACCTGGCGGGATGCAGACGGAGCGATCCATGAAAATCCCTGGCGGGAAGTGATGGATCTGAGCGAGGTGCCGTTTCCCTATGAGAATCTGGAGGATTTTTCCAATCGTATCATCTATTATGAATCCAGCCGCGGCTGCCCGTTTTCCTGCAGTTACTGTCTGTCGTCTATTGACAAGAGGCTGAGATTCCGCTCCATGGAACTGGTGAAAAAGGAACTGCAGTTCTTCCTGGATCATGAAGTGCCGCAGGTGAAATTTGTGGACAGAACCTTCAACTGCAGAAAAGACCATGCGATGGAGATCTGGAAGTATCTGGCGGAACATGACAATCAGAAGACAAATTTCCATTTTGAGATCGCGGCGGATCTGATCACGCCGGAGGAGCTGGAGCTGTTTCGAAGGATGCGACCGGGACTGATCCAGCTGGAAATCGGAGTCCAGTCCACCAATCTGGATACGATCCGGGAAATTCACAGAAAAATGGATTTTGAAAAGGTATCGTTCGTTGTCCGTGAAATTCAGAAAGGGAGAAACATTCATCAGCATCTGGATCTGATCGCCGGACTGCCATTTGAGGATTATGACAGTTTCCGGCGGTCTTTTGCGGATGTCTACCGGCTGAAGCCGCAGCAGCTGCAGCTGGGATTTTTGAAGGTGCTCAGCGGATCTTATATGGCGGAGCATACGGCGGATTACCAGTGCCTTTATCAGGAAGAGGAGCCCTACGAGGTGCTGTCTACGAGATGGCTTCCTTACGAGGATGTGCTGCGTCTGAAAAGCGTGGAGGAAATGGTGGAGGTTTATTACAACAGCGGTCAGTTTCACTGTCTGTTGGGGCTGGCAGAGTGCCTCTATGAAAATATGTTTGACTTTTTTGCGGAGCTTGGCCAGTTTTATGAAGCCGGCGGCTATGAAGGGGTTTCCCATACACGGGTCCGCAGATATGAAATTCTGCTGGAGTTTCTGATGAAGAAAAAGAAAGTGGAGCGAAAGGTATGTGAAGCCCTGGCGCTGATCGATCTGTATGCCCGGGAGAATTTGAAATCCCGTCCCGCATTCGCGCCGGATCTCTCGGAACAGAAAGAGATGATTCGCCGTTTCTACCAGTGTGAAGAGCAGGAACACAGATATCTGAAACACTATGACGGTTACCAGTGGAAGCAGCTGATGCGCATGACGCATCTGGAAGTTTTTCCGGCAGATCCACAGGGAACAGAAGGGGAGACGGTTCTGCTGTTTGACTATAGCAGAAGAGATCCGCTGACAGGAAACGCGGAAATCCTGCGGATAGACATGGATGAATATTTCCGGGAGTACAAAAAATGATGGAGAGAAGAATGAAAAATTTTGTTGTGCTGGATCTGGAGACTACAGGACTGATCCCGAAAACGGACCGGATCCTGGAGATCGGGGCTGTCAAAGTGGTTGACGGGGAGATCAAAGAGCGTTATTCTACTTTTATCAATCCTCAGATGGAGATTCCCCGACGGATCACGGAACTGACCGGGATCACCGGGGATATGGTAAAGGATGCGCCGCTCCGGGAGGAGGCGGTGCGCGGTCTGGTGGAGTTTTGCCAGGAACTGCCGCTGCTTGGCCATAATATCCTGTTTGATTACAGTTTTGTCAAGCATGATGCGGTGAATCTGGGGCTTGCGTTTGAAAAAGAAGCGCTGGACACTTTGCAGATTGCCCGTCAGGCGCTTCCGGAGCTGGAAAGCCGCAGTCTGGAATTTCTCTGCAGTTACTATGGGATCCGCCGGGAAAACGCCCACCGCGCCATGGACGATGCCATGGAGACCCTGGATTTGTACCGGATCCTGGAAAAACAGTTTGCGGGCGAGCATCCGGAATGGTTTCAGACAAAGCCGCTGATCTGCAAAGTAAAAAAAGAGGGGCCGATCACCAGAGCGCAGATCGGCTATCTGAAGGATCTGATGGAATATCATCATCTGACACTGGATGTGGAAATCGAAAGTATGACGAAAAACGAGGCGTCGAGAACAATCGATTCGATTTTATCAAATTATGGAAGAATAGCGAGGAAAAGAAATGTTTAGAGATCCGAAACGGAAGAGAATCTTTGCCGGAGTGATTGCTGTGATTTTGGTGATCGCAATGGTGGTACCTACGATAATGTCATTTTTAATCTGAGTGTGTCGGAAGATTACAGGAATGAATTTTCAAACACACGATAGGAAGGAAAGAGTGCCAATGAAAAAAAAATGGATCCGGGGCCTGGCTGCTGCGGCAGTCGGCCTTTTTGCTGCATTTGGGATTCCGGAGGCAGTGCAGGCCGCTGAGCCGGAGACGGCGCTGGAAGGTATCTATGTGGAGAATATCAGTGTCGGCGGAATGACAGAGGAAGAGATTACGCAGGCGGTCAATGCAAAGGTGGAGGAACTGAAAAATTCAACTCTTCAGTTCAATGCGGGAAACCAGTCGATCCAGGTCACAGCCGGGGACCTGGGACTGACCTATACGAATACGGACATCGCCTGCCAGGCACTGTTTGCGGGACAGAGAGGAAATGTCCTGGAACGGTTCCGTGTACAGCGCCATCTGGAAGAGACAGGGCCGGAGGTTCTGGAGCTGCAGTTTTCCGTGGATGCGGAGGCAGTGCGCAGTGTGATTGAAAATCAGGCCGCAGCGATGAATACGGAGGCGGTAGACGCCAGCCTGACGCTGAAGGACGGCAGTTTTGTTGTTCATGAAGGGCAGGACGGATATGTGATCAATGCGGATGCTTCCGTGGAAAAAGTTGTCAACTACATGTCTCAAGAATGGCACGGAGGGAACGGCGGCGTTGTGCTGGTCACCGATGTGGATGAGGCGCAGGGGGACACGGAACAGCTTGCACTGGTTCATGATGCTTTGGGAAGCAGCAGTACCGACTATTCCAGCAGCAATTCCAACCGGAAACAGAACGTTCGGAGAGGAGCAGAACTGATCAACGGAACGGTCCTTTATCCTGGCGAAGAATTTTCCGTGGAGGAGGCGGTTGTGCCGTTTGATGAGGAGAACGGATATGCTCCGGCGGCCTCCTATGAAATGGGCAACGTTGTGGAAACCTATGGCGGCGGTATCTGTCAGGTATCCACCACCCTGTATCTGGCGGTACTTCGGGCTGAGCTGGAGGTCACAGAGCGTTCCAACCATTCGATGATCGTCAATTATGTAAAACCGTCGATGGATGCTGCAATCGCAGAGGGATATAAGGATTTCCGCTTTGTCAACAATACAGACGCACCGATCTATATCATGGGATATGCGGATGGAAGTGAGATTGGATTTATCATTTACGGTCATGAGACCAGGGATCCAAATCGGACGGTAACTTATGAAAGTGAGACACTGACCACGACAGAATCCACAACGGAGCTGGTGGAAGATTCTTCCGCATCTTACGGTTCCGTGACTCAGAAATCCAGCGGCCATACCGGATATACGGCGCGGCTGTGGAAGGTGGTGACGGTCAATGGTGAGGAGACAAGGGAGCAGGTGAATTCCAGTACCTACAATATGACTCCGGACACTTATGCTGTCGGAACAAATACCGATGACTCTGCGGCACTGTCAGCGATGCGTTCGGCGATCGAATCCAATGATCTGAGTAAAGTTGATGCTGCAGCGTCCGCTTATCCGGGAGGACAGTCGCCTCAGACGACTCCGCAGCCAACCGCAACACCGACACAGGCGGCAGGTTCCGGTGAGGACACTTCTGACGATTCCGGCGAGACGGGCAATGCAGATGCCAACAGCGGAAACAGCACAAACAATGCGGGCAGTACAGGCGCGCAGGGCGGTTCGGATGCTTCGTCCCAGGGAAGCGGCGCTTCCGGCGGAGACGGCAGCCAGGGAACATCGGAACAGACAACGTCCGGACAGGACAGCAGCACTTCGGGAGAAGGGAGCGGCACATGAGAAAAGGAAAACTAACGCAGGCGGCGCTTGATCGCTCAGTGCTCAGGGTGTTGAAAGGAAAACAGGAGGATGTTGTCCAGTATCCGGAGTACGGATGCGGATACGGAGCCTTCCGAAACGGCGGGGAAGCAGGCGGGACGCTGACGGTAACCGCATGCGGAACTTCCGCAGGATTTCCCGGAAGCGCCCCGGAGTTTGCGGTATATGAGGCATGCAGCCATCTGCTTGCCGCCGGGGCAGAACCGACAGGGGTTACGGTACAGCTCCTCCTGCCCGAGGAATACAGCGAGCCGAAACTGAAAACGCTGACTGCCACACTGGATCAGGCGGCAGGACATTACGGAGCGGTTATTTTGGGCGGCCATACGGAAGTGGTTCCAGGACTTGTAAAACTTGTGATCACTGTAACTGCAGTGGGAAAGGCAAAAAGCCTGCCGTTGAAGACTGAGCCGGAGTTGGATCTGGTTGTTGCGGGAACGATTGCGGGATCCGCTGCGGCCAGACTTGCAGCCGATCAGAGAGAACAGCTGCTGGAATGCTTTTCCGAAGGGTTCCTGAACGATACTGTGAAAATAGGAGAGGAACGAAACCTTCCGGAGGCTGTAAAGATTGCGGCAGAGAATGGTGTCTGCCAAATGAAGGCAGTCTCCAGAGGCGGGATCTTCGGGGCACTTTGGGAGATGGCAGAGCAGGCAAAAGTGGGACTGGATGTGGAACTGAAACGCATACCGATCTGCCAGGAAACCATTGAGATCTGCGAATATTTTTCCCTGAATCCCTATCAGATGTTCTGCACGGACACCCTGCTGGCGGCAGTGCCTGACGGCGCGCAGCTGGTACGGAAGCTGGCCGGCGCACAGATACCGGCTGCGGTCATCGGACGGACGACGAAAGGGAAGGAAAGGATTCTCCGAAACGGGGAGGAAATCCGCTATCTGGACAAACCGCAGACGGATGAATGGTATGCTGGAGAGGAAAGAATAGAATGTCAAAGCTGAATATTGTATTGTTTGAACCGGAAATCCCGTCCAATACCGGAAACATCGGGCGCACCTGCGTTGCGACGGGAACACGGCTCCATCTGATCGAGCCGCTGGGATTCCGGCTGAATGAAAAAGCAATCCAGAGAGCCGGTATGGATTACTGGAACGATCTGGATGTGACCACTTATTTGAATTACGAAGATTTTCTTGCAAAAAACCCAGGAGCCAAAATTTATATGGCAACCACAAAGGCAAGACAGACCTATGCGGAAGTGCAGTATGAAGAAGACTGTTATATCATGTTCGGAAAGGAAAGCGCGGGAATTCCGGAGGAGATCCTGGTGCAGCATCCGGACACGGTGATCCGGATTCCGATGAACGAGAATATCCGGTCGCTGAATCTTGCCAATTCTGTGGCAATCGTTTTGTATGAGGCGCTGCGGCAGCATAATTTCGAACACATGCAGCTGCAAGGCCAACTCCGAAACTTTCAGTGGTAGGGGACGGACGAAGACCGCCGCTGCCGCCCTCACGCCGCGCGTGGGGCTGTGGCTTCGGCCGCCGTGCCTGGAGATATGGAATGCGTGCTCACTCCACATTCGGACAGCACAGGGGACAATGTTCGCCGGCTTTCAGAGCGGCGGGCGTGGTGTGGGAGCGGTTGTTTTCTGACCGCTCTGCATCCGTCGGACATTGTCCCCTGTGCTGTCCGTCTGTAGTCGCAAGCACTGCATTTCCATATCTCCAGACCCGGCGACCGAAGCCACAGCCCCACGCGCGGCGTGAGGGCGGCAGCGGCGGTCTTCTGGTTGTGGCGGCGTGAGAGTGTGAAGGCGGGAGGTATTGGCTGGTAACAATGGGGTTGGCTCCAGCCAAAAACCTACCGCCCGCCCCGCGTCTCCCTCTTCCCTCCGTCCCCCTATTCCGCTTTGTCGAGGGTGAAGATGAATTCGGTTCCGACGCCTTCCGTACTGATCACGTTGATGTTCTGGTTATGGGCGTTGATAATCTCTTTGACGATCGACAGTCCCAGCCCGGTGCCTTTGCGGTCTTTTCCGCGGGAGGCGTCGATCTTGTAAAATCTTTCCCAGATCTTGGAAAGGCTTTCTTTCGGTATTCCGATGCCGGTGTCTTTCACGGAGACGAATACCTTCCGGTATTTCTCCGTTGTCTCTACGGTGATCGTTGAATCGTTGTTGGAGAATTTGATGGCATTGTCGATCAGGTTGTAGAGTACCTGCTGGATTTTCCCCATATCGGCTGACACATACAGAGTCTGGGAGGGGATCACCAGGCTGATCGTGATTTTTCTCGAGGTGCAGATGCCTTCAAATGCCGCGGCAGTGTTTTTGATCACTGCGTTGATATCAAATTTCGTGATTTCCAGCATGTTGCCTTTGCTGTCGATATCGTTCAGTGTGAGCAGGCTCTGGGTCAGTTTGTTCAGCCGTTCGGTCTCGAACAGGACGATGTTCAGATAGCGGTCCTGCATTTCCGGCGGGATGGTGCCATCGGCGATGGCTTCCACATAGCCTTTGATGGAGGTCAGCGGAGAACGGAAATCGTGGGAGACGTTGGCAACGAATTTTTTCTGATATTCCCCGATCTTATTCAGTTCTCCGGACATGTAGTTCAGGGTTCGTGCCAGATAGCCTAATTCGTCCTGGGAATCTACTTGAATCTGATAGGTGAGATTTCCTTCCGCGTATTCGTCGGCTCCCTGGATGATTTTCTGGAGCGGCCGGTAAACCGTAAAGGCGAAAAGCGCCAGAATTCCGAAGGAAAGAAGGAAAATGACCAGAAACATCAGGTCGACCCGCAGGAGCAGGGAATCCCGTTCATGGTAGAGATCGGTGAGCGGCCGGTGGATGGCAACATATCCGTTGATGGAATAGTTGGATGTGACGGGAACCATGACAGTGAGCATTTCTGTGTCAAACTGCCCGAAAAAATCTCCCGTAGAATAATAATTGCTGCCAAGTTCCACCGGATCAAACCCCTGGATGGTTTTGTATGTTTCCGTATCCAGGGGTTCCTCTGTGTTCAGCAGGATCTCCCCGTCGGGGCTGATCAGCCAGATCTGGGCGTCATGAAAAGAACTAAGTGCGGACAGGGTGTTGTAGAGGGACTGGAGAGTGCGCTCTTCCTTGTAATACAGGCTTGCCTGCCGGCTGGCGATGCTACGCGCTTCCCTGGTCAGGGAGGAACTGCAGGATTCGATCAGATACTGTTCGATGACGCGGGAACCCACGGTGGACAGAAAGACGAATCCTGCAATGCCAAAAATGACGTAGGCAAGGATGAACTTTTTGTAAAGGGTTCGGTTCATGATGTTTTGACCTCAAATTTATATCCGATGCCCCAGACAGTGCTGATGGACCAGGTTTCATGATCTTTGATCTTTTCCCGGAGACGTTTGATATGTACGTCAACGGTGCGGGTGTCACCGATATACTCGTAGCCCCAGATGTGATCCAGAAGCTGTTCTCTGGTGAATACCTGGTTGGGTGAGGAGGCGAGGAAGTACAGAAGTTCCAGTTCCTTTGGCGGCATATCGATGGCTTTTCCCTGGTAAATGACAGAATAGTTGGTCTGGTTGATGATCAGATCCGGGTATTCCACACACTTCGCGTTTGGCTGTGCTGCGGGTACCGGCCGTGCCGCCTGGAAGCGGCGGAGCACTGCTTTGACCCGTGCCACCAGTTCTTTGGAATCAAAGGGTTTGATGATGTAATCGTCCGCGCCCAGTTCCAGTCCCAGGACTTTGTCGAAGACTTCTCCTTTCGCTGAGAGCATGATGATCGGCACGTCCGAACTGTGGCGGATCTCACGGCAGACCTGATAGCCGTCCATTCCCGGCAGCATCAGGTCCAGCAGGATCAGATTCGGGCGGAAGGTTTCAAATGCCCGGAGCGCCTCCTCCCCGTCATTGACGATCTGGGTATCATAGCATTCCTTCGTCAGGTACAGGGAGATCAGTTCTGCAATATTGTTATCGTCATCGACGATCAGGATTTTCTGTTTGGATACCATGGGAGCCTCCTTTTTACATGTACTGATTTTGTATCAGTTCAGCCTGCTGAACTGTTATCTACTTTTTAAAAGTGACAATGGTTACGCCTGCGTCGCCTTCGCCGAACTCTGCGAGATGGAATTCGGAAACGTACTTCAGGCGGCGGAGATAGTTGTGGACGCCTTTGCGCAGGGCGCCGGTTCCTTTTCCGTGGACAACGCGGACGCTGGGCAGATGTGCCAGATATGCGTCGTCCAGATATTTATCCAGTTCTGCGATCGCCTCGTCCACCGTCTTGCCAAGAAGATTGATCTCGGTGGAGATGGAAGCAGATTTGGAGAGTTTCAGTTTTCCAGTTCCGGTTTTCGACAGAGAAGGTCCGGTAATCACCGGCTCGTCCACCAGTAGCAGATCGGAGATATGCACCTTTGAGCGCATGATTCCCATCTGGACGAACAGAAAGCCTTTGCTGTCCGGTTTGGAGCTGACCGTTCCTTTCAGGTTCATGCTGAGAACCTTGACGGAATCCCCGAGAGAAAGGTCGGACGGTTTGAGGTTTCCGGTGCGTTTGGGCTGTTCGGCTTTTGCCTTTTTCTTTTCCATCCGCTCCATTTTTTCCCGGAGAGCGGTACGTTTCTTTTCCATTTCACTGACGGAAACATTTTCTTTTCCGAATTTCTGGAAGTCCCGCATGGTCTGGTCCGCATAATCCTTTGCCTCCCGCAGGATAGCTTCCGCCTTTTCGGAAGCCTGGGCAATGATCTTGTCCCGGCGTTCATCCAGGCGTTCCCGCTCTTTGGCAAGGCGGGTCTTCAGTTCCTGAACTTCCTCCCGGTAACGGCGCAGTTCCTCCTGTTCCTTTTCCATTGTGATGCGGTTCTGTTCCAGGGTTGTCAGAACGTCCTCAAAAGATTCATCCTGCTCGCTGATCTGTTCCTTTGCTTTTTCGATGATGTAATCAGGGAGACCCAGCTTGCTGGAAATCGCAAAGGCGTTGCTCTTTCCGGGAACGCCGATGAGCAGACGGTATGTCGGGCTCAGGGTTTCCACATCGAATTCACAGCAGGCATTTTCCACGCCTGGTGTGGAAAGGGCGTAAATTTTCAGTTCGCTGTAATGCGTGGTCGCCATGGTCCGGATTCCCTGCTCGTGGAGGGAAGAGAGGATGGCGATGGCAAGGGCTGCGCCTTCCGTCGGGTCGGTTCCTGCGCCCAGCTCGTCGAACAGAACGAGGGAATTTGGATCTGCCTTTGAGAGGAAGGAGACCACGTTGGTCATATGGGAAGAGAAAGTACTCAGAGACTGTTCAATGCTCTGCTCGTCTCCGATATCCGCATAGACTTCATCAAAGACGGCAAGGGAGCAGCGGTCCAGAGCCGGAATGTGAAGGCCGGACTGTCCCATCAGCGTGAGCAGACCTACGGTCTTCAAAGAAACGGTTTTACCGCCGGTGTTCGGTCCCGTGACGATCAGCAGGTCAAAATCCTCACCCAGGGTAACGTCGATGGGAACGACCTTCTTTTTGTCAATCAGCGGATGGCGGGCTTTTCTCAGATGGATCTTCCCTTCTGTATTGAAGATCGGCTGATTGGCGTTCTGTTCCATGGCGAGAGAAGCGCGGGCGAAAATGAAATCCAGAGCCACCATATTTTCCAGATTATAGCGCAGGGTTTCCAGATGTTCGGCAACCTGCTCGCTCAGTTTGGAGAGAATGACCTGGATCTCTTCTTCCTCCTTCAGCTCCAGTTCGCGGATATCATTGTTCAGTTTTACGACAGCCATCGGCTCGACGAAGATGGTGGAGCCGGTGGAAGACTGGTCGTGGATCATGCCCGGAACCTGGCTCTTGTATTCTGATTTGACAGGGATACAGTAGCGGCCGTCACGCATGGTGATGACGGCGTCCTGCAGGTAGGTGCGGTAGGATCCGTTGACCAGGGAATTCAACTGGGCATGGATCTTGTCGCCGGCCGCACGGATGGACCGCCGGATCTGTTTCAGCGTAGGGCTGGCGTCATCGCTGACCTCATCTTCCGAGACAATACATCTGCGGATCTCTGTGGAGAGCGGTGTCAGCGGTTCCAGGGAATCGAAAAGAATATCCAGGGAATCCCCGGCGGTATCGGCATTTTCATGACGGCCGTAGGATTTGACCCGGGCGGTGTTTTCCAGAAGACCGGCTACCTGGAGCAGTTCCGGGATATTCAGGGAACTTCCGATTTCCAGGCGCTTCAGAGAACCGCGGATGTCCTTTGCGCCTCCGAACGAAATATGGCCTTTCTTGAACAGGCGGTTCAGCGCATCGTGGGTTTCCGTCTGCATATGCGTGATTTCGGAAATATCGGAAGACGGATGCAGATCCTGGCACAGCTTCTGGCCCATCGGGGAGCTGGCGTAAGTGGTCAGTTGTTCTATAATCTTATCAAACTCAAGAGTCTGAAGAGCTTTTTGATTCATGTTTGTTTCCTCCGGATGATAAAATAGGTCAATCAATCTCATTATAGCGTAAAATTCCTGGGAGGGAAAGGGAATTTTCCGAACAAATTCCTTACAAACGGCGGTGTATCTCATGCAGAAAATAATTTCTCAGTATACGCTGAAAAGGGTGGAAAATTCCGGGGAGAATGTTCATGCATTTCTTCATAAATTGTTCATATTTTTCTGGTAAATTATTAATATATATTTTGCATTTTGTTATCGGGAGGATTGTGCCTATGGACAGTAATCCAAAATCCTATAAATTTATCAAAGAAACGATTAAAAAAGACCCTCCGGACAGAAAAAAATGGATCATCCGCAGCGTACTTTTCGTATGTGCAGCCGTGGGCTTCGGACTTATCGCGGCGGTGACATTCGCGGTTGCGGAACCGAAGATTTCGGCAGCGGTCCATGGGACCGGAAAGGTGGATATCCCGGCGGATGAAGAACCGGAACCGGATGCGGATCCGGATCCGGAAAGCGGCGCGGCGGCTTCCGCGACGCCAACCCCGTCCCCGACGCCAACTACGGAACCGGAACGGGAAATTACCCTTGAGGATTATCAGAATCTGTACAGTGAAATGCTTTCTGTGGCAGAAAAACCACAGCGTTCCCTGGCCACTGTGATCGGGATTACGAATCAGATGGACTATTTCAATCAGAATTATGAAAATCAGCAGCAGATCACCGGTCTGGTTGTTGCGGAAAAAGGCGCGGACCTGTTTATTCTGACCGAATACCGGATCGTGGAGAATGTGGAGAGGATCCAGGTGACTTTCTGGGATTCTTCGACGGTGGATGCCATTTACCAGAGGCATGATGCCAATACGGGGCTGACGGTTCTGAAAGTGGAAGCGGCACAGCTTTCCCAGTCTACCAGAGATGGGCTGGAAATCGCGCCGTTGGGAAATTCTTACGGTGTATCCCAGGGGGATCCGGTGCTGGCTCTTGGAAGTCCGATGGGGTACAGTGATTCCGTTGCGTATGGAGTGGTGACGTCTGTGACCAATAAAATATCCACGCTGGATACGGAATACACGCTTCTGACTACGGATATTCTCGGAAGTCCTGATGGAAGCGGAATTCTGATCAATCTGGAGGGAGAGATTGTCGGGATCATCGCACAGAATTACAGTTCCGACAGTAAAAATATTGTGACTGGTCTGGCGATTTCGCAGATCAAGTCGCTGATCGAAAGCCTGTCCAACGATGAGGCACGGCCGTATATCGGAATCAAAGGGCAGGATGTCACGGAAGAACTTTCCGAACAGACCGGTATTCCAAAAGGTGTGCTGGTCAACAGTGTGGCGGAAAATTCTCCTGCGATGTTTTCCGGTATGATGGAGTACGATGTGATCGTAAAGATCGGAGAGGAAAAAGTCCAGACGGTGAAACAGTATCAGGAGCAGCTGGGCGAATGCAGCCCCGGCGAGACAATCCGGATCACCGCGATGCGAAAGGGCGCGGAAGGTTACGCGGAAATGGAGTTTGACGTTACGGTGGGAGAAATCTGAGTGGCTGTACAGTCAGATCTGTGCATTTATTCCCGCGGGCAACGAGCCAAGCGGACATGCTTGCATGTCCATTTGGCGACTGCCGCGAGGGTCAAATACCCCGCAGCTCTGCTGCGTTACAAGTTTGATGCCCCGTAGCTTGCTGCGGGGTATTTGACTGTGCAGACTGTATGAAAATATAATGCCTGTGCATAAGCATAAAGAGATTGCAAGCTCATGAAAGATACTATATAATAAAGCAGTTAAAGTTTCTTAATGCCTGATCGGGCATAACAGGAAAGATCCTGCAGCAGGGCGGAAACAGAATCATTGTTACGGAGACTGCGGCAGACAGGAAAATGAGGAGTACAGACAATATGAAGTATATCAATGAGCTGCGCGAAGGAAGCCGCATGTCAGGGATTTATCTGTGCAGGCACCGTCAGGCGGCAGTTACAAAAAATGGAAAACCTTACGAAAATGTGATCCTTCAGGACCGTACCGGAACCATCGACGCGAAGATCTGGGAGCCGAATTCCCAGGGGATCGATGAATTTGACGTGTTTGATTATGTGGATATCGTCGGAGACGTCAGCAGCTACAACGGCGCCCTGCAGGTTTCCATCAAACGTGTGCGTAAAGCACAGGAGGGAGAATACAATCCGGCAGACTATCTTCCCACCAGCCGGTATGATATTGAACAGATGTATCAGGAGCTTCTGAAATACATAAATGCGGTGAAAAATCCATGGCTTCGGAAGCTTCTGGAGAATCTGCTGGTCAAGGATCCGCAGATGGTGAAATGCTTTAAAATGAGTTCCGCCGCAAAAAGTGTCCATCATGGATTCGTCGGAGGACTGCTGGAGCATACGCTCAGCGTGGCACGCTTCTGCAATTATATGGCAAAAGCATATCCGATCCTGAATTGGGATCTGCTGATCACCGGGGCAATCCTGCATGATATCGGAAAAACACGGGAACTTTCCGAATTTCCTCAGAATGACTATACGGATGACGGGCAGCTGCTGGGGCATATTATGATCGGGGCTGAGATGATCCACGACGAAGCAAGGAAGATTGAAGGTTTTCCGGCAGATCTGGAAAACAAACTGAAACACTGTATTCTGGCACACCATGGAGAACTGGAGTATGGTTCCCCGAAGAAACCGGCACTGGCGGAGGCTATGGCTCTGAATCTTGCCGACAACGCAGATGCGAAGATGGAGACGCTGACGGAATTGTTCGCGTCCAGCGGGGAAGCGTCCGGGGACTGGATCGGTTATAACCGGTTCTTTGAGTCGAACATTCGAAAGACAGGAGAAATATGATGAATTACCAGAAGAATGATATTCTGACGGTGATAATCGAAGATATGGGACACGATGGAGAGGGTATAGGCAAAGCAGATGGCTATACCCTCTTTGTGAAGGATGCAGTGATCGGAGATGTCATCGAAGCAAAGATCATGAAAGTAAAGAAAAATTATGCCTATGCGCGGCTGATGCGGATTCTCGAACCGTCTCCCCATCGGGTGGAGCCGGTCTGTCCTATGGCACGTCCCTGCGGGGGATGCCAGCTGCAGATGATGGATTATCAGGAGCAGCTGCGTTTCAAACAGAAAAAGATCGAGGACAATCTGCGGAGGATCGGAGGATTTGAACAGATTCCCATGGAGCCGATCCTCGGTATGGAACAGCCGTTCCGGTACCGCAACAAGGCACAGTTTCCGGTGGGAACAGATAAAGAAGGGAATCTGGTCACCGGATTTTATGCGGGACGTACTCACGATATTATCAATAACCGGAACTGTTATCTTGGCGTGGAAGAAAACCGGCAGGTACTGGATGTGGTACTGGGCTGGATGGAGAAATATGGAGTTTCTGCTTATGATGAAAAGACCGGAACAGGGCTTGTGCGCCATATCCTGATCCGCTATGGCTTCAAAACCGGGGAGATGATGGTCTGCCTGGTGATCAATGGGGAGCGGGTGCCAAAGCAGGAAGCTCTGGTGGAACGGCTGCGGGAAATTTCCGGAATGACCAGTATTACCACCAGCACCAATCAGGAGCGGACCAATGTGATCATGGGCAGCAAGATCCGGACGCTTTGGGGAACGCCGTATATTTCCGATTATATCGGAGAGGTGAAATACCAGATTTCCCCGCTTTCCTTTTATCAGGTGAATCCGGTACAGACGGAGAAATTGTACGGAACGGCGCTGGAGTACGCGGGACTTGACGGAAATGAAACGGTCTGGGATCTGTACTGCGGAATCGGGACGATTTCTCTGTTTCTGGCGCAGAAGGCGAAGAAGGTATACGGTGTGGAGATCGTTCCTGCGGCGATTGAGGACGCAAGGAGAAATGCGGAACTGAATGGCATCACGAATGCGGAATTCTTTGTCGGCAAGGCGGAAGAAGTGCTGCCGGAGATGTATGCGAAAGGCGAGGCACGGGCGGATGTGATCGTGGTGGATCCGCCGCGGAAAGGCTGTGACGCGGCGCTGCTGGAAACGGTTGTGAAGATGCAGCCGGAACGGATCGTGTATGTTTCCTGTGATTCGGCGACGCTGGCGCGGGATCTGAAGTGGCTTTGCGCGGAAGGGTATGAGATGAAGAAGGTCCGGGGAGTGGATATGTTTCCGATGACGGGGCATGTGGAGACTGTGTGCCTCTTGAGCAACCGAAAATCAAAGCCTGACACTCATGTGGATCTGACCCTGGATATGGAAGACTATTACAGGATAAAAGATCAGGAGAAACAGTCAAATAAATAATACACGGAACTTAAATCGGCAGCTGCTGATGCGTAAATGCATTGGCAGCTGTTTTTTGCTGTGAACACTTAGCGAAGCGTCAGCTGAGCTTAGTGAGAACGCACATCGCGAACCTTAGCGAGGTGAAGCCGAGGTTAGTTGAGCGATGTTTCCGGCAGAAGGATTTAAGGGAGGCGGTGCCGTTGGATTGACGGCCGATGACTGGAAGACAAAGGCATTTTTAAAGTAAATATTCATTTACGGTTTAAGGAGGCACATCTATGGCAATGAAAAAATTCAGAAATATGAAAGTCTATGAGCAGAGCGGATATCAGTATAAATCCACACCGGCCATTATGCTGAAAGGGCAATGGCTCCGTGAAGCTGGATTTGACTGCGGGACATCCATTACTGTTACGTGTGAGGAAGGGCGTCTGGTGATCGTTCCAAGAGAAGAAGCAAGCTATGTGGATGCTTTTGAGGAAAGCGGCAGGGAAACGGCGGATAAGGTCGCGGAAAAGAAAGGACGGTATTGATGATGGGAAAGATTTACGTTATCGGATCACAGAAAGGCGGGGTGGGGAAAACCACCTCCACCCTGAACCTTGCATACGCGTTGCGGAAACAGGGAAAGAAAGTGCTGGCTGTATAAACGGCGCTGCGGTTATTGATGAAGTACAGGCGGCACAGGTTCGAGGGATTTATGAAGCTTATCTTTCTGGCAAGGGCTATATGGACGCAGCAAAATCTGTGGGACTTGAGATGTTTCACAGCAGTGTCAAGAGGATGCTGCAGACCAGATACTATCTTGGAGATGATTTTTATCCGGCGATTATTGATCAGGAGACGTTCGACGCAGCTGAAGCAGAACGTTTGCGGCGTATGAAAGCATTAGGGCGAAAAGGGGGACAGAAACCGAAGGCTGAAAAACCAATCCCGACAAAATTCCATATGACTGCAGTGCGGCAGAAATACAGAGATCCATATAAACAGGCTGCTTACGTGTATAGCCTTATTGAAAGCGAGGAATGAATATGGCAACAATAACAATGATTCCTGCCCGACAGCGGGTCGGCAGCAGGAAAAAAGCAGACAGTACGCCGAAACTCCGGGTGGCAGCCTACTGCCGTGTTTCCACGGAAACGGATGAGCAGGCTACCAGTTATGAGGCACAGATTGAGCATTATACGGAATACATCAGGAAGAATCCTTCCTGGGAGTTTTCTGGGATATATGCCGATGACGGTATCTCCGGGACAAATACCAAAAAACGAGAGGAGTTTAACCGTCTGATCACCGACTGCATGGATGGAAAAATAGACATGGTTGTTACGAAGTCAATCAGCAGATTCGCTCGAAATACTCTGGATTGCCTTAAATACATCCGCCAGCTGAAGGAGAAGAACATTGCCGTATTTTTTGAAAAAGAGGGGATCAATACCCTGGATGCGAAAGGCGAAGTCCTTCTGACTATCATGGCATCCCTGGCACAACAGGAAAGCCAGAGCCTTTCTCAGAATGTTCGCCTTGGACTGCAATATCGTTACCAGCAGGGCAAGGTGCAGGTCTGTGCTAATCGATTTCTTGGTTATGACAAAGACAAAGACGGTAACCTTATTATTAATCCGGAGGAGGCGGAGGTCGTAAAGCGGATCTACCGGGAATATCTTGAGGGAAGGTGCTACTACGACATTGGAAAGGGGCTGACGGCAGACGGGATCAAAACCGCAGCAGGAAAGGACGTGTGGCTTGCAAGCACGCTGAAGAAGATTCTGCAGAACGAGAAGTACATCGGGGATGCTCTCCTGCAGAAGACGGTCACCACAGATTTTCTTACGAAGAAACGGGTGGTCAACAAGGGCATTGTTCCGCAATACTATGTAGAGAACAGCCATGAAGCAATCATTCCCAGAGAAATTTATATGCAGGTGCAGGAAGAAATCGTCCGGCGGGCACACCTGCAGACGGGTACCGGAAAACGCCGGGTCTATAGCGGAAAGTATGCTCTGTCAAGCATTGTGTTCTGCGAACATTGCGGAGATGTGTTTCAGCGAACCCACTGGAATCTGCCAAGCGGGAAAACGATTGTGTGGCGATGTGTGAGTCGGCTTCATAAGAAAACCAGCGGGATAGACTGTCCGGCGAGAACCGTAACGGAGACTGACCTTCATAAAGTTATTGTTTCTGCTGTCAATCAGACTTTGTGCGAAAAAGACGCCTTCCTTCCTGCTCTGAAAGCCGGGGTTAAGAGAGTGATTTCAAATTCAAACAGCGGTCTGGTGGCTGAGATTGATGCGAAGTTGGAGGCATTGCAGAGGGAACTGCTGAAGAAGGCGAACGCCAGACAGGGATTCGACAGCCTTGCGGATCAGATTGAAGAACTGCGAGAGGAGAAACGGCAGCTTCTGCTTGAGGACGCCACAAACGAAGGTGCCATGCAGAAGGTGAGGGAACTGGAGGGATTTATAGATAGCCAAGATGGCCCAATCACCGAATATGACGAAACACTTGTGCGTAGGCTGATCGAGAAGGTCACCGTGCACGATGATCACTTTACAGTCGAGTTCAAGTCTGGATTGGAAACGGACGTAGCAATGTAAATATATTTTATTGGGCGCTCAGGGAAACCTGGGCGTTTTTTTGATTAAAAAGATATCTTTTTATTGACAAGTCACAAAAGAGTGTATATACTGGAACTATCATTAAATAGATATCGATAAAATAGGAGGTGAGACTGTGGCTGGAAGAGGAAGACCTACAGTTGAAGATAAACGTACCAATCAGTACCGAGTTCTGATGAACGATGAAGAGGACAAGATGCTTGATTATTGCAGCAAAAAAACCGGCCTTCCAAAGTCTCAAATCTTCAGGAAAGGAATTGAGGTTCTTTACCAACAAGTAAGGTTGAATGAATACGGGCAGGACTATGATGGGCATATTAGTTTGCGCAGAATTGTAAATTGTCCGAATTGTGGTTCCGGTAATGATATTGACTTTGAAGACTATATCACGGATGAATGCTGCTATGAGAGACAGATGGGCTCGGAAATTGAGCATGTATTTATTTGTGAGGATTATGAATGTACTTCTTGTGGACAGAGATTTACTGTGGAGGGAAGTATACATGAATATCCAATCGGAGCTTATGATTCTGAAGAAATTCATGTAAGAGAACGGTGATTATATGTCTGAAATAAAAGATTATTGCCAGTATTACCTTGAAAAATGTACGGATGGTGCAATACCATCTTTTATGACGAGGTTATATAAAACTGTGGATGACATCCGAGAAGCGTATGAAAGCAGTAGATGCTTTTTGGGAACCCCTGAGCACAGAAACGAGTGCCTGAGGGATGCTTTGTTTTCTTTTATACAGAGAGATTGTGAGTGGTCTGATAGACTGGACATAGATGCGAGAAAGATTTTACAGAGAGCAATTAACAGCATAAACAACTTCGAAACCTATGACGATGTTAACAGGGCATTGTCTGACTATCTATGGATTGAGGCAAGTGTCACATTAAGTGTGGCCAAGCAAACAAAAGCTACCATCGGACTGACCTTTAACGAGATGCAGGAAAACAGGAAGGCTTTCGAATGGATTGAAGAGTTAAAGGAAAAAGTTGATAAAGCGGAATATGACCTTAGGTGCATGGAAGAAGCTGATAATCTTCCGGTTGCTAAACAACTATTTAGCGTTTTTATTGAGAATCCAGACGTTGCTTGGTATGCAGATAAGAATAATATTTCATATTTTGAACGGAGGGAGGAGATGGCAGGTTGTAAATCTTTCATCAAACAATATGGAATGATTTATTTCGCATTTCTGATAACGAATCTTTATCATGAAAAACTGAGAAGGAGACATCCATAATGGAAGAAGGGAAAGAGCGGTTTATATACACTTTATCTAAGGAAGGAACAAAGTTATGGCAGGAAGGAGTTTTGACGCTTAGCTCCGGCGGTCTAAGACGATTGGATGGTTCGCTATACGAGTTGGCAACGCCGATAAGCTTTGAGCCTAATTCTGCTGATTTGAATACACATCAAACTGAAGAGGGTCTGGTTCGGAAGCAGCTGAATGAAATTTCTTTTGATTTAGACCAGACAGAGCAGTGGGTGAATGAACTTAAGGATATTGCGTGGATGAATTACGCAGTTAATTGTCGAATTTATGAAATGACATATCAGGGATTTCAGTATCTTATTGAGCAAATGAACGATATTTCGACACAGCTATCCAGGGTGGAAACGCAGCTTGATAACAGAGAATTCAATAATTATCTGGAGCGTACGAATAAGTACAAGAATTGGTTAGAGGACATCGCAGGTTATATGGAAATCCCAGGCTTTAATGCAAAAAACACTTTTATGGACATTTCTAAGTCTTTGAGTGAGATCGAATCGTATTTCGGAATATTACATAAAGACCTGATTACCGAAACAAGAAACTACCCAATAATACTGGAGAGTATTTTTTACCTGATTGGACCATATGCATATGTGGTTCTCAGGTACTCTGCTCTGTTTTATTATGAAAATAACTGTTATCCTCCCAATTATAAAAAATGGGTGGCAACTGTTTCAAAAATCACTGCGGATTCACGGGTAAAAAATAAAATCCAGTACTTTTTGAGAGTGAATACGAATTGTTCCTTGGAAGATATTTATACGGTCAGAAACAGGGCTTTGTTTAAACTTAGGGAAACCGTCAGACAAATTACAGTTGACCAAGCATATGTGCTTCAACACACTAAGGAGGAGTATCTCTCCATTGAAAAACAGTTGCAGGATAAAATTGATCAAGGAGATTACCTGATAATTGATGGGCATCTTTGCATTGAATTATGAGGTGATTGAAAACAAAGCGAGGGGTATTATGTTACTTTATTCAACGATACTTAGCATCCGGGAGACATTGACAAAAGAAGTTTTTTTGAATCTTGTAATTAAATGGAATCTGGAAAGCCCACATAAAGAAAATATCATAACAGAACTTCGTGAATGGGATGGAAACCGGAATAAAAGATACGGAAATGACTGGCTGTGGCTTCATATAGAAGAATATCGAAATAAGAACATCATTGCCGTCAGGTTTGAAAAGAAGGAAGTAAGTGGTGCAGTTTGGAATACAGATTACATCATGAATTTTGATGATATGCAGATGGCAATCCGGCTTGATCGTAGTTATACAGAAAATGCTCTTATGGAAGACACTGCATTTTCTACGCCGCATTTTTTGACAATGCTAATTGAGGGCGGCTACTTGGAAGATGACAACGGGATTCCCATTCTCCGGGATGGGTTGAATATTTCTGAAGATAATCTGGATATTTTGACAGGGATTATTAATGGTGCAGAAAAATATAAATTGCCGGTGATATATGTTTCCAAGACTGTTTATAATCACGATCCTGTTGATATAAGGTGGTTAGGCAGCAAGCTTAAGGGTGCAGCACATATTCTCGTTGAGAGTGATAAACGCTTGAACAAGCGCATACGGACAGCATGTGATGACATGAATGAGTATAACGGAGGCATTGGAATCTATTTTCCCAATGGATTGCATCGACGTTTTTATTATAGGGCTTATACAGGAAGCGACAAGGTATTGTTTGATAAGGTGATTCGGTCTGTGTTGCAATATGTAAATGCTCAGACGATTCCACTTTTATACACATGGCCGGGGGTCAATAACTCACTTCTGGAAGATCGGCTTTTAAGCCAGCGGCAAGAACGCCAGGAAGCTGAGAGTGCCCGTGAAAAGGCGGAGAATGAAATACAGGAATATTTGGGTGCTTTTGATGAAGATCTGGAAAAATATAAGAAGCAAATCGACGAATTGACAAGAGCAAATACATCACTTCAAATGGAGAATCAGGGTCTTAGAGCAAAACTAAGCGGTGCGGAAAGCGTTCCGGTGTTATTTTTGGGAGATGAAGATGAATTTTTCCAGGGCGAAATAAAAGAGATGCTGCTTGATGCCGTTAGTGAAGCATTAAAGGGAACCAAAGATAAAACCAGGCGAGCCGATGTATTGAAAGATATTCTTGAGAACAACGGATATCAGAATATACGGGAAGAACGAGGACAGCAGATAAAAAACATGTTTGCAGGATATAAGTCATTGACAAGTGCACTTCGACAACAGCTGGTGGATCTTGGGTTTGAAATTACAAGTGATGGAAAACATTATCGGCTGGCATATTATGGGGATAATCGCTATAAAACCACAATCTCTAAGAGTGGAAGCGACCATCGTGAAGGAAGGAATATTGCTTTAGCTATCCTGAAGAATATGATGTAGGCAGGAATAGTTCGAGCGAGAGCAGACATGTTCCCACGAACTCTATCAACTAAAAATAAGTCGATATGGTACTGGGGCGGCATTTTACGAACAGGTGGAGGAAATGTATATCAAAATCATTTCCTCGTGCCATGTGGAGACTGTGTGCCTCTTGAGCAACCGAAAATCAAAGCCTGATACTCATGTGGATCTGACCCTGGATATGGAAGACTATTACAGGATCAAGGATCAGGAGAAACAGTCAAATAAATAATACACGAAACTTAAATCGGCAGCTGCTGATGCGTAAATGCATTGGCAGCTGTTTTTGGTGTGCCCGGCGGGCACACGTTCTAACGGGTGAAAGTCCCTGACCCGCCCGGCAGTGGGAAGGGTGCAGCCAATGGCAAGGGCGTCATCGTGAGGTGGGGTCTGAAGGAAGCCGGAGGCAAATCACTGGCCTGTAAAAGTTGCCCGGATAGGCTGAGAAGCGTGGATGAGGTTGCCAAACAAACCAAAGTCCAATAACTGCACGGAACGCCAACAGTAGACGGGGCAGGTATAAGTGGGAAAGAGCGTGTGAGTACCCGGGGAGGTCTCATGGACATGGCAAAGACGATAAAACATTCGTAGCCATGGAGTAAAGCTTGCCATGAGAAGTCAGCAGATGTCATAGTACCGGAACAGCTATAGATGTCCCGGGAAGGACGGAACAATAGGATTTTACCGAAACAAAGGGAAATGCCGTATGCGGGTACACCCTAAGTCAATCAGGAAGATGAAGAACCATCTCAGAGAATTGACAGTAAGGGGGAACAAGTGGAGCAACCCGGAGAGAGAAGAAAAACTCAGGAGATATACGACAGGGTGGATAAACTATTATCGGCTGGCGGATATGAAAAGCCTGATGGAGACCACGGACGAATGGCTTCGCCACAGAATCCGTGCAGTGTATTGGAAACAATGGAAGAAAGTGCGGACGAGATATAAAATACTCCGGACACTACATCTACCAGAATGGAAGGTGCATGAATTGGCGAACTGCCGGAAGGGAACATGGAGAGCGGCGAGTACGCTGAACTCTGTACTCACCAAAACAGTAATAGTGGACAGACTTGGATACCCATCCATGACTGCCCACTATCTGAAAGTACGTGTAAACTATTGAACCGCGTAGTACAGAACGGTACGCTACGTGGTGTGGAAGGGGAGAGTCAGATCTCCCCTATCCGATCCAGCGACAAGAAAGGTTCCGTGTCTGACCGGGATTCTGGCGATCGTTTACCGGCGGGGAATGTCCTTTGGAACATTTCCGGTGATAGATTCTGATGAAGATACAGAAATAAAACGATTAACTGGAAAGATGCTCCATGTTCATAAGTTACAAAAGAAAGGAGTGTTTTTGTGCGTAAAATAGAAAATTATATGATGTGTTGCAGAATTAATTCCGGGATATTGACGGAAATAGAAAGAAAACGTATAATCCATTTATAAGTAAAACGTTAAACAAAGCGAGAGGAGGGAAACTGTGAATAACAATTTACAGGAGATGATACAACCGGTCTGGAAGGGAGAAAAACTGTATCGGGAGACCTTTGCAATGGTTTTGGAAGAGGGAATCTGCCGTGCACGTTTTCTGTTTCATCCGTCAAAGGTACTCAGGGTGGAAAGCTATGACGGGGCAAAAACGTATCTGGAAGGGAAAGATTATGTTGTGGAAGAGGATTATCTGATAAGAACAGCAGACAGTGAAATTCCCTTTGCCGACTGGAAGAAGTTTTATTTTGACACCAGAGAAGAGGCTGTCAGAGAAATGGAAGAACGAAAAGAACCGCTGGGTTTCGGACCGGTACAGACGGAGGAGGGCAGCTACGTAAGCCTTGCTGCCGTTGGGGCACCTTCTTATGTGACTGAATGTCAGGTGACGGTTACGTATCTGACAGAGGAACAGTGGACATATGAAATACCGGAAAGACAGCTGGAACAGCTCCCCGGACTGGAAGAAAGGTTCAGAAAAAAACTGCCTGTAAGGCTGGTGCTTTTTGGCGACAGCATTTCCTGCGGCTATGACTGCAGCGGGATGTACGGTCTGAATCCGGGGCAGCCGATCTGGCCGGAACTTGTAAAACAGGGAATAGAAATCGAATATGGTGTGCAGACAGAATTTTATAACACCTCGGTTTCCGGAATGGATACTGACTGGGCAGTGCAGAATGCGGAAGAAAGAGTGTGCCGGTATCATCCGGATCTGGTAATTCTGGGGTTTGGGATGAATGACAGATGCCGGGGGGCAGAATACCGTGAAAAGACAAGACAGCTGATAGAAATGGTGAGAACACAGAATTCAGAAACAGAAATTCTGCTGATGGCTACTTCACTGCCGAACCCGATACTGCACACGCCTCCTTTTTACTTCTGCGGATATCAGGAAGAGCAGGGGGAGGCTCTGAGAGAACTGTGCGGAAAAGGAATTGCGCTGGCAGATATTCAGACGGTGCAGAAGAATATCATGAAAAAGAAGCGATACATTGATCTGACCGGAAATCTTCTGAATCATCCCAATGACTATCTGTCAAGGATTCAGGCGCAGATTGTTCTGGAGACGATGAAAAAAAGTTGAGACAGGGGGGAAGTTTATGCGGTTGGAATATCAGAAGTACCGGATGGAGTTCAGGGACGGGGGGTTGGAAATCAGAAAGAACGGACAGGTGTTATACTGCAACTTGATGCCTTTGTTTGTCACAGTAAAAACCAATACAGCGATTAATGTGGATTACAGCGGTGCATATCATGCAGTTCGCAGAACAGAGGATAAGATTCTGGCAGAAGGCATACTGGAACTTCCGTCTGGGAGCAGTTTTCGGTTTGAAGATTTTTATGGGGTGGACAATTCAGGTTTCTGGATGAAACGGAAAGTACAGGTGCTGAAAAAGGGAAGTGACCTCGGATTTTCCACTCGGTTTTCTCTGAAACTTATGGAATCAGAGGATCCGGAACAGTATGACTGCTTTGCGCCGGGCGCATGGTACAGACAAAATCAGTTTGCACCGGAAGAGCTGATCGGGAAAGATCTGAGTCAGGAATATTTCTGGCAGCTGGAAACCAAATTTGCTCTTCCTGTTTTTGCGATGCAGAATCAGAAATCAGGGGAAACGATAGCCGTTGCCCGAAGACATGCGGATATTAAGATGCGGACTCTTGAAGTGGAACAGTCAGAAAATTACGTGGATGAAAATTTTACAATTGGTTCTATCGGAATGAGCAGGCCTTCGGAACAGACCCTGAATTATATGTATTATGGATTTGCGGTGCGAACGCCGAATGCAGTCTGTCAGAAAGGACTGTTTACCGACTATGTATATCCGGGAGCAGAAGGTCAGATACCAGGAAAAAGTCATTATGCCGGTCTGGATTTTCAGAATCAGCCGATGGACTTTAAACGTATGAACCATCCCGTTCGTGAAGGGTTTGAACAGGCGTATTCTATCGTGATTACACCGGCTTGCAGAAAGAATTACGGTGAAATGATGAAATATATCTGGCGGCTTACGTGCGTGAGAATGTCAGATCAGCTGTTTTCTGTAGATAATGAAAAGCATTACCATAACTGTATGCAAATCTTCCTGAGGTATACCGGAAAATACGGAAAAGCCTATGGACTTCCTTTTGCATGCCAGCTTCCGAATATGGATATATCGTCAGTATCCTTTCAATTCGGTTTTGTTGGACAGCAGCCGGGAATCGGATATCTTCTGCTGCGTTACGGTAAAGAAGAACATTTGAGAGAGGCGGAAGAAAAGGGATTGGGAATACTGGAATTCTGGACGCACACAGAACAGACAGAATGTGGTCTTCCTGGAATGTGCTATAATCCGAATATCAATGGGTTTGAACCATATCCGTATTATCTGAGAATGATAGCCGACGGGATGGAAGCGATCGCTGACGCCTATGTATATATGAGAAATATCGGAGAAGAGAAACATGACTGGTTGAGTTTCTGCCGTCGTACGGCAGATTGGCTGGTTCGGGCACAAAATGAGGATGGAAGTTATTACAGAGCTTACTATGGGGATGGCTCTGTGAGGATGAAGTCCGGCTCCAATACACCGAGTGTGATAAGATTTTTGGTTCAGATGTATCTGATTACGGGAGAAGAAAAGTACCGCAGAGCGGCTGAAAAGGCAGGAGAGTGGTCGGCGCGGGAGCTGTGCCCGACGATGGAATATCGTGGAGGAACCTGTGACAATGCAGATGTACAGGACAAAGAGGCGGGAATTTACGCGTTATTTGGTTTTCTGGCGCTTTATGATCTGACGGGAAAGAAAAAATGGCTGGAAGCTGCACAGGAGGCTGCGGATTATACGGAAACCTGGACTTATATGTGGAAATTTCCGGTAGCCGTTCCGTGGAAAAAGCATCCGTTTGCCAGATATACGATCAGTGGACAGAGTATCATTACCATTGGAGGTGGTGCGGATGTATACATGGCTGCCTGTGCATATGTATATTATCGTCTGTATCTTTTGACTGACGATCCTCACTATCTGGAATTCTCCCGTTTTATTTACAGAAATACAAGACAGGCAAATGATATCGATGGAAGTTGTGGATACTGCATGCCGGGGCTTGGACATGAAAGCGGTGGTATTTATACACAGAAGATGAGAAGTCAGTACCATTGGTTGCCTTGGTGTACTTTTGTGGAGGCGGAGCCGTCCATGCGTTTTCACAGTACTTTTGGATATTACGAGATTGAAGAAATTGAAAAAATGCCGGAAGAGGAAAGAAAAAGGAAAAATCAGATCTATCGGTCTTTTCCGAAAGCAGACCTTATACAGCAGAGAGAAATATAGTACGGAAAATTTTATAATCACAGCAGAGAGCTGAGAAGGAGATCGAACATGGTAGAAGTAAAAGAGCAGAGCGCATATCTGATGGTGTACACAAGAAAAGTTCTTGCGGATTCCTATCCGGATGGACTGGCGCGGAGCGTCCATATGGCTGTCAGCCATGATGGGGTATGTTATACCGCACTGAATAAAAATTACGGAATACTGTTTGCGGAAGCGGAAATTCTGCCGGACAATACCCTGGCACCGAGAGGGGTAAAGGAACCATGGATGTTTGAGGCAGAAGAAGGATATGGAATTGCGGCAGTTAGGGTACAGGAAAACGGAACACAGGAATATGAGTCCGGAGCAGATGTTCTTTTCTGGTATACGGAAGACCTGATTTCCTTTGAACAGAAGGCGTGTGTCCATCTGGTTGCGGATACTCCGGTAGAAGTTGTTCAGTGTACCTGGAAGGAAGAGAAGAAAAGGTATGAACTGTTCTGGAAGGATCAAGAAGAAAAATGGTATCAGGCAGAAGTGGAAAATCTGTGGAAAAATCAGACGGTATGCGGAAAGCAATCTTTCTGCGAGAAAAAACCATTCCGGTGGTTTCAGAAACCGGAAGGAGCAGAAGCAGGCAACATACTGGAGATACGTTCTGATGTCTGTGTCAGGGCAGAATCGAGATGGAAACCGGTGGTTCACACGAAAACTCTGGTGCCGGATAAGGTAAAGGTGGGACATGTGGAGGACCTGAATTCGGTACAGGCACAGGCTGTGTATTCTGATGGTTCCGTATGTGCAAAAAAAATAAAATGGGATCTTCCGGATACAGAGAAGAGAGGATACGGGAACTGCGAAATAACAGGAACCGTGTATGAAGAGGGATACAAATTTCCTCTGGCCGTTGGCTATGGAGATCCTGTGCTCTTTTTCTGGGAAGGAAGCTGGTATTTTATTGCAACAAATGACAATGAAGATGATATAGCTCTGTATGCAAGAAAGGCGGACAGTGTGGCAGAGCTTTTTGCGGAGGAAACTCCTCAGACAATTATTCTGGATCTCGATGAGGAAAAGGATTTCATGCAGACATTCTGGGCACCGGAATTTCATGTCATAGGGGGTGAACTTTACATTCTGTTTGCTGTGAGCGGAAAAGTATGGGGACCGCAGTGTCATATGATGAAGCTGAAAAAAGGAGGGGAAATCCTGAATCCGGAAGACTGGGAGGAACCGGTCAGAGTAAGGAAAAAAGACGGAAGTTTTCTTGGAGAAACGGGAATCACTCTGGATATGACGTATCTGAAAACCGCGAGGGCATCTTATATGGTATGGTCTTACAGAGAACATATCGGGACACCGAAGGACACAGGATCCATGCTTTATATTGCAGAAATTGATGAAAACAGACCATGGCAGTTGACAAGTGATCCTGTCCTGCTTTCCAGACCGCTGTATGGATGGGAGAATGTCAGCGGCACAATCAACAACGAAGGGCCTCACGGATTTGTGAAGGATCACAGGGTTTATCTCGGGTATTCCGGCGGATCCGCCAATTCGTATACGTATGCAGTGGGACTTCTGACGGCGGATGATGATGCGGATCTGCTCTGTGTGGAAAACTGGAAAAAATCAGAGACACCGGTTCTGTCGTTTTATTCTGTGGAAGGAGAGTACGGACCCGGACATCATTCGTTTTATACGGATGAACAGGGAGAACTGATGATTGCGTATCATGCAGAGGATGCGCTGGATCATGTGATACGCTGTGATGGGATACGAAGAGTGCACTTTGATATTGAGGGCAGACCGCGATTTGACATGAGTGTTACGCAGAGTCTTGATCCTGAGTTGTGCAGGATAAAAATATATGTAGAAAAAGAGCTGGGAGAAGATTGACTGGTATCATCATGGGAAAAGAAAGATATGGTCGGAGACAGAAAAAACAAAGTATGATATAATGAACCAAAATGGATATTTGCAGAGAATAAGACTGTGAGAGAATAAAGAGTCCACTTTTTCACAATGATCGAAGAACAGGAGAATTTTAAATGGTTACGATAAAGGAAATAGCCAGAGAGTGCAATGTTTCGCCCACCACTGTCTCAAATATTCTGAACGGACGGCCGAATGTAGGGGAAGAGACGAAAAAAAGAGTTCTGGAAGTTGTCAGAAAGAGGGGATATCAGCCTAATTATATTGCCAGAGGTCTCCGGATACAGAAAACACGAATGATCGGAATTATTGTGGAAGATCTGGTACAGTTCAGTACGGCAGGTGTTGTGGACGGAATCATGGAACAATGTGAAAAGCTAGGGTATCGTACTATAGTCCAGAACCTGAGACTGTATTCCCGATGGAGTGATGCATGGTTTGATGATGAAAATGCATATTATTCAATTCTGAATCCGGCTCTTCAGGAAGTCCGGCAGATACAGGCGGATGGAGTGATTTATGTAGCAGGACATGAAAGGTATATCAGATGTTTTCCGGAAGATTTTTCGCTTCCCGCGGTGATGAGTTATGCTTATGAAAAATCAGGGACGATACCTTCAGTGGTATTAGATGATGAACGGGGAGGGTATGAAATTACACGGTATCTGATTTCCATGGGACATCAGAAAATAGGTGTGATTGCAGGAAAAGAAGATAATATACATACGCAGAAACGTCTGCTGGGATACCAGCGAGCATTGTATGAAGAAAAACTCTTTTTTAATCCTGATGTCGTATGCTATGGAAAATGGAAAAGGGAGTCCGGTTATCAGATGACGGGAAAACTTCTGGAAGCAGGGGTTTCTGCAATTTTCTGCATGGCAGATCAGATGGCTGGAGGAGTGTATGACTATCTGGAAGAGCATGGATTAAAGGCAGGAAAAGATCTGGCGGTTGTCGGGTTTGATAATCAGGATATGGCAGAGTACTTCAGTCCGCCGTTGACGACAATGAAATTGCCGCTCAGAGAGATAGGTAAGAAAGCAGCGGAGATTCTTCTGACGGAGCTGGAGGGGGAAGAAAAACAGACACAGGAAAATGAAATAAAAATTCCATGCAGTCTGGTCGTGCGAGGATCCGTTATGAAGGAGGACAGAGAGGAGACGTAAGCATGGAAAGACATGCAATGCGATGAAAATCAAAAAGGGGCAGATGGAGATCATGGATTGGATGACAGGAAAACATCATTCTGCAATTATGTGCCTTGCTTGGCACGAGGGGAAATAAAGAGAACCAATGAGAAAAACGTTCGATTTTCTGGGAGGATAACAGAAAAATCGGACGTTTTTATGTTTTTAATGAAAGTATAATGCTGGGAAACAATACTTTGGAATAAATGTCGATGACACGACATGGAGGCATCCAATATGTCAGATATCTCTGTTATGACTTTGCGGGAAAACGCTATAATAAAGATAAAAATGGGAAAAATGCAGGGAAAGACGGAACGGGATTTCTTTTGGCTTTACAGTGAAAAAACAGGGAGGAAAAAGAGATGAAACTGTGGTATCGACAGCCGGCATCCCAGTGGTGCGAAGCACTTCCGACAGGAAACGGAAGACTGGGCGGCATGGTATTCGGAAAAGTAAAAGAGGAGATGATTCAGCTCAACGGCTGAACCGGATCAATCCGGACGCGGCAAAGTATCTGGATGAAGTGCGGCGGCTGCTGCGGGAAGGAAAGCCGGAGGAAGCGGAGCGCCTTGCGATGTATGCGCTTTCAGGTACCCCGAATTCTGAGCGGTCTTATCAGACCGCGGGAGAACTGTATCTGAATTTCCATGGACAGGAGCAGGAAGAAGGATATCAAAGAGCGCTGGATCTGGAAACCGGTGTTGTTTCGGTGGATTACATGGCAGGCGGTGTGAAGTATCACAGGGAAGTGATCTCTTCCTGGCCGGCGCAGATTCTGGCGGTCCGTCTGGAGTGTGACCAGGCAGAAGGACTTTCCTTTGACTGTCATCTGGGAAGATGCCATAACTGGACCGATGAAGTCTGCACAGAGGGAGAAGACACCGTATGGTTTACGGCGGGCAGTGAAGCAGACGGAGGAATCGGATTCTGTGTGATGGCACGGATTGTGACGGAAGGCGGAACCGTCAGAAAAATCGGAGAGCATCTGCTTGTGGAACAGGCAGACAGTGCTGTGATCTACCTGGCTGTTGAGACCAGTTTCCGCTATCCGGGCGCTTATGTGGAGGCGGCACGGAAACAGATTGCAGGGGCAGCGGAAAAATCCTGGCAGGAGCTGCGGACAGAACATATCCGGGATTATCAGGAACTGGCCGGTCGTGTCTGCCTGTCTCTGGAAGGAATGGAAGCTATGGATGAGATTCCGACGGATATCCGGCTGCAGAGAGTAAAGGACGGTGAAGAAGATTCCGGAATCGCGGCTCTGTATTATCAGTATGGAAGATATCTTCTGATTGCTTCCAGCCGCGAGGGTTCGCTTCCGGCCAATCTGCAGGGAATCTGGAATGACAGTCTGACACCGGCATGGGAAAGCAAGTACACGATCAATATCAATGCCCAGATGAATTACTGGGCGGCGGAAAGCGGAGCACTTTCCGAATGCCATCTTCCGTTTTTTGAACTGCTGGAACGTGTCTGTGAAAACGGAAAGAAGACAGCACGGGAAATGTACGGATGCCGCGGATCGATGGCGCATCACAACACGGATCTTTACGCGGACACAGCACCGCAGGATCACTGTATTACGTCTACATTCTGGCCGATGGGAGAGGCGTGGATGGCCACTCATATCTGGGAACATTACAGTTATACTATGGACCGTGAATTTCTGGAGCGGTATTTCCCGGTACTGGAAGAAAACGTGCTGTTTTTCCGGGATTTTCTGATCGAAGGACCGGACGGAACGAGAATTACCTCCCCTTCCATTTCACCGGAAAATACCTATATTCTTCCGAATGGAACCCAGGGCCATCTCTGCGAAGGTCCGATGATGGATGTGGAGATTCTGTACGAACTTTTTGACGGATACCTGAAAGCCTGCAGGGTATTGGGAAAAGAAGGAGAAGAGGTCTGTGCTGCGAAGAAGCTGATGGAATCTTTTCCAAAGCTGAAAATCGGAAAGTATGGTCAGCTGCAGGAATGGATGGAGGATTATGAAGAGGCGGAGCCGGGACACCGCCATATTTCTCATCTTTACGGAATGTACCCGGGAACCATGATAAATCCGGAACAGACGCCGGAACTGATGAAGGCGGCAAAAGTAACGCTGGAACGCCGTCTGGCCAACGGAGGCGGCCATACAGGATGGTCGCGGGCATGGATCATCGGACTGTGGGCAAGGTTCGGAGAGGGAGAAAAAGCATATGAAAACTTCCGGGCGCTTATTACCGGAAGCACATTCCCGAATCTGATGGACAATCATCCGATGGGAGACGGAGCAATTTTCCAGATCGACGGAAATTTCGGAGCGGCAGCGGCGCTGGCGGAAATGCTGGTACAGAGTCAGACGGATACGGTGTATCTGCTTCCTGCGCTTCCAAAGCAGATGAAGACAGGTTCTGTCAGAGGATTGAGACTGCGGGGCAAAAGTGAACTGGACATGGAATGGAAGGACAGCAAGGTGACCCGCGTGCGCATCGTGTCCGGGTATGACCGGAAGATGAAGCTGCGTGTCAACGGGGCAGAAAAGGAAATTGAACTGAAAGCGGGAACTGCGTATGAAGAAACATTCTGAAAGGGAAATGCATTCCTTCCCGGCCTCAGGCGTGATCCTGAAAGATCCGGTGTTCCGTCACCGGCAGGAGCTGGTCCGGAAATATCTGGCAGAATTCGATCTTGAAAGACTGATGTACAGTTTCAGAAAAAACGCAGGAATGGAGTCGGATGCGGAACCTCTGGAAGGATGGGACTATCTGCTGGGAAACATGGCGGAGGGAAACGATGTGCTTTCGGATCTTCATGCGAATACGCATCTGCCGATGATCACAGGAGCGCTGCACCGGTACGCGGTGACCGGAGAGGAAACGTATCGAAAGGCCGGCGTGAATTTTTACCGGATGATCCGGCCGAGAACCTTTGCCAACGGAAACAGCAGTTCCCGGGCGGAACATTTTCTCCGGGGCGGAGTATCGGAACAGGCGGAGCACTGGGGAGCGAGCCGGCTGGACCGCACGTACCTGACCGGAGGGGAAAGCGAAAGCTGCTGTGCGCACAATACGGAAAAGATTCTGGAATATCTGCTCCGGTATGACCCGGAACACAGGCTGCAGTATCTGGAACATCTGGAAAGCCTGAAATACAATGCGGTGCTGAATGCATTCAGCGGAAAAACGGGATTGTCCCAGTATCATCAGCCGATGGGGGCGGACAGCAGAAAAAAATTCAGCAGCCCGTACGGGGATTTCTGGTGCTGCACGGGAAGCGGAGTGGAAGCGGCGGCAGAGCTTCAGAAAAATATCTGGTTTGAGGAGAAGGGCCGGATTTTTCTGAACATGTTTGTGTCGTCCGAACTGCATCTGGAGGAACCAAAGGCAACCCTCTGTTTGCAGTCGGAATTCCCCAAAAAGCCAGGGGTCTGCCTGCAGGTGGAAACGGATCAGGCGGTATCCCTGGAACTTGCTTTCCGCCAGTCGGGTGTGAAAAACGTGCAGGCGCATGGAGCCATCTGTGAAACCAGCTGTGAGGATGGATTCCTGGTTGTAACGGGAACGTTTGGCGAAGGGAGTTTTCTGGAACTGGAGCTGCAGGCGGAAATCCGGGAAGTTCCGCTTACGCCTGAACCTGCCAGCAGTCGGGGGATATACAGGAAAATCGATGAAAAACAGAAAAAGAAACGGGGAGGCAGAAACGAGATGCTGCACGGAACGGCAAGAGCATCCGGGGAAATCCTGGAATGGTATGAGAAAGACGGAAGCTATTATCTGAAATCGGAGGCGGGAATTCTGCGTATTCGGCCTCTGACCGGCCAGAGTGTCCGGGTATCCTGGACGGAAAACGGAAGTTTTTCCGGAACACAGGGGGCAGAGCTGGAAATTCCCAAAAGACCGGAAGCGGCAGAGAAAGAATGGGAGCTTTGCGAGGAAGAGAAAAAAATAAGGATCAGAAGTTCAAGGCTGTGCATCTGTGTGGAGAAAAGCACAGGACGTCTTGTGTTTGAGAAAGCGGACGGAACGATACTCCTGTCGGAAGCACCAAAAGGCGCCAGAAGAATGGAGGCTTACCAGACCGGAACACTTCTGGAAGGACAGGAAGAGGCGGTGGAAACCGTTCAGACGGCAGATGGGGCAAAGAAGGTGCTTCGTCACGCCAGAAGAAAGATGGACCGGACGCTGTACCGGACCCATATCGGATTCGAATTTTCTGAAGAGGAGTGTCTGTACGGGCTGGGACAGCATCAGCAAGGCGTTCTGAATCTGAGAGGAACCATGCAGTATCTGCATCAGGCCAACCAGAAAATCGCCGTTCCGATGCTGCTTTCCAGCAAGGGCTACGGAATCCTTCTGACGACACAGGGCGCGGCGGTGTTCCATGATGACAGCTTTGGTTCATATTTCCGGACGGAAGGGGATGAAATGCTGGATTACTGTTTCCTGTCCGGGGAAACGATGGAGGAGGCGGCAGCGGAAAACCGGCGTCTGACCGGAAAAGCAGTGATGCTTCCGAAATGGGCGTTCGGATATCTGCAGTCAAAAGAACGATATGAGACGGCCGAAGAGATCGAGCAGACGGTACAGAAGTTCCGGGACAGCGGCTTCCCGCTGGATGGAATTATTCTGGACTGGCAGTCCTGGGAGGGGGATCTGTGGGGACAGAAAACCTTTGATGCCAGGCGGTTTCCGGATCCTGCCGGAATGGTCCGGAGAATCGGGGAAAAGGGTGTTCATTTCATGATGTCCATCTGGCCGAATATGAGCAGAGCGTGTGAAAACTTCCGGGAATTTGAGCAAAGAGGGCTGCTGCTGCCGGGGACGGAGATCTATGATGCGTTTTCCGAAGAGGGAAGGGCGTTGTATGCAAAGCAGCTGGAAGAGGGGCTCGGCTGTCATGGGGTGAATGCCTGGTGGTGTGATTCAAGCGAGCCGGTGACGCCGGAGTGGAATCACAAAGAAGAGCCGGAACCGTCGCGTATGTATCAGGAATATGTGGAGGAAGCCGGAAGCTGCATGCCGATGGACCGGATCAATGCCTACGGGCTGTATCATGCAAAGGCGATCTATGAATCTCAGAGAAACAAGAGCGGGGAAACACGCGTGATGAACCTGACCAGAAGCGGATATACGGGAAGCCAGAAGTACGGCACGGTCCTGTGGTCTGGGGATATTTCCGCCAGCTGGGAGACGCTGCGCCGTCAGATCACGGCAGGTCTTTCCCTGTCCGCCAGCGGTCTGCCGTACTGGACCGTGGATATCGGAGCCTTCTTTGTGACGGAAGGAAATGTGTGGTTCTGGAACGGGGAATATCCGGAGGGAACAGCGGATCCGGCCTACCGGGAACTGTATGTCCGGTGGTTCCAGTTCGGAGCCTTTCTCCCGGTCTTCCGCAGCCACGGAACCGAGTTTGCCAGAGAGCCGTGGGAATTCGGAGCTTTGGGGGAACCGTACTACGATGCGCTGAAAAAGATGTGTGAAGAGAGATACCGTCTGCTGCCGTATCTGTATTCGGCGGCGTGGCAGGTATACAAGGAAGACCGGACAATGCTGCGCCTGCTGGCCTTTGATTTCCCGGAGGACAGAACGGCCTGTGAGCTGAAGGACGAATATCTGCTTGGTGATTCTCTTCTGGTCTGCCCGGTGACGGAGCCGATGGAGGAAAACGGCAAAGCAGAGCGGGAGCGGAAGGAAACAGAAGATCCGAAAGCGGCAGATCCGTGCTTCCGGCGCAGGGTCTACCTTCCGGGAACGATTGGATGGTACGATTACTGGACGGGCAAAAGATATGAGGGCGGACAGTGGATCTTTTCGGATGCTCCCCTTGAGAAGTTTCCGCTGTTTGTGAAAGAGGGAACGCTTCTGCCGACGATGGAACCGAACGTGTGCACCCGCCGGATGGAAGGAATGCCTGTGACGGTAAAGATTTATCCGGGCAAAGACGGAACCGCTGTTCTGTATGAGGATGCCGGAGACGGCTACGGATATGAAACAGGAGAGTTCTGCGAGACCAGACTGGTATGGAACGAGCGGGAACAGAAGGTTTCCTGCGAGACCACCGGAGATCTCAGATGGAGAAAGGGGGACATCGGCTTTGAGATTGTGCGGGAGAGAAGGATCTGAAATGGAAAGGACAGAGAGAAAAAGAGAGAGCCGTCTGCTGAATAATGGCTGGAAATTTGTCTACGGATTCCGCGAAGCGGATGAGACCGGCGACTGGGAACAGTGGCCGGATGTCGGACTGCCGCATTCGTTCGGAATTCCGTATTTTATGGAAAACGAATTTTATGTGGGATACGGGTGCTACCGAAGAGAACTACAGCTTTCCGCAGAAGATCTGAAAAAACGGCTGCTTCTGGAGTTTCACGGTGTGTTCCAGTGTGCAGAAGTCTTTCTGAATCAGATGCCGGTCGGGGAGCACAGAGGAGGATACACCTCGTTTGTCATTGATCTGACCGGAATGTGCAGAGAGGGTGTCAATGAACTGTTTATCCGTGTGAACAATGAATGGGATGCACAGCTTGCGCCGCGGGCGGGTGAGCATCAGTTCAACGGCGGGATCTATCGCGATGTATCCCTGATTCTGACGGATCCGGTCTGTGTGGACTGGATGGGAACCTTTGTATGGACCAGACAGCTGGAACCGGATGCTGCACGGCTGGAAGCGCAGGTGACGATCCATGTTCCGGAATCGGAAGAACAGAAAAAGACCGCCCTACGTCTGGTCAACAGGATTTCTCTGGATGGAAAGACGGTGGCTGAGAGGGAGCATGCTCTGGAAAACGGCTGCTCACAGACCGTGTCCATGGAGTTTTTGTTGGAGGAACCAAGACTCTGGTCGCCGGAAGATCCGGTGAGATACCGGATGACGAGTGAACTGTATGACGGAACAGAGAAAAAAGATGTCTATGACACAGATTTCGGAATCCGTACGATGCGGTTTGACAAGGATACGGGATTTTATCTGAACGGAAAACCGTATAAGATCTGGGGTGCCAACGTTCATCAGGATCATGCCGGATGGGCGGACGCAGTGACACGGGCAGGAATCACAAGAGATATTCAGAGGATCAAGGACTGCGGCATGAATTTCATCCGGGGCTCCCATTATCCGCATCATCCGTTTTTTGCCGAGGAGTGTGACAGAATCGGTGTACTGTTCTGGTCAGAACTCTGTTTCTGGGGAACCGGGGGACTCAAGCAGGAGGGCTACTGGACAAGCAGCGCCTATCCGGTACGGGAAGAAGACCAGAAGCCTTTTGAGGAAAGCTGCAAAAGGGCGCTGGAGGAAATGATTCTGGTCAACCGGAACCATCCGTCGATTATTATATGGAGCGTCTGCAACGAACCGTTTTTCAGCGACGAAGAGGTGCTGCCGAAAGCCAGAAAACTGGTAAAACAGCTGGTGGAACAGGTGCATGCGCTGGATCCTTCCAGAAAGGCGGCCGTGGGAGGCGCGCAGAGAGGCGGTTTTGATGTTCTGGGAGATGTGGCAGGATACAACGGAGACGGGGCAAGTCTGTATCAGGATCCCGGATTCCCGAGTTTTGTGTCCGAGTACGGAAGTCAGGTTTCCTTCCGTCCCGGTCCGTTTTCCGCTAATTTTCATGACGGAGTGGAGGTGGAAGACCCGAAGTGGCGCTCAGGAAAGGCGCTGTGGTGTGCCTTTCATCACGGAAGTATTCTGGGCAATATGGGAGCCATGGGAATGGTCGACTATTACCGGCTTCCGTTGAACGCCTGGTACTGGTATCGACAGGAACTTCTGGGAATCCCGGCGCCGGAACCGTCGGTCAGAGGAATTCCGGACCATCTGCAGCTGACTGCCGACCGGGAGGAGTTTTTGGCCGACGGGCAGGAGGATGTATGGCTTTGTGTCACAACGGAAGACCGCCAGGGCAGACGGGTGGACTGCGACCGGGACGTAACGCTGGAAGTCGTGGAGGGCGACGGAATTTTTCCGACGGGAAAGAGTATCACTTTTTCTACGGAAACCAACAGTTTTCTGGACGGGCAGGCTGCCATTGAGTTCCGAAGCTATTATGGCGGCATCAATCGGATTGAAGCGAGATCAGAAGGAATGGAACCGGTGCGGATTCAGGTGACAGCGGTGGGAGAAAAAAGGAACCGGACACTGGTGCCGATGGAGCGCCCTCCGTATCTGACGCCGGCTCCTGTTGCAGAGGAATATTACGATCTGGCCAATGCCCGTCCGGTGTTTGCAAGCAGTGCAAAGCCGGGGCATGAGCCGAGTCAGGTGACAGATACGGGAAGCGGCTGCTGGATTCCCAGGGAAGAGGAAAATGCGTGGATCTGTCTCGACCTGGAAGGAGAGAAGGAGATTACCGGTGTTGAGGCTGTGTTTGCGGGAAGAACAGGAGAAGAGACTGTGACGGTCTGGGTTTCCTCCGACGGTGAAACATACGAGCCGATGACTCTCGCGTGGAAAGAACCGCTGTATCAGAGGATGGAGACGAAAAAAATACGGTTTGTAAAGCTTTTCTGGAACAGGGAAATGCAGGGAGTCCGTTTCCTCAGAGTATGGGCGGTCAGATAACGGAACAACGGATGTCTGCAGTCAGAAAGCAGGAGAAGGTACAGAAAGGAACTGTGATATGAAAGAACGATTGGACTGGGAAAACCAGCGGGTCACACAGAAAAACAGGGAGCCGATGCACAGTCCCTGGGGAGCGTGGGAATCCGCAGAGGAAGCTGCCAAAGGGGAAAGAGGAAGTTCGGGCAATGTGCTGAGTCTGGACGGAACCTGGAAGTTTCATCTGGCGGCCGGACCTGACTGTGTGCCGGAGGAATTTTATAAAGAAGAATATGATGTTTCAGCGTGGGATAACATAAAAGTTCCCGGAAACTGGGAGACGCAGGGATACAGTTATCCTGTTTATACCAATTATGTCTATCCCATGGGCAGGGCGGATGAAGAACGATATACGATCTGTGCCAGCAGGAAAACGGGAAAGAGAGAGATGAATCCTCCGTTTGTGACCGGTGATAATCCTACGGGATGTTATGTGACGGAGGCAGAGCTGCCTGCGGCGTGGGACGGAAAAAGTATTTATCTGAGTTTTGAAGGTGTGGAATCCTGTTTCTATCTCTGGGTCAACGGAATCCTGGCAGGATACTCCCAGGACAGCAAGCTTCCGGCGGAATTTGAAATCACGGAACTGGTACATCCCGGAAAAAACAGGATTGCGCTTCAGGTGATGCGGTTCTGCGACGGAAGTTATCTGGAAGACCAGGATTACTGGTCGCTGTCCGGAATTTTCCGTCCGGTGGCTCTTTATGCAAAGCCGAAGATTCATATCAGAGACTGGAAGGTATTTGCGCTTCCGGATGAAGCGTTGAAAGACGGTCAGGTGACAGCCTGGTGCTATGTGAACCGGGCAGACGGCTATGCGGATACTTCTGTGGAAATGGAACTTCTGGATCCAAAGGGAAGGAGTCTGTGCAGCGTGCAGAGTCCTGTGGGAGGACAGGCCAGCATGTATGACAGAAGCCGCTTTCCGATGGAAACGGGTGCCGCCTTTTTTCAGATCGATGTGAAGGACATTCTTCTGTGGTCGGATGAGACGCCGCATCTGTATACGCTGGTATTCACACTGAAAAATGAGGCAGGCGAAGCTGTGGATTTTGAACGCCAGAACATCGGTTTTCGAACGGTTGCAATCGGAGAGGACGGAGTGCTGCGGGTAAACAAAAAGCGTCTCATTGTGCGTGGGGTTAACCGTCATGAACATCATGCGGAGTATGGAAGAGCAATCCCGAAAGAATGGATGGAGAAGGAAATCCGTGTGCTGAAGCAGCTGAATTTCAATGCGGTCAGAACGTGTCATTATCCCAACGATCCCAGATGGTATGAGCTGTGCGACCGGTATGGAATTTATCTCGTGGATGAGATCAACATAGAGACACATGGGATTGAAAGAACGCTGTCCACGGATCCTGAGTGGGCCGGAGCGTATCTGGAACGGGCTGTCAGAACAGTACTGCGCGATAAGAATCATCCGTCGATTCTGATCTGGTCGCTGGGAAATGAGTCGGGATCCGGAGCAAATCAGGCGGCTATGGCCGGATGGATCCGGTATTATGATCCGTTCCGTCCGATTCAGTATGAGAGCGGCGATCCGTCATCACTGATCAGCGATATCCGTGTTCCGATGTATCCGGATCTGAAATGGGCAGCCAGGGGGGTACAGGATCCTGCGGACCGCCGTCCGATGATCATGTGTGAATATGCCTATGCCAAGGGAAACAGCAACGGAAATGTCTGGAAATTCTGGGAATGTGTCAGAAATTACCCCAGATTTCAGGGGGGATTTGTCTGGGCGCTGACGGACAAGACCCTGATCTATCGGGATGAGACAGGAGAACCACACTGGGGATATGGAGGAGATTTTAACGAAAACGTGGTGGATTCCACCCCGGATATGTGTCTGGATGGAATTCTGACCCCGGATCTGGAACCGCATCCGGGTGCTCTGGAACTGAAAATTCAGCAGTCTCCGATTGAGATACGTCAAAAGCCGGGGCGTCCGGAAGAGATCACGCTTGTCAACGGGTTCTGCTGGAAAAATATGGAAGAATATCAGCTTCTCTGGAGGGTGGAAAAGAACGGAAGTTCCATACAGAGCGGATGTGTGGAGAACCTGGAAGCGGAACCGGGTCAGGAAACAGAACTTCGGCTTCCGCTGGAAACGGAAACCATGGATCCGGCTTCCGATTATACCTTGAATCTTTCTGTGGTGCTCAAAGAAGATCAGTGGTGGGCACCAAAAGGATACCCTGTGTTCTGGAAGCAGTTTGTGCTTCAGAAAAAGCGTACAAAGAAACAGGAGAAGAGCGGAGGAAGTCTGAAAACCTCCGTTCTGGGAGACGTAATAAAGATGGAAGACGGGGAAACGGCCGTTGTCTTTGACACAAAGGCCGGGCGGATCACCGAATGGACCGTCAGAGGAAAACAGCTGCTGATGTCCGGGCCGGAGGAAACGTTTTACCGTGCACCGACGGGAATTGACCGTGCCTGCGGTGGTGTGGCGTCTTCCTATGCGGATGCATGGAGAGAAGCAGGACTGGATCAGTTAAAAGGCACCACCGAGTCGGTAAAAACGGAAATCGGAGAAGAAAGTGTCCGGATCACGGTAAAGAGAACCTGGGAATCCGGAATCGGAAGAGAAAAGATCTGTACAGATCTTCACTATACGTTTGAGAGCGGAGGAAAGATCCAGGTGCGCATGGACACCAGCGTGCCGGAAGGATATCCCTGTCTGCCGAGAATCGGGACGGAACTGCAGGTTCCGAAGGAGTTCTGTGAGGTGAACTGGTATGGACGGGGAAAGACGGAAACGTATCCGGACCGGAAGATGAGTGTTCCCATCGGTGCTTACCGGGAACAGGTAGATGAGCAGGAATGCCCGTATCTCGTACCGGGCGAGTGGGGCGGTCATGAGGATACGGAATGGATGGAACTGAGAGATCAGGCAGGCTGCGGCATCAGAATTCAGGCAGAGACGCCGTTTCATTTTGACGCACACAGAAACAGTATCCGGGAGTATGAGCAGGCGGCCCACTGGCATGAACTGCCCGAAGGGGACAGAATCTGGCTTCATATTGACGGAATCTTTGCCGGACTTGGCGGAGATACCGGATGGTTTCAGACCATTCATCCGGAATATCAGATCGGAGCAGGAGAATATACGATGAGCTATCGGATGGAACCGGTGTGATTTTGTCTTTCTGAGGGGGGAGACAAAGCGGGAAAACGGGAGAAGGAGGAAGCTTTCCGTCCGGAAGAACTGATGGAGCTGTATTACAATGCGGGAGCACGGTATTTTGTGGCGCAGGCCACCCATCACGACAACTTTTTCAACTATGATTCCGGAATCAACCGGTTCAATTCCGTGAAGGTGGGACCGCACAAAGATATCTGTGCTCTGTGGGAGCAGGCTGCCAGAAAGTATGGAATGCGGTTCGGACTGCGGTTGTGAAACTGGCAGAGGATATGGTACACATTCTTCCGGAAACCATGAAACATCTGGAGGGTCTCTATGATTTCCGGGAAGCGGTAACTGTGCTGAAACGGAACGGACTTTATCACTTTACCTGGTCCTGTGATGATACGGGAAGTGAAAATTACCATGTGAATTATGGGACATCAGACAATCTTTACGGACCGGTTTCTTTTGAAAAGGTGATTCTTGAGAAAGATAAAAGGAAAGGTGTGCTCGGAACAGGGCATCACAGTATCTGCAAAGTTCCGGACCGGAATGAGTACGTGATTGCCTATCACCGGTTCGGCACACCGCTGGAACAGTATCCGGAAGGAAAGGGATGGCACAGAGAAATCTGCACGGCACCTCTGGAGTTTGATGCGGACGGAAAAATGAGAAAAGTGATTGTGTAAAAACAGAAGATCCCCGGGAAAGCGAAAGGTCGTACTGCTTCCCCGGGGATTTTCCAGTATGCGGAAAATCGTTGTCAGTAATGCAGAAATACACGAATCAGTATTGCCGCCAGAAGAATCTGTACGGTTCCCACAGCAAGTCCGTAGCAGAGGGCTTTCGGTCCTTCTGCTGCCAGATCTCTGAATTTTACCCGCATACCGATGGCTGCCAGAGCGATGATTTCAAACTGTCCGCTGATTGTGTGAGCGAGATCCGAAAGAGATTCTGGAATCAGACCAATCGTGTAAAGAACAGCCATCAGGAAAAAGCCGATGATAAACCATGGAATGCCGGTTCGTACAGCATTGTTCCCGGACGGAGTGCGATCAAAAAGTTTTCCTTCTTCAGTGGCGTTCATTCGGGAAAAAGCAAGAGCAACAAAAACGATAAAAACAATCCGAAGAATTTTGAAAATGGTTGCACCGGCGATATATTCCTGACCAATCAGATCGGCAGAAGCGATCACCTGTCCGATGGACTGCAGGACGCCGCCTGTCATTGCGGTGGTCGGGAGCATTTCATGATGATACAGAATCTGGGTGACAAGCGGAAGCAGAACCATCAGGATAGTGCCTGTAAGATTTACGATGGTGACAGAGATTCCTTTTTCTTTTGCATCAGCTTTCAGAACAGGGGAAACCGTGGCAATGGCACTGGATCCGCAGACGGCATTTCCGGCGGAAATCAGAAGGGAAAATTTTCGACTGAATTTCATCCGACGGCCGATCAGGTAAGCTGCGGCAATGGTTCCTGTCATCTGAAAAGCGATAAACAGAAGACCGCCAAGGCCCAGAGAAAAAATATCTTTCAGCATAAGTGTGGCACCGGTCAGGACAATGGAGTATTCCAGAAGATTCCGTTCGGAAAAGGAAGTGCCTGCATTCAGATATGCATGGTTCAGAAAGGTATTGCCGCACAGAATGCCAAGGCCGATGGCAAAAACGGCGGCTCCGACTGTCGGAAAAAAACGGGCGGCTGGTGCTGACAGATAAGGGAAAAGAACTGTATGAACTGACACGGAGACTGCATACGATGGACCGGCAGATTGCATTCCGAATGAGACAGGAATCGGAGGTTCCGATTCGTTTCGGTGTGACGCGTTCCATCAATGAAGGGGTGATGCCTCTGATTGCCGGAGATCTTCTGGACCATTATCCGGACCGTCCGGTAGAAATGACAGTAAATAATACAAGAACACTGCTTGAACTTCTGGAAGACGGGATTGTTGATTTTGCATTGATCGAAGGGAATTTTGAGCATGGAAAATATGAGTGCAGAGCGTGGATGGATGCAGAGTTTCTGGGATTCTGCGGAAAAAAAGGAAAGTACAGCAGGATGACGGGACTGAGCCAGGCATTTCAGGCACCGCTGCTGCTGCGCGAGCCGGGAAGCGGGACCAGAGATATTCTGGAAAGTGTGTTGTCTGCCAGAGGATTTGAACTCAGTAACTTTCAGAAAATCAGTCAGTTTGAAAGCATTCCTGTGATATTGGAACTTGTGAAGCAGGACAGAGGTATTACCTTTGCTTATCGGGTAGCGGTCAGAAAAGAACTGGAGCGGGAGGAAATTGAGCCTCTGCCGGAACATGTCCTGTATCTGAAACGCCAGTTCTGGTTTGTAACACTTCCATCCTCACCGTTTGCAGAAGATTTTCTGGAACTGTTTGATTTTTTCAGAAAAACAGTCCGGAAGAGAATTCCGGACTGAAGGGAACTTTTTTTGATGAGAAACAGAGACATATCAGTTTTCTCCCTGTTTCCTCCATTCTCTTGCGGACATCCCGTAATACTGGCGGAAAGCTGCCGAAAAATGTTCTACGGAAGAATAGCCGAGCTGGATGGAAATATCGGTGATCGTATGGGAGGGATTCTTCAGCAACAGCCGGGCTGCCGCCATTTTGGCTTCAAATTTTTTCTGGAGAAATGTCTTTCCGTAATGCTTCTGAAGCAGGCGCTCCGTCTGCCTCTGACTTAAGCCAAGACGGGAAGAAAGCTGTTCCAGCGTAAGATCCCGGTATTCATACAGAAAACATTCTTCGATAATCAGGTAGTTGCGATCCGCCAGAGAGGATTCCGGTGAAGTTTCCTGGTTTCTCGGCATCTCCAGATTCCGGACCGTGAAAACAAGCAGCTGGCAGAGAAGAGCTTCCAGTACCGTGCGGCAGCCGATCTGCCTGTGTTCCAGCTCAGAAAACAACGCTTCCATCAGAGGTCTGAGATTCTGTCTGTCCTGTCCCAGAAACTGTTCTGTCCGGAAAAAGCGATTCAGAAAATCCGGATTCTGTTCCTGGATCAGAGGACGGTTTCTGGAGTCAAACTTCAGGTAGACACAATATTCCACCATGGGATCTTCCGGATCCGGAAGCTGCGAATGTTCCACATGAGGGCCGGTGATAAAGAGTGTGGAAGGACGTACCTGGTACGGCACATGGTTCAGGGTGACGGTACCTTTTCCGGCGGAAATATAGTGGATTTCCCAGCTGTTGCTGCTGTGGCTGTGACTGGGGAAAGAACGGCGCAGTGGTTCAAAGGAGAATTTCAGCGCGTGGCACCGTACATTGCCGATGGAAAAGGAAAGGTCAATTTTGTCGTAGAATTTTCCCGTGGTAATCTGTGTCTGTTTCATAAGTCAGCCTTTCTGTTGTTTCTGTCTGTTTATTATAAAGGGTCCCGGAGGTTTCTTCAACTGAAAGATTACGACTTTCGATGATCCGACATCAATCCTCTGCTTTTGTCGCTGTCCTCTCTTATTCCGTGCGGAAAGACTGCTATAATAAAGACATAGGAAGGAACGATTCGCAAGAGAGTCAGAGAATAAGGAGGAATGATAAAATGGCAGTCAGAATGCTTCCCAAAACAATGGTAGGTGCGACGCTTCCGGGCAACAGCACGGTAGAGATGAAGGAATTTGAAATTCCGAAACCGGGTCCGGGAGAGGTGCTGATCCAGACAAAGGCAACCACTATCTGCGGCAGCGATATCCGTTGTATTTACAGAGAACACACAGGAAAAGGAGCAGAAGGTTATATTCCCGGTATGGTAGCCGGCCATGAGCCATGCGGAGTTATCGTGGAAGAAGGAGAAGGACTGAGACGATTCAAAAAAGGAGATCGCGTCATTGTGTACCATATTTCCGGATGCGGTGTCTGCAATGATTGCCGAAGAGGATATTATATTTCCTGTAAAAGCCGTTTCCGCAGAGCCTACGGATGGCAGAGAAACGGAGGAATGGCGCCGTATATTCTGGCAGAGGAGAAGGATCTGATTGCACTTCCCGATGAACTGACCTACAAAGACGGCGCACAGGTAGCCTGCGGCTTTGGTACCGTTTATGAAGCAATTGAAAAAATCGGCATCTGCGGAAATGATGCTGTTCTGGTTACAGGACTTGGTCCGGTAGGTCTGGCAGCGCTGATGCTGGCAAAGGCGATGGGAGCAAACAAACTGATCGGTGTGGAGATGAATGACTACCGGATTGATCTGGCAAAGAAACTCGGACTTGTCGATCATGTATTCCGTCCTGGTGAGGATACCCTGGAACAGATCCTTAACGTGACCAATGGAAAAGGTGTAGAGCGTGCGATCGATGCAAGCGCCAATGATGCGGGACGTCAGCTGGCCATCCGTGCGACCAGAGAATGGGGAAAAATCGCATTTGTCGGAGAGGGAGGAACCTGTACCTTCATGCCGAGCCCTGATATCATTCACGGACAGAAGACCATCTACGGTTCCTGGGTGACCAGTCTGTGGCGTATGGAAGAACTGGTGGAGCGTCTGGTCAGATGGAACATTCATCCGGAAGATCTGATTACGCATGAATTTCCGATCGAGAAAGCCGGTGAAGCTTATCAGTTGATGGCAAAAGGAAACTGCGGTAAGGTTGCGGTTGTATTTGATCAGGACTGAAGCCGGAACGGGGCCGGCAGAAGAAGTGCAGAAATTATCTGACGGTTCCCGGGATCAGAATAAATTGGAAAGGGTGGCAGAACATGGAAACGGAAAAGAAAAACGTGATTCCGGAAGCGGTGGATCCCGCACAGGTGCCGAAACATACGCTGTATACGGGATGTGAGATTCCGGCGGTCGGAATCGGAACCTTTGGCTCCGACAAATACAGCGCAGCAGAAATCGCGGAAGCTGTATACGGTGCAGTGCGCGGCGGATACCGGCTGATTGACTGCGCAAGCGTTTATCAGAATGAAAAAGAGATCGGCGGTGCGCTTACACGGCTGTTTGAAGAAGGAAGTGTAACAAGAGAGGAACTTTTTATCACAGGAAAAGTATGGAACGATATGCACGGAGAAGGTATGGTAGAGCGTTCCTGCCGTCAGAGCCTGGAAGATCTCGGAGTTGATTATCTGGATCTGTATCTGGTGCACTGGCCGTTTCCGAATTACCATGCACCGGGCTGCGACGGGGATTCCAGAAATCCGGATTCCCGGCCGTTTTTTGCAGAGGAGTATATGCAGGTATGGAGACAGTGCGAACGCCTGGTGGAGCTTGGACTGGTCCGCCATATCGGAATGTCGAACATGACAATTCCGAAACTGGAGGCGGTTCTTCCGCAGTGCCGGATCCGGCCGGCAGCCATTGAGATGGAACTGCATCCCGGTTTCCAGCAGCCGGAACTGTTTGCGTATGTGCAGGAACATGGCATGGTACCGATCGGATACTGCCCGATCGGCTCTCCGTCCCGTCCGGAACGTGACAGGACGGCGGAAGATGTCGCTGACACGCAGATGCCGGAGATTGTGAAGATTGCAGAGGCGCACCAGGTGCATCCGGCCATTGTGTGCATCAAGTGGGCAGTGCAGAACGGACAGATTCCGATTCCGTTTTCCGTGAAGCCGGCGCAGTATCTGGAAAATCTCAGATGTGCGGTGACGGATCCGCTGACGGAAGAAGAAATGGAAATGATCCGCCGTGCGGATAAAAACTGCCGTCTGGTCAAAGGACAGGTCTTTCTGTGGCCGGGGGCTTCGGACTGGAAGGATCTGTGGGATGAAGACGGAACAATCTGCGGATGGGAGGAGAAAGGAACATGCTGAAAGGAATACCGAAACTTTTATCTCCGGAACTTCTGAAGGTTCTCTGTGAGATGGGACACAGTGACCGGCTGGTGATTGCAGACGGAAATTTTCCGTCTGAGAGTATTGGAAAGGATGCCAGGGTGATTCGCATGGATGGTCATGGAACTGTGGAAGTGCTGGAGGCAATTCTGCAGCTGTTTCCGCTGGATACCTATGTGGAGCATCCGGTTCAGCTGATGGAAGTGATGCCGGGGGATCCTGTGGAAACTCCGATCTGGGCAGAATACGCAGAGACCGTAAAGAAGTATGAGAAAAGAGGAACGACAGCAATCGGAACCATTGAGCGGTTTGCTTTTTATGAGGAAGCAAGAAAGGCGTACGCAGTCATCGCTACAGGAGAAACGGCGCTCTATGCCAATGTGATGCTACAAAAAGGAGTGGTGACGGAGTGAGCACGGAAACCTTTCGATGGGGGATTCTGGGTGCGGGACAGATCGCGGTGAAATTCTGTGATGCCGTAAAGAGCATTGCAGACTGTACTGTGGCGGCTGTGGGAAGCAAATCCTTTTCGCGGGCAGAAACATTTGCCCGCGAAAACGGGATCAGCCGCTGGTACGGGGACTATGAAGAACTGCTGAAAAAGGAAAGGCCGGATGCCGTTTATATAGCAGCGACTTCGAACGACCATTACCGGCTGACCATGATGGCACTGGATTACGAAATTCCGGTTTTATGTGAAAAAGCAATGTTTCAGAACAGCGGGCAGACCTCCGTTGTTTTTGCGCGTTCGGAAAAAGAAAAAGTATTTGTCATGGAAGCGATGTGGAGCCGTTTTCTTCCGGCAGTACGGACTGCGGCAAAGTGGCTGGAACAGGGAAGAATCGGCAAAGTGACGGCGGCGGAAGCGGCGATCGGCTTTCTCGCTCCGTATGATCCGTCCAACCGGTATTTCAGTCCTGCACTCGGAGGGGGTGCTGCGCTGGATCTGACCGTATATACGTTTGAACTTCTGACAGGCTTTTTCGGGAATGGATTCTGTTGTACGGATATCACCGTATATCCGTCGGAGACAGGGGTCGATGAGACGGAACATATTGTGCTGGAGTATCCGGAATTTCCGGCGGTGATGACCACAAGTCTCAGGGCGCCGCTGGAGGAACGGCTGGTACTCTGCTGAACGGCTGGAAGGATTGTGGTTCCGCGCCCGCATATGGCAGAGGAAGCCTTTCTTTTTGACGGCAGCGGAAATTGTGTGGAAACATACAGAGATACAGAAACAGTTAACGGATTTCAGTATGAAATCCGGGAAGTGATCGACTGTATCCGGGCGAGGCAGATACAGAGCAACGTGGTTCCGCACAGAGATACCAAGGCATGAGGGGCTGGCTTGGGTTCAGTGAGGCCAATGGAAAGTTTAAGGAGATTATTG
>ERZ1673750.193-NODE-193-length-60068-cov-7.376135_pt1 | contig 60068 bp, 54 predicted proteins | sample MGYA00580203_ERZ1673750 | MGnify/ENA primary metagenome ERZ1673750 (study PRJEB41218, sample SAMN15661763) | gut metagenome | host: Homo sapiens | place: Canada: London | collected 2015-08-20/2019-03-30 | study: EMG produced TPA metagenomics assembly of... | reverse complement strand
GGGAGAACAGGCAGAACAGCAAGCCTTACGGCCATTATCATTGTAGCAAGTACGGACAGGGCACACGCCAATGCTCCATGCATTATATCCGCTATGATGTGCTTTACGCCTATGTCCTCTCCCGTCTGCAATACTGGTCGGGGCTGGTACAGCATGATGAAGAACGGCTCTTGAAGCGGCTGTTAAACGCCAATGACAAGGGACAGGCCGCCGCAAGAAAGAAGCAGGCCGCCGAACTGAAAAAGGCAGAGAAGCGGAAATCCGAAGTTGATACCCTGTTTGCCCGGATGTATGAGGACTGGGCGGCGGGGCGTATCACAGAATACAACTTCTCTATGCTGTCCGGGAAGTACCAGAGCGAACAGGCTGAACTGGACACAAAGATTGAACAGCTTCAATCCGCTATCGCCACTGAAAGCCAGAACGCCGCAGACGCAGAAAAATGGATTGCCTTGATGAAAGAGTGCGTCAATCCAACAGAACTGACCGCCGAACTTTTGAATACGCTGATTGAAAAAATCGTTGTTCATGAAGCGGTCAAAGGTGAGGACGGAAGCCGGGAACAGGAGGTAGAAATCTTCTACCGCTTTATCGGCAAAATTGATTAAATGACACCAATATCTTTAACTATGTGATACCGGCGAAACCCTGCCGGACATCTATCAGTCAAAGAAGCTTGCAAATCTGTATGGCATGACTTTGGATGAGCTGGTGGAATACGATATTGATATGAAAGAGATCCAGGAAGCCATCGACAAGACCAGCGATGCTCTCACGGAAAAAATCGACTGGACAAAAGCCTGGAGCAAAAAGTATCCCATTCTCGCCACTTATCAGAAGGAAGTCGAAACGGAGCGATATGCCGTGGAACTGAGCAGATTGCTGGATGACCTTCAGAAAAGGTACGGATATGATGAATTGAATGCTATGCTGGTCTTAAAAGATATTCTGGCTGCGGTCTGGAAAAGCCGGAAAAACCAAAAGTAAATATACCGCTGTTTGGGGTTTCGCAAAAACGCCTGCCTGCAGCCGGCTGGTATTGCCCAAGCTGCAGGCAGGCGTTTCCTTTACGCATTCTTCTGTGCCTCAATTCTTTCCGCCAGATCGTTCAGATACACCCAGCGGTCCATCTTTTCTTCCAGTTCTTTTTCTGTCTTCTCTTTCTCCGCAGTCAGTTCAGAAAGCTTCATGGAGTTGGTCGCGTTTGCCATCATCTCGCCGTCCAGATCCTCCAGTTTCTGTTCCAGCGCCGCGATCTCGTCGTCGATCGTCTCGAACTCTCTCTGTTCTTTAAAAGTAAATTTCAGCTTGACCGGGCGATTCTGTTTCCAGGTACTGCGGCTGTCTTTTTCTTCCGGACTGCCGTTTCCATTCTGACCGCCCGAACTGTTTTTCCCTTTGCCGCTCTTTCCTCCGGCGCCTGAACCTGCCGCTGCTGCGCCTGCTCCGCCGGTTCCTGCGCCGCTGTTTTCCATCCTCTGTTTTGCTTCCAGATAGTCCGTATAGCCTCCCTCGTACTGGGTAAGTGTTCCGTCTCCGCTGAACTCAAAAATTCTGTCCGCCACATTGTCCAGAAAATAGCGGTCATGAGAAACCGTAATCACAATCCCGGAAAACGCGTTCAGATAATCCTCCAGGATTGTCAATGTAGGAATGTCCAGATCGTTGTTGCTCTCATCCAGGATCAGGCAGTTGGGATTGGACTGAAGAATTCCAAGAAGATACAGGCGCTTTTTCTCCCCGCCGGAAAGCTTTTCGATGGGCGCATACTGCATGTCGGGAGTAAAAAGAAACCGCTCCAGCATCTGGGACGCCGTAATCCTTCCGTCTCTGGTCTGGACGTATTCCCCGATGTCTTTCACATAATCGATGACCCTCTGGCGCGTGTCCAGTTCCGGCAGTTCCTGGGCAAAGTAAGCGATCCGCACCGTCTCACCGATCTCCACCGTTCCGCTGTCCGGCTCCACGATCCCCGCAATCATTTTCAGCAGCGTTGACTTTCCGCAGCCGTTCGGTCCGATAAAACCAACCTTCTGGTTTTTCAGAAAGATATAGTCGAAATCCTCGACCAGCTTCTTCTCCCCGTAGCTTTTGCTGATATGGTGCAGTTCTATGGTCTTCCTGCCCATGCGCGTTTCCACGGAATCCAGTTCCACATTCTGATCCTGCACCGGCGCCTGTCCGTTTTTCAGAGCTTCCAGACGTTCCAGACGGGCTCTCTGCTTGGTGGTTCTGGCACGGCATCCCCGCTTCGCCCATTCCAGCTCAATCTGAAGGATACTCTGACGCTTCCTCTCGGAGGCAAGTTCCATCTCTTCCCGTTCCGCTTTCAGCTCCAGAAATTTTGAATAATTTGCCTCGTATCCATACATTTTTCCGTGGCTGATCTCGAGAATCTTATTGGTCACACGGTCAAGAAAATACCGGTCGTGGGTAACCATCAGCACAACGCCGCGGAAGCCTCTCAGATAGTCCTCCAGCCATGTGATCATCTCATTGTCCAGATGGTTGGTGGGCTCGTCCAGAAGCAGAAGATCCGCCGGAGTCTCCAGAATCTTCGCCAGGGCAACCTTTTTCTTCTGACCTCCGGAAAGATGGGCGATGGGCGTGTCATATTCCATGATTCCAAGACGCGTCAGATTGCTCTGCACCATCCAGCTGTTCTCCGATTCCGCATCCTCAATATAGGACTGGATCGTCGCTCCCTCCGGAAATTCCGGATTCTGCGGAAGATAGGCGATCCTCAGTCCGTTCTGACGGATGATCTGTCCTTCGTCCGGCTCTTCCAGACCTGCTGCCATCCGCAGCAGCGTCGTCTTTCCGGTGCCGTTGATCCCGATGATTCCGATCTTCTCCCCTTCATGGATGCCGAAAGACGCATCGTCAAAAATCGTCTTCTCTCCGTAAATTTTGCTCACATGTTCAATGTTCAGTATATTCATTCCGGAAACTCCTTTATGGCTGCTTTCTTTTTTCCTTACTTTTTTGCAAATTTTTTCTGTTTTCTCTTTTGTTGCTTTCTTTTTCTGTAACTTTCTCTTTATTGCTTCCTGAACTTCCAAGAAGAAGCTCTTTCAGCCGCTCCATGTCCGCTCCCTCGATGACCGCATCCGCTTCCGTCACGATTTCCTCCGGAGAAAGATTGGTGTGGAGATAAACCTTTTTCCCTGCCTGCCTCAGTTCAGAAAGCATGGATTCCACACCGTCATACAGCCGAAGATAATCCGTGGAAAGACTTCGGAAAAACTGACCGGTATGCACCGCCAGCGTCTGATCTGCCTCCACACCCCGTTCCCGGTAAAGCCGCAGAAACACCTCTTCCATCTGGATTTCCGGGCTGCTTTCATACTCCGGCGAGTGCTTTCCGGCGGAATCCTTTCCATTCTCTTTCTCCAGCCGTCCGTCCTTTTCGTTTCCCGCCTGTTTCTCCTGCTCTTCCCGGAACATTTCCGTCAGTTTCTGCACCTGAAAAGAATAAGCCTCTTTTAATTCCTCCGGTGTGTAATCCGCTCCATAATAACGGAAAAACAACGCAAGCTTCTTCCAAACTTCCGGTTTTTCCTCATCGGTATGAATATCCACCAATGTGCCGTACAGATCAAAAATACAGGTCTGAACCATCCGATTCTCCTCCCAATGTGTCAGAGTCAAAAATTCATGAGGGCGTCACCAAAAGTCTTCCGCCGCCTGCTCAAAACACGGTGTTTCCCATCGTGCTGCAGGACTTCCAACAGGAAAAGACCTTCCTGACACCCTCATAGATTGTTCTTAGCAACCGTTCATCTTTATAAACGATTACTGTTCTTTTGATGCTTGGTGCGAAACTTATTTGCAAAGCTCTGCAACGACCTGATTGATCAGTTTTCCATCCGCTTTGCCTTTCATATCCGCCATAACAGCTTTCATGATCATGCCTTTATTCTTGGTTGCAAGCTGTTCCGGGAATTTTTCAGTAATATATGCTTTCACTTCTTCCGCATTCATCTGTTTCGGAGCATACTCGTTGATCACATCATAACGGAACTGATACTCTTCCTTCAGATCCTGCCGGCTCTCCGGACAGGTATCAATCTGCTCTTTTACGGTTTTCAGCTCCTTCAGAATGACCTGATCCACCATAGAAGACGGGATATCGTCACGGCATCCCGCGTCGATCGCCGCCTTTTTCACTGCGGATACCAGGGATGAGATTGCCTCTTTTCTCGGTTTGTCTTTCGCTTTCATTGCCGCAACCATGTCTTTTCTCAATGCTTCCAGTTCCATTTCTTTACCTCCTGACACTTTTTACGGACAGTATAGCACTTTTAGTCTCAAAATGGAAGAGGCGGAAAAATAACCGGACAAAACTGCATCACGCCTTCCAAACTCTTATAATTATGCTACACTGAAAACATCAAGCTAACAACTTTTAATTGAGAGGATCGATATGGAAATACAAGAGTTCTGGAAAGCTGTTCTGGATCAAAATGAACAGGAAATTAGAAAATATTTTCATGAAGATGCATACATCAACTGGCATTGTACCAATGAACATTTTACAGTTGATGAATTTATTATTGCAAATTGCGAATATCCAGGAAACTGGACAGGAAAAATTGAGAGAATCGAAAAAGCAGACGGCTTACTGATTACGGTAACCCATGTATACCCTATAGAAAAAACATCTTCTTTTCATGTGACATCATTTATCAAAATAAGAGACAACAAAATTGCATCTGTCGATGAATACTGGGCAGATGATGGGCTTCCTCCACAATGGAGAATAGATAAGCATATCGGAAAGACAATAAAATAAAATTTCGTCTGACAACGTCAGCCGGAGTGTTTGAAAATTGCTTTCTGCGAGATGCGCGTCACAATTTGTGGGAAATCTGTTCCGAAATCAAGAGGCGTAGCGGGCTACGTTGACTGATTTTGGGGCAAATTTCCCGCAAAGTGGGGCGTGTAGATTGCAGGAATGAATTTTCAAACACGCTCTAAGATAATATAAAAACCAACTTTCCCGAAACGTCTTCGGAAGGAATCTTATCAGATATCATAAGTTCTATTTCCTCCAGGTCGTCCATTCCCCAATAATCTCCACGAAATACTTCCGGAGGAACCGTAAAATATATATGTTTGTGTTCCTTTTCTTCCAAAAAAACTTTCTGTGAGAGCAGAGCTTTCCATGATCCTTCCGCTCTGCCCCACAGTGTAATCCGGACAGATATTTCCCCGCCGGGATTTGCAACACCGCCAAGCACATTAAGGGAAGTGCCGGGAACAACGGTTTCCTTCGAGGGAATCACATCAATAAATTTCAATTCTGTATCAAAAGCCATCGGACGATCACCATCCCCTTACTTTACCTTGATTGCCCTGTGCGGACACATTTCCTGACAGCAGAAGCAGCGGATACATTTCTTATAATCGTATACCGGCGGGTTCGTTCTCCCGTTTTTGAACCGGATGGCTTTTCCCTCCACCGGACAGGCACTGACACAGATGCCGCATTTGCGGCACTGGTCTTTGACGATGTATGGTTTTTTCCGGAAAATGCCAAAGACGCGGAAGGTGTCCATAATGGTTTTTCCCTTGACCTTTTTCCTGTCCACATGGAATTCCCGGTTTCCATATCTCTCGCCAATCTGTTCCGGAGTAAAGGTTCCCTCCGGGGTGACCACGTCGATCTGACTGCTTTTCCAGGTTCCAAGTCCCATCTTTTCTCCATGAACATTCGTCGGCACCAGCTCCGGATCCAGGTAAATGAGATGGCAGAAAACCGTATCCAGCGCTACCGGATCTTCCGAGAACAGAAGGACATTCATCGGAATCGGATCGCCGGACGTCGGACCATTTCCTTCCATAGCGGTGATCCCATCCATGATATACAGGCGCGGTTTGACGGTAAGGTTCAGATCCGCCAGCATTCGCGCGAAAATATCCGCGTTGGGATACTGAGTATGTCCCATTGCCTTGTGCATTCCGCAGATACATCCGTACTGATTTTTCACGGCTCCGGTGACCCGCTCCAGCGCATGTGTTTTCATTTTGCAGACACTCACCAGAGCATCCGCCTCCAGAACGTCTTTTGCCAGAGTCAGGGTTCTTCCTCTCTGCGTCTCTACTCTCTGCTCGTCCTGAAATTCTTTGAGCTCCACGCCATATTTTTCCAGCGCCGCATCCATATGGCATTCTTTCATTGCCTTGCCCGCGCTGCCGATTCCACAGGAATCTCCGCAGGCAAGATGTTCATATCCCTGTTCACGGAAAATCCTGAACACATTTTCCATCACCGCCGGGTCTGTCACAACCGCCCGCTCCCGTTTTGCGGACCTCACCAGGTTCGGTTTGAACAGGACTTTCTCGTTCTTTTTTATCAATGATTCCAGACCGCCCAGAAGTTCCAGCCCCTGTTTCAGGCACCGGTACAGAGTTTCGTCTTCGTAGCTGCTGCACGGAATCAATACTACTTTACTTTTCATACTGCGCTCCCCTTTGATGTTATACTGCCTACTATTATAGAATCAAATGGAAGTTTTGTAAATCCGAAGTGCTTGGAAACGGAAAGCAGCCCGGAAAGTCATTCATCGTACGGTTTCTGGCTTTTCCGGGCTGTGCCGATTTCATTGCTTATTTTTTATACCCTGCGGGCAATCCCTTTAGATTCTCGCTACTCCCGTTTTCTTTGCAGCCTCCGCTACAGCCTTCGCAACCGCCGGTGCCACACGTTTGTCAAACGGATTCGGAATGATATAATCTGCGTTCAGATCTTTTTCATCGATCAAATCTGCGATTGCGTAAGCAGCCGCCACTTTCATCTCATCGTTGATATCCTTCGCGCGCACATCCAGCGCTCCACGGAAAATTCCAGGGAATGCAAGTACATTGTTGATCTGATTCGGGAAATCGCTGCGTCCGGTTCCTACGACCGCCGCTCCCGCTTCCTTCGCAAGATCCGGCATGATTTCCGGAACCGGGTTTGCCATCGGGAACAGGATCGGGTTCGGTGCCATCGTCTTCACCATCTCCGGTGTCACAGTGCCCGGCGCGGATACTCCGATAAACACGTCCGCACCCTTCAGGACTTCCGCAAGGCTTCCCTTTCTCATCTCACGGTTGGAGATTTTTGCCATCTCTTCTTTTTCCGCATTCAGCCCTTCACGTCCTTCGTAGATCGCGCCTTTACGGTCGCACATGATCACATCTTTCAGTCCCAGGCTTACCAGCAGCTTGATGATCGCGATTCCCGCTGCTCCCGCTCCGGAAGTTACCACACGGATATCCTCCAGCTTTCTGCCGGTCACTTTCAGGGCATTCAGCATAGCCGCAGCGGTTACGACAGCCGTTCCGTGCTGATCATCGTGGAAGATCGGAATATCGCAGCGCTCTTTCAGCTTTTTCTCAATTTCAAAGCATCTCGGCGCTGAGATGTCCTCCAGATTCACGCCTCCAAAACTTCCCGCCAGAAGCGCGATCGTGTTGACGATCTCATCCACATCCTTACTTCTCACACAGAGAGGGAACGCATCCACACCGCCAAACGCTTTGAAAAGCACACACTTTCCTTCCATTACCGGCATTCCCGCCTCAGGTCCGATATCTCCCAGGCCAAGAACTGCGGTTCCGTCGGTCACAACCGCTACCATGTTGCCGCGGCGTGTATACTTATAGGAAAGATCCGTGTCCTCGGAAATCTTCAGGCAAGGCTCGGCAACGCCCGGGGTATAGGCGATGGAAAGGTCTTCCGGTGTCTCCAGCTTCGCGCGGCTTGTCACCTCGATTTTTCCCTGCCACTCTTCGTGCTGTTTCAGTGCTTTTTCTTTGATGTCCATCTTTTGTTACTCCTTTCGCCGCCGGGAAACCAATCTTCAGGCTTCCCGCAGAAAATCTATATAGCACTCCAGGAAATATCACATCGGAGACAGGGCAGCGGGGCTCGAAAGACAAGGAAGACGGCTGAAGGCGTACCGGGGTACGTCGAAGCTGGCTGACGCAGGATTTCGAGTTCCGATGTACTGAATCCGATGCGATATTTTCTTGGAGCGCTATAGAAACCATTGATACAAAAAACTTTCGCAATTATAAGATACTCCAAAACTGCAAATTTATCAAGGATATCCTGCTTTCCGTTTCTTTTTCCTCCGTTCTTTTTTCGGCAAACACTCAGCCGAACCATCCCCTCATACAAACTGTAAAACAACTGCCGCATCGGTCCGGCAAATCTGTCCGTCCGCTGCGGCAGTCGAGCCGTAACGTTTATTCTCTTTTTCTCAGATCCCCAAAATCCCCCAGATCCTCCAGCCGTATCGATGACACATCCACCTTCTTCTCCGGATACTCTTCCTGTCCGCTGAGCGTTGCCGGTATCTCCCCGTCCAGCTGCAGCCGCACGCTTTCGGCGCGGAGCTCACAGACCTGCTTCAGCGTATCCACCGCCAGACAGTAGTCCTCATAACTGCAGAACGCTGTAGGGTCTTTTTCCACATAAGGCGCAATCATGCGAAAAGTCTGTTCCATCCAGGTCTGGAAATGGCCGCTCTCAAAATACCCGGAAATCAGTTGGTCGAAATATTTCTGATACCGGACAAAATATTCATCCTGCTTCATCAGATTGTGATACAGCGGCCGGTTTTTCATAACGCTGCCCTCCGCCGGTGTATAAATGGGATAATTGATCAGGATTTCCGGATCTTCGAGAGGATTTGTCATTCCCAGGGCATAGGTTCCGAACGCCAGGTTATAATCCCAGGGCAGGATGCTGATCTGCCCGTCCTCTTCATAGAGAAAGTAATTGTGCCCCGTATATCCAATGTAGCTGTCCCAGTTCATAACAAAAACCTGGACGGTAAAATATCTCAGAACCTCGTCCACATTCACCGCTTCCTCCAGTCCGTCCCCGGTTTCCAGCGCCTTCAGCGCCCGGATCAGCCGTTCCTGATCCGCCTTGGAAACGTCAAATTTGGCATTGCGGAAGACATTGTCGTAACTCTCCGGGTCATCATCGATATATTTCAGCGCCAGATCCGCGTTTTCCTCATTCAGGGCACGATAATCCGGTTTGTACAGGTCCCCATATCTGCTTCCGAAATTCCGTTTGGCAAATGCGTGCTCCGGCTCCTCGATGGCAAGGAACAGCCCCCAGTCTTCTCCATTCACCGTCACCCACACATAACTGCAAAGCGGCGCGGGAACTCCCATAAACTCCATCATGTCATAAGTCAGGCTGGTCTTCATGTAGCTGTTGTCCTGAAAGGAAGCGTCCAGGGAAAATTTATCCAGTCCGTGATAATTTCCCCCGTCCACATAATGGTCAAATTCCAGTTTCAGGCTGTACCTGGACAGACCGTACTCGCTGGTCAGGCGCAGGGAATTGTTTCCTTTGGCACGGATGCCTACCTGGCGAAAGGTTTCCTGATCAATGACCACGGTACATGGAACGTAAGCTTCCGCTTCCGCCTGTTCCAGAAATTCCTCCCAGTTTTCTACCTGGATATCCACCGTATGAACCCGTTGGGAATCAAACAGCCTGTCCACATAACCGGGATTCGCGGAAGCTCTTGTAATCCCGAATTTCTCTCCATACATAAACAGGATCGTCAGAACTGCCGCAGCCAGCGCGGCGGCGATACAGATCCTGTCAATATACCTGTGTTTCAGCATAATTACCCCATATAATCGCCGTTGTACGACACAAGAATCACATGGCTGACTCCGGACATTTCATTCAGTGTATTGAGAAATCCCGTCTCCTCATCTTTCAGCCGTACCTCATAATTCAGTTCCGTCCTGTCTCCCGTCACGCTTTTGCTTTTGAGACTCATCTTTCTGGCCCCTGCGGCGATACATTCCCGCACCTGTGTTTCCTGCTCTCCGGAACAGTGTACCACCAGAATATAAGGGGTATCCGTTTTGCTGCCTCTGGAAAAAAGGAGCAGCAAAAGCCCGATAAAGATACTTCCAAAAACCGCCAGCGGGATCAGGCCTGCCGCCAGCACAATGCCTATGGCAATGCTCCAGAACAGAAACATCAGATCTGTCGGTTCCTTGATTGCCGTTCGGAAACGCACAATCGACAGTGCGCCCACCATACCAAGGGACAGCACGACGTTGCTGACCACAGCCATGATCAGAAGCGTCGTGATCAGCGTCATGGCAATCAGGGATACTCCAAATCCGGAAGAATACATCACTCCGCTGTATGTCTGTTTATAGATAAAGAAAATATACATCCCCAAAAGAAACGCCATACCCATGGCAATGGCAGAATCCAGCAGAGAAATACTGCCCATATTTTCCAGAAATCCGGATTTAAAAATATCCTGAAACGTCATTCTTTCCTCCATTCTGACGCACTTGCTGCGTCATCAAGGTAGATTTGGAAGTTTACTTTCAAACTTCTTCTCCTTTTGTATCCACTTAATCAAATCTCCGGCACAGCGCATACTTGGAACATGCTGACGCCTGCCTCCCCGGTACCTGCACCGCCATTTCCACGATCTCCGGGAGCATCTCATCGTACTTGACTTCCAACACGGTAAAAGGGTCCATGACCTGGATCAGACAAGAATCCTCACGAAAAAAATCCTGCGGGTTCTGCCCTGTCCTGATTCTCCGGTCCAGCGTGATCCTCACGTTTCCCGGTTCAAAGAGAAACGCCTCCCTGTCATAGCGTACCACCGTTTTGGGGCGAAGCTGCTGCCCCTGGATTTTACTGTAGAGTTCCAGCAGCAGCGGCTCATCCGCCGGAGGAAGCACCAGTTCACCCTCCAGCAGCGCCTGCGCCTGATCCCTGCTGATGCGCCGGCTTCGTTTTCCGCACATACCGCCAATCTTAAATTTCTTTTCCAGTCGGATATAGCTGACATCTGTCCCGTAATAACGAAGCCGGAATTTTTCCCTGCGGCTGATCCCATCCATTTTCTCCCTGAGTGCCTTGTCATAAGGCGTATCAAAATACAGGCTGGTCACCCTGTAACTTCCATCCGGTCCGGCGTGGCTGTCCCGTTCAAAAAGTTTCGACAGCCTTCCCGCCAGCACCAGATCCTCCATCCGGCTGATCTGGTGCTTTTGTTCATGGCGCAGCTTCATATAGCGTTTCCCATCAGTCATCTCCGTCGTCATCATCGTCATCGTCGTCGCCGCCATCATCATCATAGTTGCTGCCGCCATCGTCATAGTTGCTGCTTCCATCGCTGTAATCTGTCACGCCGTCATTGTTCGGGCCATAGTCCGTATCGTCATAATTGGTCACGCCATCGTTGTTCGGACCGTAATCTGTGTCATCGTAGTTGGTCACTCCGTCGTTGTTCGGACCGTAATCTGTATCGTCGTAATTGGTTACTCCATCGTTGTTCGGACCGTAATCCGTATCGTCGTAATTGGTCACTCCGTCATTATTCGGACCGTAATCCGTATCGTCGTAATTGGTCACTCCGTCGTTATTCGGACCGTAATCCGTATCGTCATAGTTTGTCACCCCGTCGTTGTTCGGGCCGTAGTCCGTATCATCATCTGCCGCCGGAGCCTGTGTTGCAGCTGGAGCTTCTGTCGCAGCCGGTGCCTGCGTTGCAACTGGTGCCTGGGTGGCTGCCGGTGCTTTGGTTGCCTCCGGGGCTTTCGTTGCCTCCGGGGTCTTGGTTGCAGCTGGTGTCTGGGTGGCTGCCGGGGTTTCTGTTGCTGCCGGAGTCTCTGTTACGGAAACGGTAGACAGATAGTCGGTGTTTCCGTCATTTTCAGGACCATAATCCGTATCGATGTAATCGGTATTTCCATCACTGTTCATGCCGTAGTCCGTATTCTTGTCATCGTTCACCGACTGATCGCCATAATCGCTGGCTCCCTCAAGATCGACTTCTCCTTTCAGGGCTGCAGAGCTCAGATAGCTGTTTACCTCCGCCACCATATTTCCGATAAAGTTTTCATCCGGCATAACCGAACCTTTTTCAATCTCGAGGATGATCTTCCGTTCTTCCCCTTCAACTTCCTCTGTAAAATACCCTGCGTCGTTCATCTGTACGATCAGATTTCTCACCACATCGCTGCATTCCTTGCCAATATAGCTGTCCGCATTTTCAATCAGGGTTTTTCCGTCATCATTGACACCTTCTACTTTGCTGACGATTCCATTCTCATCATAGGAAACCGCGATTTCCGGATTGACCCGTACATAGACGGTTCCCTCTTTTGGAGCGGGCGTCGCAGTGACAGTGTTTGCGGAGGCTGCAGGAGTTTCATTTCCGGAATTTGCGCCACAGGCTGCCAGCATTCCCACACATGCCGCCATACATAATGCTGTTCCGATCGTTGCCATAAAAGTTTTTTTCCTCATATCCTTTTTCTCCTTTGGATTTATTTTTTCTTTTGATTAAGGTTACGAAACCAAGGTGTGAAAAATCGGGGTCGAAACAAATATTTTTTTAATTTTTTTATTCCCGCGGGCAACGAGCCAAGCGGACATGCTTGCATGTCCATTTGGCGACTGCCGCGAGGGTCAAATACCCCGCAGCTCTGCTGCACTACAAGTTTGATGCCCCGTAGCTTGCTGCGGGGTCTTTGACTTAATCGTCATCGTCGCTGCCATCATCATCATTATCATCATCGTCACTATCGTTGTCGCTGTAACCGGAATCGCCTTCTGGTTCCGGCGCTTCATAGTCAGATCTCCCGTCGTCATCCGGCACCGCCGCAGGAGCCTGAGTTGGCGCTGCTGTCGGCGCCTGGGTGGGCGCTGCCGTCGGTGCCTGGGTGGGCGCTGCTGTCGGCGCCTGGGTGGGCGCTGCCGTCGGTGCCTGGGTGGGCGCTGCCGTCGGTGTCTGCTCTGGTGCTTCTGTCGGGGTTGGTGTGGCTGTCGGAGTCGGGGTTGCCGGAAGTGTGATGACCACCTGTATCTCTTCCTCCGTCTCCTCTTTTCTCTCTTTTTCCTCCCGGGTCAGTACCTGTACCTCCAGATTCTGAGCCTCCATATACTCCTGCAGCGTGCGGACCGCTTCCTTTTCGGTCTCTTCCGTCCAATCCTCATCTTCCGCAGCTGCCTCCAGGACGATTTCACCGCCTTCTGACAAAAAGCCCAGCTCCACCGCACGATCCGCCAGTTCATCCGCTACCACCTGTTCGGATCGGTTTTTATAAGCCAGATCCTCAACCAGCCGTTCCCCATCGTCATTGGCGGCATGCAGTTCCAGGACACGCCCGGAACGGCTCAGTGTCATCTGCACACCGGGATTGATCTCCATGGCAAGCGTTCCGTATGCCGTATAATCCGGCACATACATTCCAAAATAAAGTCCCACGCTTACCAGACAGAAACACGCTGCCGCAGCGATTCCGCCGATCAGTTTTCTGTTCCGGAAGAAAGGCTCCCTGCTTTGCTCCTTCATGACAACGATTTCCGTGACGGTCTCTCCAACCTGGTATCCAAGATTTGCAGCCCGAAGGAAGCGTCCCTCGGAATCCAGCAGTACCGCATAACCCGGGTGTACTTCGATTACCAGATATTTCATTGTCTACCACCGCCTTTTACCGGAGCAATCTGTTCCAGATGTCCTCGTATGATCTCATATCCATTGGTAAATGCCAGCAGGACCGCCACCAGATATTTTCTGTGGCGCTCCAGGGTTTTTCTGCTGACTCCTGACTTTTCTTCAATTTTGCTCATTGGAAGTTTTCCGGTCCTGAGCATATCCTCCAGAAGCTCCGGATGATTCACCGCGCACTCCAAAACCGAATGACACGCCTTCAGCGTTCTCTCCTGCCGGGGACAGTTTTCGGCAATTTCCGTAAATGACAGAGAAAATCTGCCGAGCTGCCGTCCAAACTCTTCAATCTCCTCCCTTGCAGCAGTGTTGGAAATCCGCTCATGGATCTCATCTCTTCCGTCAGAGTGCCAGTCCTGAAATTCCGTGTCGTCCTCCTCGGATACCGGCTGATTCAGCGAGATCAGGCCCCTGTGTCTCTTCTCTTTCCGATAAAAATCGATCAGCCGGTTCCGGATATTTCTTCCTGCATATTTCAGAAAATTTCCTCTTGTTCTCTCATAGGCAAGCACCGATTCGTGAAAAGCCATCATCGCAATGCTCAGTTCGTCATCCTGTCCTTCCACAGGAATGCGCTGCATAAATTTCGCCGTCTCCGCCTTAATAAATCCCATATACTGGCGAATCAGCGCATCTGCCTCTTCCGTATCTTTTTTCGCCGCATATACCTGCCCCACAATCTGATGTTCCGCTCCCATAGAAATCCCCCTGTATAGGAATACGTGAATTTTCCCCGATTTCCGGGGTAGATTGTTCCTGAAACGTGTAAAATCTCACGTTAATCCTATCAGTTTCTCCTATTCTCTTCTATCAACACAGAGTTAAATCTATTTTAAATCCATGTAAAGCAAATTCTGGTATAAGACCTCATGAAATTAGGAACGAAGATTTCCTGATCCTGCATCGTCCACACAGTATTACGAGACTATTTACCGATTTGATTCCATAAAAAAGAATCCTGCTTTGCAGGATTCTCCGCCTGCGGCGGGTCGCACAAGCGACATCTTCCACTCCGCCGCAGTGCGATCCTCGCGGAGCGTTTTTATTTCATAGGAAAGCAATTTCCTATGAAATGAAAAAAAGACCTGTCATCGCCAATTATCTGACGGACGGGTCTTTTCTAAAAGTAAGGATTTGTTAAGGTGTTCCGAGAATCTCTTTCAGCATCATATCCTTCACCTTCCGCAGGCGGATCTGGGAACTTCTCTCGTTCTCGTCCAGCTTCATCGTGATATAGCGGATGCTCTCCCGGGTCTCCGGAATCATGACATGCTCCAGTGCGTTGACTCTCCTGCGGGTCTTCTCGATCTCCGCCGCCAGCAGCTGGCAGGCTTTTTCCTTTTCCGCCAGTTCCAGCATCTGGGGCAGCACATCCGCCAGCGATCTTACCGCGTCGTCCAGATCCCCGGATGTAAAAGCGAATCCATAGGAATAAATATCGTTGGGATCCGCTGTCCTGGTCCGGTATTCAAACACCGGGATCTCCACGCTCATGACATTTTTTCTCTCTGCTTCCAGATAAACCTCCTGTTTCGGCGCCATCAGCGCCGTGTGGAGCGCCTCCTCCGGCATGGAAGCCTTTGCCGTGACAAAATTTGCGTTTGCCTTTCTTATGCCTTTCTCCACTGCTTTCCGCAGTTCCATGTTTTCCTTTGCCAGATCCAGAAACTGACGCATCAGCTCATCCCGCTTATCCTTCAGCAGTTTATGTCCGCGGACCGCAGTGACCAGTTTCTTTTTCAGCCTGGTCAGCTCCATCCGGGTGGGCGTTGTCTGTGTCACTGCCACTTACGCTTCACCTCTTTTCGATTCCCTGTCCTGCTCTGCCGGTACATAGTACTGGTCCAGGTATTTGTCGTCAATCCGTTTCAGCTCACCTCTGGGCAGGATACCCAGCAGCTTCCATCCGATCTCCAGTGTCTCCTCGATGGTCCGGTCTTTGGTATACCCCTGGCTGACATATTCCTTCTCGAAGGCATCGGCGAATTTCGCATACAGAAGGTCCGTGTCAGACAGCGCCGCCTCGCCCAGGATCACCATCAGCTCCCTGGCATCCTTTCCCCGTGCATACGCAGCAAACAGCTGGTTCATCGTATTGGAGTGGTCAGCCCGCGTCTTTCCTTCCCCGATTCCCTTGTCTTTCAAGCGGGACAGGGACGGAAGCACATCGATGGGCGGAGTCACGCCTTTGTGATACAGGTCGCGGCTTAAGATAATCTGACCTTCCGTGATATATCCGGTCAGGTCAGGGATCGGATGGGTCTTGTCGTCCTCCGGCATGGTGAGGATCGGGATCATCGTGATGGAGCCGTCTTTTCCCTTCTGCCGTCCCGCACGCTCATAGAGGGAAGCCAGGTCCGTATACATGTATCCGGGATATCCGCGGCGTCCCGGCACTTCCTTGCGGGCGGCAGACACCTCACGCAGAGCGTCCGCATAGTTGGTGATATCCGTCAGGATGACCAGAACATGCATCCCTTCTTCAAACGCAAGGTACTCCGCCGCCGTCAGCGCCATGCGCGGCGTCGCGATACGTTCTACCGCCGGATCGTTGGCAAGATTCACAAACAATACGGTACGGTCGATGGCTCCCGTCTCCTGAAAACTCTCGATAAAAAAATTGGATTCCTCAAACGTAATACCCATCGCGGCAAAAACCACCGCGAACTTTTCATCCTTTCCCCTCACCTTTGCCTGACGGGCAATCTGTGCCGCCAGCTGCGCGTGGGGCATACCGGACGCGGAAAAGATCGGCAGCTTCTGCCCGCGGACCAGTGTATTCAATCCATCGATGGCGGAAATCCCTGTCTGGATAAACTCCTGAGGATAACTTCTCGCCGCCGGGTTCATCGGCAGACCGTTGATATCCCGGCGTTCTTCCGGCAGGATCTCCGGACCGCCGTCGATGGGCTGTCCCAGACCGTCAAAGACACGTCCCAGCATATCCGGCGATACGCCAAGCTCCATGGTCCTGCCCAGAAAACGTACCTTACTGTTGGACAGATTGATGCCTGCCGCGTTTTCAAACAGCTGCAGCAGCGCTGTGTTTCCGTCCACTTCCAGCACCTTGCAGCGGCGTTTTTCCCCATTCGCCAGCTCTATTTCTCCCAGTTCGTCGTAGGTGACGTTTTCCACTCCCTGTACCAGCATCAGAGGACCGGCTACTTCCTGTATGGTCCTGTATTCCTTCGGCATGTTACAAATCCTCCTTTCCGATCAGCCCGGAAATCTCCGCTGCCAGTTCCTTCACAACCGCCTCATACTGTGTATCCAGCTGATCTTCCGGCGTATATTTGTATCGTCCGATCTGTTCACGGACGCTCATTTTGATCAGGTCATTCACCGCCGCGCCTTCCTTCAGCGCCTCAACGGATTTGTCATAGAACCCAAGCACCAGCTTCATCATCAGATGCTGCTTCTTCAGGGAGGTATAGGTGTCAATCTCATGGAAAGAGTTCTGATGGAGAAAATCCTCACGGATGGAACGTGCCGCCTCCATCTTCAGGCGGTCGCCCGCGGAAAGGGCGTCCATACCGACCATCTTCACGATTTCCTCCAGTTCCGCCTCATCCTGCAGCAGCGCCATCATTTCCTGACGGCAGCTCATCCAGTCTCCGGCAACATTGGCGTTGAACCATTTCTCCATATCATTCAGATACAGGGAATAACTCTTCAGCCAGTTGATCGCCGGGAAATGCCGTTTATAGGCAAGCGCGGAATCCAGTCCCCAGAACACCTTGACGATCCGAAGGGTTGCCTGAGAAACCGGTTCCGAAATGTCGCCGCCGGGAGGCGACACAGCGCCGATCACAGACAGCGCGCCTTCCCGTCCTTCCTTGCCAAGGGTGACCACATCCCCCGCACGCTCATAAAACTGCGCCAGACGGCTTCCCAGATAAGCCGGATACCCTTCCTCGCCCGGCATCTCTTCCAGACGGCCGGACATCTCCCGGAGCGCCTCCGCCCAGCGTGAGGTGGAATCCGCCATCAGCGCAACGGAATATCCCATATCACGGAAATATTCCGCAATGGTGATCCCTGTGTAAATGGAAGCCTCCCGGGCGGCAACCGGCATATCGGAGGTGTTGGCGATCAGAACCGTCCTCTGCATCAGAGACTGCCCGGTCTTGGGATCCTTCAGCTCCGGAAATTCATTGAGAACGTCTGTCATCTCATTTCCCCGCTCTCCGCAGCCGATATAGACGACGATATCCGCTTCCGCCCACTTCGCCAGCTGGTGCTGGATCACGGTCTTTCCGCTTCCGAACGGTCCCGGAACGGCAGCCACACCGCCGCGGGCGATGGGAAAAAACGTATCCACCACCCGCTGTCCTGTGATCAGCGGAGTGCGGGGCGGAAGTTTCCTGCTGTAAGGTCGCCCGCGGCGGACCGGCCATTTCTGCATCAGCGCCACTTCCCTGTCCCCGTCCGCCGTCTCGATCACCGCCACCGTTTCCTCAACGGTGAAACTGCCCGCCTGGATGGATTTCACCCTGCCGCTGATACCGTAAGGCACCATGATTTTCTGTTCCACCACGATGGTCTCCTGTACCGTTCCCAGCACATCGCCCGGCTCCACCTCATCCCCCGGCTTCGCCGCCGGCACGAACTCCCATCGGATATCCCTTTTCAGGGAAGGAACCTCAACCCCTCTTTTCAGACTGGTTCCCGAAACCTTCCGGATATCATCCAGCGGACGCTGGATCCCGTCATAAATACTGGCGATCAGGCCGGGACCAAGCTCCACGGACAGAGGCATTCCGGTAGACTCCACCGGCTCACCCGGTCCAAGCCCGGAAGTCTCCTCATATACCTGGATGGAAGCCTCATCCCCGTGCATCTCTATGATCTCTCCGATCAGCCTCTGCTGGCTGACGCGGACGACATCAAACATATTGGCATCCCTCATGCCAGTCGCGATGACCAGCGGACCTGCTACTTTTTTGATCACTCCTGTACTCATCTGTTGCCATCACCTGCTTTCTCTTACTTTTCGTAACTTTTCACTACCTTCTCAGTTACTGCTTTTCACTGAACAGGATATCGGAACCGACCGCCTGCTCCACGGATTTTTTTACACCTGCTACCCCTGCCCCCGTATTTCCGGAAACCCCTGGAATCTGGATCAATGCTGGAAGAAATCGACCTTTATATCGCTCAATTTCTTCCGGAAGCGCCGCCGCCAGGGCTTCCGTAATATAAATCACGGCGTAACCGCTGTCTGTCAGCTTTCGGAGCTGTGTCTTTCCCTCCCCGGGTGTCGCCGCCGGAAACGTGTCCAGTCCAAGGGCGGCAAACCCATAGATGCTGTCATAGGCGCCGAGCACCGCTGTCTTATACATACATTTCCCTTACCCTTTCCCGGATCACCGCATCCGGAAGGCCATTCTGCTTTCCGGTGAGTATCATCCGCACGTTCTTGATCTCATTTTCTCTCGCCAGCACATATGCCGCCAGCGGTCCCGCGGAAAACGCCCGGTATTTCTGCGGCCGGATTGTCCGGATGATCCGGTTGTCGCACCACCGCTCAAAGGCGGAGCCGGATTCGTTCCAGGCGTCCACCGCCTCCTGAAATCCTTCCTGAACCAGTGCCGCGCAAACTGCCTCCACACCGGACAGCGCCGCCGTCATCAGCGCGGACACACTCACCGCCCTGCATGGAGCCAGCGCCCGTTCCAGAAACGCCCGGCTCTTTCCGGTCCGCGCCCCGCGGATGGCAATCCTGATATCCGCCACCGCAACAAAATCCTCCGCATACGCCCGGATCACTTCCTCGCCGGACCGTCTGCCCGCCTGTCCGACAGCATCCAGCGCGGCGCGGTCCACAATGATATCACAGAGCTGCCCATCCCTGGTCTGAAGCATCGTCTCAAGCGCCTCCGCTGCTGCCTGGCGCATATGCTCCGGCAAAGTGGAAAAATCTTTCTCCTGAAGGATCTCCCGCATCGTTTCCCCGGAAATGGAAGTGTCATCATAATAAATCTCCGCATTCGCCTTCCCGGCGCAGACTTCCTTGACCGCCGCTTTCAGATTGTGATAAAGATGCGGATACGACAGCACCTCCAGCACCGAGGGATCCACCTTCAGGTCACGGATGACCTCCCAGGTCTTTTCCGTCTCCCGCTTCAGCATCCTGCCTGCATCCCTTCCGGTACCGCTGTCGCCCCAGCCCTTTTCCGCCAGAAAATCCAGCGCGCCCTCGTAAGTTTGGCACGCCAGCAGCTGCCCGATCACGCTTTCCGTGAACAATGCCGTCTCCAGAGAACGGATACGTGCAACGGCGTATACATAATTATCTGCCATCGCTCTCCCTCCATAATCTCTCATTCACCACATCCTGCAGTTCGTTCCATCGACCGGCAAACAGCGCATCCAACGTACAGTTTTCCTCGATCCCTCCGTAGGACAGAAGAAATCCGTCCGCGATGGATGGGTCTTCTCTCAGTTCGATCACACCGCCTGTTTCTCTGGCGATTTTCTTTATCTCCTTTTCAAAGTTCCCCGGCATCCTCTGATAATCCCGGGAGCCGAGAAACATCACTCCGCATTCTCCGCGGACACAGCGGGAAAAGATGGTTCTCAGCGCCCCGAAATATTCCTTCTCATCGGTCTCCCGCATCTTTTTCCTTGCTTTTCCGATCAGATCCCGGACAATCTCCTGTTTTGCTTCCAGGACCGCACGGCTTCTCTCCTGATCCCTTTTGGAACTTTCCCGGTTTCTCAGTTCTTCCAGTTCCCGCTCCAGCGAGGATACGGCTTTTTCTTCCCACGCCTCCGCCTCTTTCTCCGCGCAGGCTCTTATTTTTTCCGCTTCCTCCGCCGACTGATGTTCTATCTTTTTCGCTTCTTCCCGGGCCTGTGCCAGAATCTGTCCGGTGATTTTCTCCAGTCCATTCATCGCAGCCGCAGCGCCTCCTTTCTCTTTCATCACTCTGCCGTTTTCCTGTAACCGTTCCGCCGTTTTTCTACAACCGTTCTGCTGACGAACGGTTACGCTTCCTTTATACCGGAATCGAAAACAGGCAAAGTACGGTAACCAGAAGCGCCAAAATCGCGTAAGTTTCCACCATCGCCGGGAACAGCATCGCTTTCGCGAACTGATCCGGTTTTTTCGCCACGATCCCGATGGATGCCGCCGCTGTTTTTCCCTGGTAGATGCCGGAAATCAGTCCTACGATACCGGTGGGCAGACACGCCGCAAAGATCAGAAGCCCTGTGGTCAGCGCGATATCGTTTCCGCCGCCGCCAAGGATACCGATGCGGGAAAGGGTCACAAACGCCACCAGCAGACCATAAATGCCCTGCGTACCAGGAAGAAGCTGCAGCAGCAGCACTTTCGCAAACTTGGAAGGATCCTCGGTAACTACGCCGGACGCAGCCTGCCCCGCCATTCCGACACCGTAGGCGGAACCGCAGCCCGCCAGAGCCGCAGCCACGATCGCTCCTGATAAAGCCCAAACCAAACCATTCATTCTTATTTTCCTCCTTTGATATCCACATATTTGGTATTTGACCGAAATGGGGTGAACTCTTTTCCACCGCCTTCATAAAATTTTCCGAAGAATTCCACATACTGCAGACGGCAGGTGTGGACATACGCCCCAAGAAGATTGATCGCCAGGTTAAACGTATGTCCGACCAGGAACACCACGGCAAACAGAAGGATTCCCGGAATACTGCGCCCCATCATACTTCCCATCTGGTTCACCACGGACGCGATCACTCCGGTCGCAAGCCCCAGCGCCAGCAGCCTGGAATAGGACAGAAGATCCGACAGCCAGCCTGTGATATTGTACAGATCATAAGCGCCAAGCGCCAGCCGGATCCCCCATTGGTTTTTCCTGCGCCTTCCTGCAAACAGCAGAATACCAAGCGCCCCACCGATGGCCATCCCCTTTGCCAGCGCATGGACAAACGCAGGGAATGTAACCTCCAGCCCGAACATGGATGCAAACATACTGCTGGGGATCAGGATCAGCAACAGTCCCAGGATCAACAGAAACCAAAAGACCACATCACAGAGAAACGCCATGTAATCTTTGTTTTTGATGCAGAGATATCCCTTGATTCCAAGCCCTGTAAACAGATGAATACAGCCGAACAGAAGCGAGTACATCAAAAGCCGCATCGGATCGTTCAGCGGAACGAACCACAGCGCCGGAATCACGCTCTGCCCTTCCGGCAGCGATACCCCAAAGAAGGTCTTCGCAATCACATCCAGCGCATCCCCGAAATACCCTCCAAACATAATTCCCCAGAACAGCGTGGAAAGACCGCACCAGAAAAATAACTGAAGGGATTTTTTCAGGCTTTCCTCCATCCGCGGAAATTTCAGGATCGCCGCGCCGCAGGCGCTGGAGATGATTACCCCATATGCCGCGTCAGAGAGCATCAGTCCGAACAGAAACACATAAAAAACGGTCATGATACCGGTGGGGTCCAGCTCATCCTTCTTCGGCAGTCCAAAGGAGGCGAGCACGCCTTCCCCGGAACGGGCAAACGTATTGTTGTGAAGCAGGACCGGCGGCTGTTCCTCCTCGGGAATCCTCTCCACCTCCACCGAAGCCGCAAACCGCTCCGTCAGTTCCGCCGCCAGAGGACCCGCCACTTTTGCCGGAACATAACCGGCAAGCGCAAAGGCGGCGCGGGTCTGGGGAAGCTGTCCCAGCACCTCATATTTTTCCGTGCGCACACGGTAATAATCCGACATCAGCCGCAGATGTTCCCGCTCTCCCTGCAATTCCCGGATCTGTTTTTCCAGCCCCGCAATGCTCTCCTTTGCATCCCGGATTCTCTGTTCCAGCTGTTTCCGCTTTTCTTCCGGCGGCTGATCGAGAAGCTGGGACGGTCTTGCAAACCCATGGTTTCTCAGCGCACACTCCAGTTCCTTCGTCTCTTCTTTCATGCAGATCACGGCAAGATACGTTCCATCCCGGGCGGCAGACAAGATCTGTATCGTGTACAGAGACAGGGTTTCATTTTCCGCTGAGAGAAACGATCGAATTTCTTTCTCCGTGTACGGAGCCGGGAGTGTCCCCACAAAGAAATCGCATCGTTTTGTCCCCGGACGGATCATCGGTACATCCAGCTTCATCCACGGCTGCATCTCCTCGATGTGAAGTTTCATTTTCTGAACGTCTGTCCGATGTGTCTGAAGCTCCTGAGCCAGACGGATCAAGGTGTTTGCCGTTTTGGAATATTCGGAACGGTTCACCGCCACATGGTCGTAAATGCTCCCTTCCAGAAGAGGCTTTCCCTCCAGGGAATGGAGCATCGGCTTCTTCTCCGGCGCATACCGTTCAAGGATTTCCAGCGCCTGATCCGCCAGATGCATTCTCTTCTGGAATGCGTTTCTCGCCCCGGCAGTGTCCGTCCTCGGGAATGCCTCTGTCTCCTCCGGCTCCAGGCGGATTTCCACCCAGCCCAGCTCCTGCAGACGTTCCAGCACGGTTTTGCGGTGTTTCTGCAGCGCGCAGATACTGATCTTCCGCATCTGTTCAACTGCCATATCGGAAACCTCCTTTCCTTTTTCATCTGTCTGAAACCGTCAGATGATCTTTTCCACAAGTGCCTGCAGGATCTCTTTCTCCTTTTTCTCCGCCCCGGCCTTCAGCGCCCGAACCTCCAGGGCAGCCGTCTCCCGGACTGCCTTCCTTTTGGCGTTCTCTTCCTGCTGTACCTTCTCCCTCCGGGACTGAGCTTCCCGGCGGAACGCATCCTTTCTCTGTCGCAGGGAGGCTTCTGCAAATTGCTGTGCCTCTGCCACAGCTTTCCTGCTTTGCTGCTCCGCCTGCTTTAATATTTCATCCGCTTCCTTTTCTGCCTGTTCTACCTCATGAAGCGCTGCATCTATCATCCTCTCACCACCTGTCTGCACTTTTTTATTCCCGCGGGCAACGAGCCAAGCGGACATGCTTGCATGTCCATTTGGCGACTGCCGCGAGGGTCAAAAACCCCGCAGCTCTGCTGCGTTACAAGTTTGATGCCCCGTAGCTTGCTGCGGGGTTTTTGACTCTATTTCCTTAAATTAGGTTCCCCAGATTTTTCATGAAATGTCATACAATTTTTTCCAATGCCCGGATTCTCTTCAAAAGCAAGACGCCGCCACAGGCATCGTTCCTGTCAGGCACAAAAACAGCGCGGCAGAGTCTGAAAACCCTGCCGCGCTTCGGCATTTTTTACGGATCTTAAATTTTCTGTTTTACGCCTGCCGCTCCACCGCGATCAGCAGACAGGAATCATAATTACACTTCGGAACCGGAAGCAGATATCCGCCGTTCATCAGCGCCGCCCCGGTATAACTGCTGCCTTCCACCTCATACACAGCATCCGGTTTCAGCCCTTTCCAGCGGACGCGCACCGGCGCGGGGTTGCCGTGCAGATCCGTATAAACGACTGCAAGAATGGCTCTATCCTGATCCTCCGCCACATAGCTCCACGCAGTCACATCATGGTTTTCCCAAGGAGAAGTCAATCGATAATAACTGCCGCTCTGGATCACCTTGTAATTTTCCTTGTAAACCTTTACCTGCTTTCTGACTTCTTCCTTGTCTTCCTCACTGAGTTTGCTCAGATCCAGTTCGTATCCGAACGCTCCCTGCATTGCGCAGATTCCTCTGGTCTTAAACGGTGTCTCCCTGCCGTTCTGATGGTTAGGGCACACAGAGACATGAGCGGAAACACTGGACATGGGATATCCAAAGGAAGTTCCGTACTGGATCTTCAGACGTTCCACCGCATCGGTGTTATCACTGCACCAGATCTGCGGGGCATAATAGAGCATTCCCGCGTCGAACCTTCCGCCTCCGCCGCTGCATCCTTCCAGCAGCAGGTCCGGATAACGTTCCAGCAGATGTTCGCTCATCTCATACAGGCCGAGCACATACCGATGGAGGATTTCTCCCTGGCTGCCCTCCGGCAGCGCCGCGCTGTATACATTCTCGATGCTGCGGTTCATGTCCCATTTGATATAAGTAATATTCGCTTCGTCCAGGATCCGGAATATCTGCTGTTCTATATATTCCCTCACATCTTTTCTTGAAAAATCCAGCACCAGCTGGTTTCTGCTCCGCACCGGAGATCTTCCGGGAATCTGCAGAGCGAAATCCGGATGTTCCCGGTACAGATCGCTGTCCTCAGAGATCATCTCCGGCTCAAACCAAAGACCGAAGGACAGGCCAAGGGCATTGACTTTCTCCGCCAGCTCTTTCATGGTACATCCCAGTTTTTCTTCGTTGACCTTCCAGTCGCCCAGACCGGAATTGTCGCTGTCACGTTTTCCGAACCAGCCGTCGTCCAATACCAGCATATCCAATCCAAGGTCGCTGGCCTGGCGGGCGATGTTCATCAGTTTTTCTTCATTGAAATCAAAGTAGGTTGCCTCCCAGTTATTGACCAGCACCGGACGGAGCCGATCCTTCCACGGGCTGCGGATCAGGCGCTGATGGAATGCGCGCTGGAACCGGTGAGAAAGGCCGGTGAACCCTTCCTCTGTGTAAACCATGCAGACTTCCGGTGTCGTAAAACGCTCTCCGTCTGCCAGTCTCCAGCAGAACTCTTCCTCATTGATTCCCATGACCAGACGTGTCTGATCCAACTGATCCACCTCTGCCTGCGCCTGGAAGCTTCCGCTGTACAGCAGAGAAAATCCGCAGCACGCTCCCTGGTCCTCCGTGGTCTCCGGCCGGCTGAGAATCACAAATGGGTTGTGATGATGGCTGGAGGTTCCCCTCCGGCTGCTGATCTGAGTGATTCCGTGAGGCAGAGCCCGGCGTTCCATCTGGCGTTCCATCGCATGTTTTCCATAAAAATGGATCAGATCAAAACCACCCTCCGCAAAATCCACACAGGCACTCATCACCCGCTTCAATTTTACCGTCTTTCCGGTGCGGTTCTCAATCACAGCTGCACGTGTGATCACATCCTCTTTCTCGTACACACCATAGAGCAGGTGGACGTAAAGTTCCTCGTATCGGTCTTTCAATACAATCTCCAGCGTAGAGATTCCTTCTTCACCGGCACCGGCAAACATCGCCGGCAGACCTTCCAGACGGTATTTGCCATCCATGATCCGGCTGCTGTGATACCTGAGATCCAGCGCCGGAACCTGTCCCTCCAGATTTGCTTTCAATCCGGTGATCCGGTAATCTCCATCTCCATAGACCGGGTATTCCTGGGGATAAAAATCCAGAGAATAGGTACGGTCATTCCCCAGATCCCCCGGCTGTCCGGAATATCCCCGGTCCGCCGGCATGATCAGATAAGAGTAATCACTTTCGTCTGTCTTTGCCCCGTAATAGGTATGCAGAAGCACGCCATGTCGGTCAACTTTCATCTGATAGGTGCTCGTCCGTGTCTGAAGCGTAAAAGTTCCGGACTCTTTCTTCTCAATAATCGCCATTTCTTGTTCTCCTTTTGCATTCTAGTCTCATCAAATACGTTTCCATTATACCAGCCACAAATACTCATACGGCCCCAGCAGAATCTTGTTGCTGTAAGAGCGTACCGGCCGGCCGGTCAGCATATCCGTCATTTCTCCCGGAAGACCGAACCAGCTGAACCGGTCGGCATCCACCCACTGTTCCTGTTCCGAGAAATTCGCCAGTACCATCATCTTATTTTCTTTATGGAACCCAAAGACTGCCGGATTGTCCAGATCTACCGGGGTGGATTTCAGGTCTGACCGGAAATACTCACAGTTCCGGCGGATTTCCAGCATCCGGCGGATGCCCTGGAAAATCTGTCCCTGAACGGTCGTCAGATCCTCACGCTTTTGCGCCGCCTCCCAGTCCATTTTCGGCCGGTGCAGCCACCGGGAATCTCCGGCCTCCTCCGGAACCTCCTTATAACTCCAGTCGTTCAGCTGACCGATCTCATCTCCGCTGTAAAACAGGGGAATTCCCGTATAGGAAATAATGATGGAATTCAGCAGCAGGATCCTCTTGACTGCCAGCTCGATCTTATAGCTGTGCTTCTCCTTCAACGCCTGCTCCAGCCCGCACATGGAAGCAAAGGTACCGCTGTTTCTCGCGTCCAGCGTCACCGGATTGAATTCATACAGCTCTCCGGTAGAAAAACTGCCCGGATACCGTCCTTCCATAAACCGGATCATAAACTGTTTGTGGGCTTCCGGATCCCAGCCAAGCTCACTGAGCAGGTCCGTTTCAAATCCCCATCCAATATCGTCATGACATCTGCCGTAATTGATCCACACACCGTCCGCCGGCACTCCGTAATCTTTCGACAGGGATCGCTCCATCAGCCGCACATCCCTGGTGGCAAGCGAACTCCAAAGCAGGACCATCAGCGATGCATTGTACATCACATTGCACTCTTTTGCTTCTTTGGTTCCAAAATATTTGACGATCTCATGGGGCTCCACGATCGCCTCGCCCAGAAAGATAACAGACGGGCAGACCTCCTGCACGATCTGGTACATCATCTGAAGCAGCGTGTGCACCTTCGGATGGTTCATGCACCGGGTTCCGATTTCCTTCCACATATACGGGATTGCATCCAGCCGGAAGATATCGATGCCTTTGTTTGCCAGCGTCAGCAGCACTTCCACAATCTTGTTGAACACCTGCGGATTGGAATAATTCAGATCCCACTGAAATTCATAGAAACGGGTCATCACATACTTGTTCAGATCCGGATACCAGGTGAAATTTCCCGGCGCAACACCCGGAAAAATCTCCGTCATCGTCTTTTCATATTCCTGCGGGATCCGGTCATCGTCGAACATATGATACATATTGTCGTAATCATGATTTCCCTTTTTATATTCCTGTACCCAGACATGCTCCTTCGCCGTATGGTTCAGCACAAAATCGATGCAGGTGCGGATTCCGCGTTTCTTTAACAGCTTCACCACCCGTTCCAGCTGACGCATGGTTCCGAATTTGCGGTCCACCGAAAGATAATCCGACACCGCGTAACCGCCGTCGTTGTTTCCCTCTCTTGATTTCAGCAGCGGCATAAAATGCACATAAGTGATCCCAAGCTCCGCAAGATAATCAATCTTGTCCTCAAAGCCCTTCAGATTTTCACTGAACCGGTCCACGTACAGCATCATTCCCGCCATCTTTTCGGACAGATACCACTGGTTTCCTTCCTTATCCTGCTTTTTCAGTTCCGGACTTCTCCCCGCCTTCGCTGCAGCGATGATCTCCTGCAGCTGCTCCCAACGGTACTGCGTGATCTCATTTTCCCCATACAATTCAAAATAGCTCTGCTTCAGTTCCATGACAACCTCCGTTTTTCCAATTTTTCCTATCCTTATCGTATCTGGTTTTGCAAGGTTGTACAACAGGTTTTGTACAAAACAAACATACCGCACAGGAACACAGGAGCGTGTTTGAAAATGCATTCCCGCAATTTTCAGACACGCTCCAGAATGTTCTTTACACTGTCCCGTACGATCAATTCCGTCGGCAGATGAATGGAACGCACCGGCACCTGCTCGCCGTGCAGCCGTTTCATCAGCATCCGCACCGCCTCACTGGCTTTTTCTTCCGGATGCTGGCGCACCGTAGTCAGCATGGGACTTGACAGGCGCGCGTAAATATTGTCATCGAAACCGGTCACAGAGAGATCCTCCGGCACTCTGATCCCCTCCGTTGTCATCAGAGTGATCGCCTCATTGGCATACAGATCATCGGTGAAAAATGCGGCGGTGCAGACCTTGCCCGCCTTTTCCCGCGCAAACTTCCGGATGATCTCACTGCGCAGATTCCGGTTCAGCGGCAGAGGATACCGGTCTTCCTCAAAAAATGGCAGATGATGGCTGCGCAGGGTTTCCCGAAATCCTTCATAACGCATCCGGTTACAGACGGAATCCTCCTTCTGATCCACAAAAAAAGCAATCCTGCGATGGCCCTGACGGATCAGATATTCGGCCATCTGCGAAGCCCCTTCCCGATCCTGAAGTCCGATATTGTCATATTCCCCGTCACCGGAATCAATAAAAACAATTGGCTTCGCCGACCGCTTCGCCAGCTCCTCGCATTGATCCGGTTCATAGCCAAGGACAATCGCACCTTCGATACTGCGCGCCTCCAGTTTCTGCAGGATCGCCTCCTCACCCGACGGAGAATCACTGACCACATAACGCCCATACTCCCTAAGATTCTCGATCACCGCCTCCATCAATGCACCGCAGAAAGGATCGGTCAGCACATTCCGCTTCTCTCCCAGACAAAAATCCAGTGCGATCAGACGGATCTCCTTTGGATTTTCCCGGCGGTTTTCTCCGGTATAATGGTGCTCCACCAGCGCGATCTCTATCCTCTTTCGGGTCTCCGGGGACATTTTCCCCGTTCTTCCATTGATAACATTGGATACCGTAGTCGGGCTGACGCCCAGCTCACTGGCAAGTTCCTTAATCGTGATCATCTTGCGGTCTCCTTCTCTTTCCTGGCTCCATAGACTCCCTCCTCCATCCAAAAATCCCTTGACGAGTTCTCAGGTCTTACAGTTTTCCCTCAACACTATCATAGAATTATGGCACGCTCCGGGTCAAGAGTTTTTTCTATTATTCCATTTTCCGGTTGTAAAAATAGATAAACCGGTCGATCCCGTCCAAAATATCCTTGAATTCCTCCCGCGGCGCCAGCTCCACATACTGTTTCAAAAGTTCCTGTTCCCTGTCCTTATATTTTCCATAAAAAATGTCAAACAGGTTATGCCCTCTCAGGTAAATCCGGATTTCCTCCATATGCTCCTTCATATCCTCCGGCCCGGTAAACTCCCGCCCCATCACCTGGGTCAGATGGCGTCCGCTGGACAGCCGGTGAAGATACTCCTGCCATTTTTCCCATAAGATCCGGTAAAAATCCTCCGGATATTTCAGCACTCCGATTTTTGTCATCAGTTCCGGATTCAAAAAGTAGTTTTCAAAAGAGTAGTACTTCAGGATCAGCACATTCCTCGGCCGTACCCGCGGCAGGCGGTCCACATCTTCCATCCTCCGTTCGTCGTAATATTTACACAGCGAACGGGTCAGTTCCTCCGGATCCTTTCCGTCTCCGTCCCGGATCATCAGAAACTGATCCTGGATGTATACCTGATTCATATACTTCAGATTTGCGTAGGTTTTGATATTGGTACAGCTGTTGGTCGTGATGATTGCAACCCGTGACAAATTGCCCTGCTCATCACAGATTTCCGAATAATATTTTTCCAGCAGCAGCGGCAGACGGCTCTTATCCTGTTTTCCTTCCACAAAGAAGACGAAATTCACATTAAGCAGGTCGTTTGCCGTATACCCAAGATCGTCCAGAATCTCGGAAATATCCGTTTTCTCCCGGATGACTGAATAATCCTCCTCGTCCAGCACCACCTGCCGGATCTGTCTGCGGTTGAAATGTGACAGAAGATTCGGCGAATGGGTGGAAAAGATCACCTGGCTCTTCTTCGACAGCCGGAACAGGATTTCCCCGGAAATTTTCTGAAGTCTCGGATGCAGAAAGATTTCCGGATCCTCCACCACGATCAGCCCGGGAAGCTTCCCCTCTTCCTCCATGCATGCCTCCAGAAGAGAAAGGATATAAATACTCCTCATCCCCTTGCCCATCTGATCCACCGCCATCCCATATTCCCGATTGGGGTTGTACACCGTCGTCTCCACCTGAAAAATCTGATTGGCATGGCACTGCAGTTCATAACAGATTTCTTCCTGCCTTCCGCTGTTTCTCCGAAAAATCCGGTTCACTCTTCTGGAAAATCCATCCAGGTTCATCTGATAAAGCTTGTATTCCAAAAGCTTTTCCGCCTCAAAAGCATTCATCTCATCGGGACGCTTCCGTTCAATCAGCCCCATACAGGAAAAACAGTGGCTGCATGGCTTTCCGCTGTCAAACATGCAGCAGCCGGTCCGCATCCGTTTCAGGAGATCGTCCTCCTGAAACATCAGGATCGTCTCCTGTATCTGTCGGATATCTCTTTGACTGTCCAGATAGAATACCTCCGGAAGGAGCTGACAGATATACCTGTTATTTTTATGCACCCCGTCAAAATACCGGATGTCCCCATCCGGGCTCGCCTGGAACGTAAAGCGCAGGCGCCCGTCTTTCCAGGAAGGCAGCTTGTTTCCAAAATCCGCCAGCCACTTTTCATACCTTTTATATCCGCTCACGATTTTTCTGGCATGAAAGCTTTGCAGGCTTTCCTCATCCAGCTCGATCTCCGCTTCAATCTCAATCTTCTGCCGCTTTTCATTGAAATCTTCCGGCGCAATGACATAATTTCCCATAACCGCACGGATCGCATCCAGGATACAGGTTTTTCCGGAACTGTTCTGTCCCACCAGGATCAGTACATTTTCAATTTCTGTAAGATGGATCTCGCGGATCGATTTGAAATGATAAATATGCAGTTCCGTGATACGCATATGACTTTCACTCCTTTTCCCTGACAGACTTTGCCTGTTTCCCATCTTGTTTTCCGTCTTGTCTTCCCATAAAACTTCTCATACACCAAAACACCGCAGGAAAATTTTCCTGCGGTGTATCAAGGTTCATGCATTAATTTTCTTTTTTGTCATGTCCCAGGTCATGTTCCATCTGTGCCAGTGTTTTCTTATCAAGGTTAAATACAAATGTATATGCAACGAACTGGATCACTGCGCTGATCAGATACATAACAGCAGTCAGATAACGCATATTCAGTGCAACATTCATCGGCTGATCTGCACCTAACAGACCGTCGTATCCTAACCATCCAGCCAGAACCAGACCAAGGGATGGTCCAATACCCTGTGCCAGTTTACGGAAGAAAGAGTGCATTGCGTATGTAGTACCTTCGTTGCGCACACCAAATTTCCACTCTTCATAATCCATAGCATCTGCCATCAGTGACCAGGAAACACAGCTTCCGATACCGCCGCCGACTGCGCTGATCAGCTGACACATCATAAAGAGACCAAGTCCTTTTCCGTCCGGAGTGATCGGCAGAACCAGCATCAGAACGTATGCGATGATCATAACGAAAGAACCAACAGAAACGGCTTCTTTCTTACCGAATTTTGTAACGATCTTTCCTACAAACGGAGTAAACAGGAACAGACCCAGATAAGATACCATACCTGCAATACCGGAAATCTGAGGATTCTTAAAGTACGCCTGAAAAGTAACCTGCACTGCCATCTGTGCGCCGTACATACCGATAAACTGTCCAACCGGCGCCAGAGTCGCTCCTACTGCCGGACGGTTTCTCAGGAAGTTTCCGATTGCTTTGATAACGTTAAATTTCTGTCTCTCCTCACTTACGGTAATCTCTCTTTCCACACGAATCTCCGTATTGCGGATCATGAACTGGAAAGCGATGAATCCAAGAACGCCCATGACAAGAGCGATGAAGAAAATTCTCTCTCCGGCCAGGTTGTTGCTTGCATCATAAATCAGGAACGGCAGGATAATGGAACAGGAGATACTTCCCAGCATAGAACCGATGGAACGTGCTGTGGAAAGTTTTGCTCTCTCTACAGGTTCCGCAGTGATCAGAGACAGCAGGGAACCGTACGGAACATTCGCTATGGTATAGAATGCATCCCAGCAGATATATCCTACAACGAACAGGATGTTCTTAACCATACCCGGAGCGCCCTTCCAGGGAACAAAACAAAGAGCGCCTGCTACCATCAGACCGATAGAACCAAGCCAAATGTACGCAAGAAATTTGTTTCTCTTATACTTGCGTTTGTCCGCGTCTACCATTGCACCGATCACCGGGTCGTTGATTGCGTCCCATACCTGCACCAGCAGAAGAAGAAGCGCCATTGTGTTGTTGCTGATCCCCATAAACTGGGTCCAGAACAATGACAAGGAACCTTTCAGCGCAAAACTCATGTTACAGCCGAAATCTCCGGCTCCATAAGCCAGCTGGTCCAGCAGCCCGAATTTACGGTGGCTCACTGTTTTCGTAGTTGTTTGTGTGTTAGCCATACATTTTCTCCTCCTTGAATATCTGATGTCCAAAGCTTTTCTGCGCCGTACAACTCGCCGATATCACTTCGATATTCATGGAGTTTTTAAGCACTTTGTTCATCTTCCGGTCAAACCGACTATCTCTATTATAGCATATTTTATAATTTCTTCAATCAAATTTTCTTTTTTCTTAAGCAATTTTTTATGATATTATAGTATAATTTTACGTTTGCATAATTTTACCAACTCAGAGAAGATTCTAACATGCATAAAAACATCCAGAAGCATGTCCGCAGGCTGCTGCAGCAAACACACTTCTGGACGGATTCAGAAAAATTTTCTTTTGTAAATTTCGATTGAAATCATGCAGCTCAGTGCAAATACGAGTACAGAAACCGGAAATCCTGCACACAGCAGCAAAGTTTTGTCCATCTGTACAAATTGTTCGATTCCGTAAATAGCGGACATGGATCCATATCCGGTCGCGATCACCACGACCAAAAAGATAAACAGCCATGTACCTTTCCGCTTTCCGAAAGATATGTATCCGATATATGAAATCCCCGCAAAGATCAAAGATACACAAAGACCAAGCAACCAGATGGAAAATGCTTCCCGGAAACCCAGTGCGCCGCCGATAAGCACATGAATTACAGTAATCCCCAGACCAAGAAGATTGGAAACAGCGATAAAAATCAGAGCAAGAATGTATCTTGCGATCACGATTTCTTTCTTCGTTACCGGAAAACTAATCAGAAGCCGATTGAAATTCGACGCGTCATCCTGTTCCACAGACGCTTCCATGGCACAGGATCCGATAAAATTAAGCATAAGGATCAACAGGATGAAATAATATTCCGAATCAGGCAGCAGAACCACACTGACAAGAATTGCTGCAACACCGAAAAGATAACTGGCCAGATTTTTCCATATCAGAAAATTATCATATAAATCTTTATAAATGATTCCTCTCATGATACCCTCTCCCCTCTTGTATAAAACAGCATAATATCTTCCACCGATGCGGGCTCCATCTCAACGTCCGGAAATATCTTCCGGATCTTCTGGCGGTCGTTTACCAGCATCCGGTAACTGTATGCTTCTTTGCGATAAGCTACTATACAGTCACGGCTCAGTGACTCAAACAGATCCCTGCCGCAGTTTATGATTCCATAATTATTCCGGATATCATCGTATGTCTTCACAAACAAAAGTTTTCCTTCATGAAGATATGCAATGTAATCAGCAATCTTATCCAGATCGCTGGTTATATGGGAGGACATCAGAACGGCATGGTCTTCCTCTTCCGTAAATTCCCTGAGAATATCCAGAATCTCATCCCGGAATACCGGATCCAGCCCGCTGGTCGCCTCATCCAGGATCAGCAGTTTGGGCGAATGGCTCAATGCCGCGGCAAATTCCATTTTCACGCGCATGCCCGTGGAAAATTTTTTCAGCCGTTTTTTCTCCGGCAGCCGGAAGCGTTTCAAATACTCCATGTATTTCTTCTGGTCCCAGTTTTTATAAATGCGGGACAGCATTTTTCCAACAAAAAGAGGGGTTAAGCTAAGGTCATAATGGGAATCGCAAAAAATTGCAGCAAGATCTTCTTTTGCCAGTTTAGTCTGCGTGCGAAGATCCTTTCCCAGTATAGAAATCTGTTCATATTCCGAATCCGCAATACCAAGCATTGCGTTGATCAGCGTGGATTTTCCGGCTCCATTTTCACCGATCAGCCCAAGGACCATTCCACAGGGCAGTTCAAATGAAATATTATCCAGCGTAAAATCTTTATACTTTTTTGTCAGGTTTCTCACCTGTATGGCATTTTCCATTGCTTCATTCCTCCATGTAAACAAGTTCCAGCGTACGTTTCAGTTCCTCCAGCGACATTCCGTTCTCCCGCCCGAGAGCTGCGGCGTCGGAAAGAAATTTCTCGATCCGCCGCAGATTCTCTTCCCGGATAAATTCCTGGTTCTGATCAGAGACAAAGGTCCCCTTTGCCGGCACCGTCACAATAAATCCGTCTCTCTGAAGATCTTCATAAGCCCGCTGTGTTGTGATAACGCTGACATGAAGCTCTTTCGCCAGTTTCCGCATAGAAGGCATGGGTTCACCGGGTTTCAGTTCACCTTTCATGATCATTTCCTTGATCTGCGATACGATCTGTTCATAGATTGGGCGATCGCTTGAATTGCTTAAAATAATTTCCATCCCATCACCTCTCAAAACCATTTTTCCAGTACAGGATGAGGAAGACGGCAACCGCTGCAGCACATTCAACCGCAAGGACAAGAACCCCTCTCAGATCCACGACGGGGTTTCCCGCATAGATATTCGCCACTGCATCGAATGCGATTCCAGTAAACAAGTATTCCGATACCGTCTCTATTTTTTCGCTCAGTCCGGAAAACATCGGAATCATCATAAATATCAGGATCCCTGGAGTGGTAATCGTGCTTGCGGAAACCTGATTCTTTGCAAAAATACCAAAAATCATCCCCACCACAGAAGAGATCACCGCTGCCGCCGTAGTCACAGCCAGGTAGCCGCCCCACTGTGCCGGACTCATTTCAAACCGGACAATCAACGCACAGAGCACGTTCACAACCGTGGTCATCAGGACAGCCGGGATCAGGCTGCCAAGAAAGAACTCCAGACCATTGACCGAGGAAGTCATAAGCGTCCTCAGCGTATTTTTCTCCTTTTCCTCCGCAAGCCCTGCCGATACACAATAAATCCCGGTCATCGAAATATTCATCAGGACACCCAGCGCCAGCGCATAAGCACTCATGCCTGCGGCTCCGCCTGCCGCCCTGCGGTAGATCACATTCATCAGAAATGTAAATCCCAGGGAAAATACCGGCATAATGATAAAGTTTTTGCTCAGCAGCGCCCTGCCCTTCACTTCGGTGATCGCCGCAAGTTTTCTCAGATGGATTGGTTTTGCAGTAATCGCTCTCATTGTAATTCCCTCCCTGTCACTTCCAAAAATACAGACTCCAGTGTGGGTTCACAGGAATGGATCGTCTCAATCCTGTCTCCCTGGATCCATACCATGATTTTTTCTGCCGATTCAGAATTTTGATTCAATATATGTCTGGAACCGTCGGTGAGCTGTACCTTATACTTCTTGTCTTTGTTGTATTTCAGGCAGATTTCCTCCGGTGTTCCATACTCAACAATTACACCCTCATTCAAAAGCGCTACGTGATCGCAGAGTTTTGCCGCCTCTTCCATGTTATGAGTGGTCAGGAAAATCGCCATGCCTTCCTCTTTCATCTCCAGAAGCATCCTGTGGATCTCCAGCGCCGTGGACGGGTCCAGCCCGCTTGTAGGTTCATCCAGAAACAGTACCTTCGGTTTATGGAGTACTGCGCGCGCAATGACAAGACGCTGCGTCTGGCCTTTCGACAGTTTTCCTGCCGTCTTTTTTCTGTGTTCATACAAGCCAATCCGCTTCAGCAGAGGATCGATATTCTCGATCGGAGCATTCAGCAGGCGGGCAAAATATTTCAAATTGTCATAAACACTCATACGTTCATAAATCCCACTGGAATCCGTCACGATACCAATCTGTTCATAAATCTTCTCATCAATCTTATCACAGCCGATCCCCAACACCTCCGCGCTCCCGGACGTGGGCAGAAGCTGCCCCGTCAGGATATTGATCGTCGTTGTTTTACCCGCACCGCTTGGTCCGAGAAATCCAAGAATCTCACCTTTTCTCAAAACAGCGCTTACATCCTTTAGAACGTAATCCCCGTCAAATTTTTTCGACAAATGCCGAACAGAAATATACTCATCTGATTCTTTTCGGATATTCATAAGATCACTCCTTGTAATTACTGTACTTATTTGTTGAGTACAGTTTATCACACAAAGTACATACTGTCAATACTGTATATATACAGTATTGTTAAAAATTGCTTTTGCAAAAAAAGAGCTGTGAAAAAATGATTTCTCATTTTTTCACAGCTCCTTTTTCCGTTACCAGAATCGATTACGCTACTTTGCTCTTTGCCAGCTCAGCCAGTGTTGCAAATCCTTCCGCGTCATTGATTGCCATGTCAGCCAGTACCTTACGGTTCAGCTCAACACCTGCCAGTTTCAGGCCGTACATAAACTTGCTGTAAGACAGACCGTTCATTCTTGCTGCTGCGTTGATACGAGCGATCCACAGCTGACGGAACTGACGTTTTTTCTGTTTTCTTCCTGCGTAGGAGCTGGTCAGTGCGCGCATTACGGACTGTTTTGCTACTCTATACTGTTTGCTTCTGGCTCCTCTGTAACCTTTAGCCAGTTTTAATACTCTGTTATGTTTTTTCTTAGCGTTCATGCCGCCTTTAATTCTTGCCATTTCTTATTTTCCTCCTTGATCAACATTCCATCTCTGCGCAGACAATTACATGTACGGCAGGATCTTCTTCATGTTCTTAATGTTTGTTGCGTCAACTACGGTAGATTTTCTCAGATTTCTTTTTCTCTTCTGAGATTTCTTTGTTAAGATATGGCTTTTGTAAGCTTTATTTCTTACTAACTTTCCTGTTCCTGTTGTTTTAAAACGCTTTGCTGCTGCTCTGCTGGTTTTTACCTTTGGCATTTTTATTTCCTCCTTAAAAGTCTTACTTGCTGCAGTCATACCAAAACAACTGCGCTATTTTAGAGTGTGCCGGTAAACTGCCCAATGCAGTCCTGAGACACTTTCTAACGTTTTTCAGCTAAAAACATCGTCATTGTTCTGCCTTCCACCTTCGGTGCCTTTTCAACCACCGCGATGTCCGCCAGGCTCTTCGCAAAATCCTCAAGGATGTATTTGCTGTTGTTCATATGTGCCATCTCACGGCCCCGGAAACGCAGTGTGATTTTTACCTTGTTTCCCTTGGAAATGAATTTACGGGCTGCACTTACTTTTGTGTTCAGGTCATTGCTGTCAATATTGGGAGAAAGACGCACCTCTTTGATCTCGATGGTCTTCTGCTTTTTCTTTGCTTCTTTTTCTTTTCTGGCAAGCTCGTATTTGTACTTACCATAATCAATGATCTTGCAAACAGGAGGCTTTGCGGTCGGAGCGATCTTCACAAGGTCAAGACCTGCTTCCTGAGCCTTAAAATATGCCTCTTTCGCAGACATAATTCCTAACTGTTCCCCGTTTTCGCTGATGAGACGAACTTCTTTGTCTCGAATCTGCTCATTAATCATCAAATCGCTAATTGTAGTGCACCTCCATCATATACTCTGAGCCGCTTCGCCGATCCGCTCTTTTCAGCATAAAAAAAGCGGATAGACAGACTATCCACATCAAACATTGCATACCAGCTTTTCCTGCTCAACAGAAAAGGATATTTCAATATTGAACCATAGTCGCCCGTTTGCGCTAAGGTGAGAGTGGATACTCTACTTTCTTTTTCACACTCTGTTACTCTATCATATACGGGCGGGTATTGTCAATACCTTTTTTTGTTTTTTTCGTGCGAGTGAAAAGCGGACGAAAAACTCCCTGGGCGGGCGGCGTCTGTGTACAGCGGGCGGCTGCGGGGAGGCGGAAAATCTAACCGTCCCGGAACCGTTCGGACCGGGTACCGGAGCGATTCATCAGGAATGCTTTATGCATTCCCGATTCAGCGCTCCTCAGGCTCCGGGGTTGTAACCCTCCGCCTGCCCCGGTCCGAACGGCCCCGGAACGCCAAGATTTTCTCGCCTCCCCGCAGATGCCCGCCGTACACGGACACCGCCCGCCCAGGGAGTTTTTCTGTTCTTTGGCACCGGAAAATTCAGATGTTTACAAATGCGTAAATTCATTCGCAAATGAAATACTGCCCACGAATCCATCTGGAATCCAGCTATTTGATTAAGCAAATGACATCCACGATAACTCTCACTAAATGCCTCCACATAAAACACCTGCTATACTCACGCAAAAAAATTTTTCGAAATGAACAGCTCAAAAAGCAACCACCCAATTCTACTAGAAATATTTGAAGTTACACAGTCAAGCCAGTAGAAAAAGCGACCATCCGCCCTTAAAGCACAGAAAGCAGCCAGGCGCAGGTGGTATGCGTGTACGGCGAGCATCTGGAAAAGTGCGAGAAAATCTTAGCGCTCCAAAGCCCCGGAGGACGGGTCAGGCGAAGGACTACACGTCCTGAGCCTGAGGAGCGCTGAATCGGGAATGCATCAGGCATTCCTGATGAATCGCTCCGGTGCCCGTCCGCAGGGGCTTTGGAACGCTTAGATTTTCCGCATTTTTCCAGCCGCCCGCCGTACACGCATACCACCTGCGCCTGGCTGCTTTCGTCCGCTTTGCCACCCCACGGCTATCCACGCTTTTTCAAATACTTTCTAAAAAAGCCCACTGAAGGTTCCGGCTCTTGCCCAAGCCGCAGCCAGAGCCATAGAATCAGTTCAGCCGCAGCGGAAGCTGCTGCATTTTGTATCATCACAGCAACAGGCTTCACTGCCTGAGATCTGGATTCCTCCTGCCGTACATTTGCAGGATTCGTTAAACTGACAGTTCTGAGCTTCGCAGTCGATGGCAATGTTGGTGCATCCCATTCCGGATGCCATGGAATTGGTCATTGCATCCTGTCCCCGCTCCTGAAAACTTTCGCAGCAGGTCTCCCCCGGCTTGTGGGCATTGCTGCCGCCGATCTTGATGTCTCCTTTTGAACAGAGTTCCTGCTTATTATAAATGCAGGTCGTTGCAGAACAACTTAATGCTGGCATATTTTTTACCTCCTGTTATTTTCTTTTCGGAGATAGTATGCTCTGTTTTTCATTTATTATTCTTTAAATTTTCGTAACAGTTCAGCTAGCTGAACTATTACAAATTTTCAGACACACTCTGGTTGATTCATTACAAAACTTCACCGACTAGGCTGCTGCAGATTTTATCCTTTCCAGGAGAACACACTTTTTCCACACTTTTATCGTAATTCCATCACAATTTTACTACATTTTTTTCACAGTCTTTTTTTATACTTTCACTTGTAAAGAACTAGGAGGCGTTAAGTTTGGAAGTAACCTTCCAAATCTACCTTAATGACGCAGTAAATGCGTCAGAAATGAGGAAATCATGATGAAAAAATATAAATTCAACCAGGAACATTCCATACAGCAGAGCAATGGGACAGACCGGGATCTCCCGGAGGTTTCTACGGTACGGCAGTCCAGACGAAACAGAAAGCAGAAAGCTTTCCTAAAAAAAGCCAGCGCTCTCGCCCTCAGCGCCGTTCTCTTTGGGGGGCTTGCCGCCGGTACTTTCCAGGGCGTTAATATGTTGATTGAAAGCAGCACGCAGACTTCCTCAAACGGAATTTCCGGATCTTCCAGCCTTTTGAATGCCAGCGAGGTTTTCACAACCTCCGGCACCTCTAAAGGCAGCCTGGATGTCTCTGATATCGCGGAAGCCGCAATGCCTTCCATCGTATCGATCACCAACCAGTCGGTCCAGGAAGTGCAGAATTATTTCAATACGTTCGGATATAATTATCAGCAGCCTCAGCTGCAGGAAACGGAAAGCTGCGGTTCCGGCATCATCATCGGGCAGAATGACACGGAGCTTCTGATCGTCACAAATTACCATGTGGTGGAAAATGCCGATACACTCTCTGTAAGTTTCATTGACAATCAGGTCTGCGAAGCATCTCTGAAAGGCATGGACTCTGCCAACGATCTTGCGGTCATCGCGGTATCTCTGGACAACATTTCCTCGGATACGCTTTCCAGCATTTCCACCGCAGTGATCGGTGATTCCGATTCCCTGAAAGTCGGGGAACAGGTTGTCGCCATCGGAAATGCTCTTGGATACGGTCAGTCCGTGACTACCGGTATCGTAAGCGCAACCAAACGTACCATCAGTTCTTCAGACAGCTCTTCCACTGACACGGAAAGCACGGAAAGCAGCACTTACATTCAAACCGATGCAGCCATCAATCCGGGGAACAGTGGAGGCGCGCTGCTGAACATGGACGGAGAACTCATCGGAATCAACACTGCAAAACTTTCCTCCACAGAGATCGAGGGAATGGGCTACGCAATTCCGATCTCACGGGTACAGGATATCATTGAATCCCTGATGAATGAGACGACAAAGACCAAGGTTGAAGAAGGCAGTCAGGGCACGATCGGAGTCTCCGGAAGGGACATTTCCAGTGATGTGGCTGAAGCTTACCAGATTCCCCAGGGTGTCTATATCAGCAATGTCTCCGAGAACAGCGCCGCTGCTGCTGCAGGGATTACTGCCGGAAGTATCCTGACCAGTTTTGACGGAAATACCGTTACTTCCGTTTCGGATCTTCAGAGCCTGCTGCAGTATTACCCTGCCGGTTCCCAGGTGGAGGTGACACTGATGGTGCCGGATCAGAGTTCCTATACAGAAAAAGCGGCAGAGTCTGAGCTCCGCCGCTTTTTCCATTCACAGCCACAGACAGGAATCTGCCGCTTTTGTGATAAATTTTTTCTTCTATATTATATAGAATACATTGCCTGAAAATACATTACTTATTTTCTTTTACTTCCACTTCAACCTTGCGGTTTTCACGGTTCTTGATTTCTTCTTTGATATCAGAGATAAATGCTTCCAGTGTTCTGGATCCCTCATCGCCTTTGAAGCGGCTTCTCACGGAAACGGTTCCTTCCTCTTCCTCTTTCGCTCCGGCGATCAGCATGTACGGAATCTTCTGACCCTGTGCCTCGCGGATCTTGTAGCCGATCTTCTCGGAACGTGTATCCATTTCCACACGGATACCTGCTGCTTGCAACTCCTCGTAAACTTTCTTCGCATAATCCGCATATTTGTCGGAAATCGGAAGCACTTTTACCTGAACCGGCGCCAGCCAGGTCGGGAATGCTCCTGCAAAGTGCTCGATCAGGATACCGATGAAACGCTCGATGGAACCGAATGCCACGCGGTGGATCATGATCGGACGATGCTTTTCTCCGTCTGCTCCTGTGTACTCCAGCTCAAACCGCAGCGGAAGCTGGAAATCCAGCTGGATGGTTCCGCACTGCCAGGTTCTTCCGATGGAGTCCTCCAGATGGAAGTCGATCTTCGGTCCGTAGAATGCTCCGTCACCTTCGTTTACTACATACTCCAGTCCCAGTTCATCCAGTGCAGAACGAAGCGCCTCTGTTGCAATCTCCCAGTCCTCGTCGCTTCCCATGCTGTCTTCCGGACGTGTGGACAGTTCCACATGATATTTGAATCCAAACAGACGGTAAACTTCGTCGATCAGGTTCGCAACGCCCTTGATCTCGTCTTTGATCTGATCCTGTGTCATAAAGATATGCGCATCGTCCTGATTGAAGCAGCGCACACGCATCAGACCGTGAAGCTGTCCGGATTTCTCATGGCGGTGAACCAGGCCCACCTCGCCGAGACGCAGCGGCAGATCACGGTAGGAACGCGGTTCGGAGCGGTATACCAGAACGCCGCCCGGGCAGTTCATCGGTTTTACCGCATACTCTTCACCGTCGATCTCTGTGGTATACATGTTTTCCTTATAGTGATCCCAATGTCCGGAAGTCTCCCACAGACGGCGGTTCAGGATGATCGGAGTGGAGATTTCCTGATATCCTGCTTTCTGATGGATCTCTCTCCAGTATTCCATCAGTGTATTTTTCAGAACCATTCCCTTCGGCAGGAAGAATGGGAAGCCCGGTCCTTCCTCGCACATCATGAACAGTCCAAGTTCTTTTCCAAGCTTTCTGTGGTCACGTTTTTTCGCTTCCTCGATCATCGTCAGATGCTCGTCCAGATCCGCCTTCTTTGTAAATGCTGTACCATAGACACGCTGCAGCATCTTGTTTTTCTCGCTGCCTCTCCAGTACGCGCCTGCAAGGCTTGTCAGCTTAAACGCCTTCACCGGCTTGGTAGACATCAGATGCGGGCCTGCGCAGAGATCTGTAAATTCTCCCTGACGGTAAAAACTGATCACCGCGTCCTCCGGAAGGTCTTCGATCAGTTCCACTTTATAAGGCTCGTCTTTCTCTTTCATCAGAGCGATCGCTTCCGCTCTTGGCAGCTCAAAACGCTCAATCGGAAGATTCTCTTTTACGATCTTTTTCATCTCCGCCTCAACTTTTTCCAGATCGTCGCTGGTCAGCGGAACTTCCTTGTCGATATCATAGTAAAAGCCATCTGCGATGGATGGTCCGATGGCCAGTTTCGCATCCGGATACAGACGCTTGATCGCCTGTGCCAGGATATGAGAAGCGGTATGACGCAATGCTCCGCGTCCTCCCTCATCGTCAAATGTGAGGATGCTCAGGCTGCAGTCTCTGTCAATGACTGTACGCAGATCCACAACCTCTCCGTCCACTTCTCCGGCACATGCCACACGCGCCAGGCCTTCGCTGATATCTTTTGCGATATCGATCACGCTCATGCTTCCGGAATATTCCTTCTGGCTTCCGTCTTTCAGTGTGATAATCATTTGCTTTTCCTCCTTTTCGTCCATAACTTTTGTTCTCTCAGGAGATTTCTCCTCACAGAACATGTTTGTTTATAAAGTTTCATGGGGACGACAAAAATCCCCTCCTGCAGCGTATCATCAACGCTGCAGAAGGGGACGATTACTCTTTTTCATCGCGGTTCCACCCCGCTTGTCCTGAACTGCATCAACCGCTGCCGGACCGGCATGCTGCAGATGTTCAGAACCACTTCATTCAGGATGATAACGGAATCACCGGGCCGGATTGGGGCCGCTCGGAGCTGGTCTTCGGCTGTTTCCTGACAAAATCCTTCCACCACATCGGATCTCTCTCTGGGACATTCCGCAGCGTACTCGTCTCTTCATCGCTTTGTTTATATGATTTTCTCCAGTATAAGCAGAAAAACACAGATTTGTCAAGTAGTTTTTCTCCGATCTTCTGTTTCGTCATAACAGTTCAGTCTTCTGTTTCGTCCGCATTGATCTGTTGCCTCTTGATTTTTTGAATCTCTTTGGTGGAATGCCAGATCGTAAACACCGCCATGGCAAGAATAAGCACAAACACGGCGGCTCCGGTAGAGGCTGTCATAATTTTCCGGAACATGGGTCCGTTGTCCTCTCCAAAAGCGGAGATCATCGCCGTCTCCAGCGACAGCATGGAGACCAGTGCCGCCGCCAGACTGATAGCTTTGACTGCCTCCATGACCGGGCTTCCTTTCTTCCGGTATTTTACGAAATTGATCACTGCCATCGTAATGGCAAAGAAGGTATAAGCAGCCATTGCGATCGTGATGATCGGATTATGTTCGAAGCCCCGGCTCTGGCTTACAATATAAAATGCCATCACGCCAAGGGCAAGATTCAGGAGCAGCAGCAAAATGCCGCAAAACCGGTAATGAAGATATTCCCGGAAAAGGTTTTTCCCCAGCTCCCTATGTCTGGTTTCCTTCAGCAGAAAATACCTCATCACAGCCAATATGACGTAGTAACCGGACAGAGTGTAAAACCATGCGGAATGATAATAGATTCCCGATCCCAACTGCAGCACCGCATACAGCATGTTCACCGTCAGAGAACCGTACAGTGACCATTTGATTAAGAAAACTTTATTTCAGTTCCATATGGACCCGGATGTCGTTTCCTTTCACCGACACGGTTCCATAGCTGCCTGTGATCATCGGCATCATCGGCGGCAGATGGCCGAGATCCACATCCATGATCACCGGAACCTGGTAATGTTCAAGAATTCCCATCACCGCCTGATACTGATCCAACCCCATCATTTCCTGTCCGTGAACCAGCGGACGGCCGATCAGAAAGCCTTTCGTATAACGGAACCATCCCGCATGTTCCATCTGCCAGAACGCCCGGCGCAGAGCCATCACATTCAGCTCACAGCTTTCCAGGAACCAGACGATCCCATCGTCTTTGTACTTTTCCACAAATTCCTGTACCCGGTCAAATTCTGTCCCCAGAAGCGTCACCAGACAATCCACACATCCACCGAGAAGCCTTCCGGAAAATTCCACATCCTGATCCGGGAAACGGCGAAGAACCCGCGGTTCTGTCACATGGTACGGCTCCAGCGGATGTTCTGTATCTTTCAGGCTTTCTTTTTCCCATTGATCATAGCCGTGAACCTGCAGATTTTTTCCCGTCAGAATCCCCATAGCGTCGTCGATGGATTCGTGCCAGGGCTCCATGCCGAACGCCGCCGCGCATGGCCCGTAAATCGATGCCGTATCGCAGAGCGTCGTCAGCAAAAATGTAAAATTGGTATTGTCGGAATACCCCATGTACCACTTGGGTTCCGCCTGCTTCAGCGCCTCAAAATCCAGATGTCCCAGGATTTCACACATCAGCTCTCCGCCGCCGCAGGAGATCAGGCAGTCATTTTCCCGGCTCTGATAAAATTCCATAAGCTCCTGTGCGCACAATTCCGGCGTGTTGCTGATGCCGATCCCACGCCCCTCATAACAGTTGGGTCCAAGCTGAAGTCCATATCCCATACCGCTCCAGATTTCCTTCGCATGTTCAAAGGCGGTCCGGTATGGTTCGATGTTGCATCCAAAAGACGGAGCCACAAATCCTATCGTTCCGTTCTCTTTTAAAAATTTGGGATATCTCATCTCTTTTTCCTTTCTCTGTCGCTGCCCGCAAAATAATTTCGGTAACCATTCATCCAACGGAACGGTTACCGATTTCCAGCCGTATTTTCCTTACTGTGGATAAACCAGACGCTCCTCTTTGATATCATACAGCACCTGCTCCAGATATTTGTTTGCCAGATAATTTGCCATTCCCAGGTTCATATCCAGGTAGTTTCCGCAGTCCTTCGCGGAAGCCCCCGGCACCTCGCCGCGGAAATCACGGATAAACTCAAACATTTCCGTCACCAGCGAAACGATATCCCGTGACTCATAATCTCCTGCAAGCAGCAGGTAAAATCCGGTACGGCAGCCCATCGGTCCGAAATATACAGTTTTTGTGCCGAATTCCGGATGATTCCGCAGGAAAGTTGCTCCAAGATGCTCAATGGTGTGCACTTCCGCAGTATTCATCACCGGCTCCTCATTTGGGGAAGTCATGCGCAGATCGAAGGTTGTCACTACGCCTCCTGCCACCTGATCCTTTCTGGACACATACACGCCCGGCTGCAGTTTGATATGGTCAATGGTAAAGCTTGCAATTTTTTCCATGATAATTTTCCTCTCCATTCATAATCTTTCCCATTATTATAGCAGACCATTGATGAAAAGTGTAGTGATTTTCGTCTCGGTGAGGAGGATGCCGCAAGGCGCCGTATGATCAGTAAAAAAATATTCCATTGATCGCCGTCACGATTCTTTCCAAAGGCAGAACACACAACATCACATAAAATGCTGAACCACTCATCACCGCTGTCCGGATCATCGGAAGCTTCCGTCTCTGGCAGGCACACCACAGGACAAACACAATCGCCAGCCATGCCATAAAGACCATCGTGGTAATTCTTTTTTCCGTCAGTCCATACGCACTGATATAAAGAATCATTTTGCTCATTGCCGTCGAGATCAGAAGCAGGGTCAGGACAGAGAGCAAAAGATTCAGGCATCTGAGCCACCGACTCTCTTCTCTTTTTGTCTTCGTAAACAGATTTGCCATCAACAGTACCGCAAGATTTACCACTGCTACCAGACAAAGTTCGAAAAATCCTTTTCTGGCATACTCTGCGTAAGTGTACGTTTCCGGACGTATTCCGGCAAATGCAGAAAACAGATACTGTGCCTGGAGCGCCATAAACAATCCATAACACGCACTGATTGTCATCAACGCTGTGTTCACCGCCGTATCCGAAACGATCCGCACTCCTTCTCCGGTTTTTCGCACCGCTTCCCGTTGGATCCTGTCCGTTTTTCTTTTATAAATGCACCCATAACCCAACCCAAACAGATAGGCAGTCACGGGGAGAGAAAATACCGCCCGCACCAGAAAGCTCCAAATGTCGTCCGATATTTTTTCCGGCAGTTCCAAAACCAGCCTGCCGAAATTGTCATCGGCGCTGGCGAGCAGCGGCAATACTACGAACAGGATTGGAACGGAAAGGAGCAGGCCGCCGAAAACCGCCCCGATCTTTTTTATCCCCAGCCTTCTCAGATTCGCCTGTCCTTCTCCCCGTCCGCCGTCCTGCTCCGGTTTTTCTCCGGTTTCTGTATCCTTTGCATCTTTTCCCGGCTGCTCTTCTCCGCCGCTGGACAACACATGAAAATAGCAGGAAAAGTTTCCAAACGGCACCACCCAGATACTGTTCCAGAAATCCGCTGCCGCCCACTGGGAGGTCCTCCCCTCTTCCATCATGCATCCGCCTGCCGCCAGTGTCCAGTAAGCGCCAAGCGCCATCGTTCCCAGTACCTGAAGCACCGGTCTCGACGTGTAGAACCCATAGGGAATTCCGGAACCAAGCATCATCGCCAGCCAGAACCAGCTTTCCCGTGGGACTGTCTTCTTCTTCACCCGAAGATATCCCAGCACTGCCACCGCGTAACCTGCGGTAAATGCTGAAAATTTCCATGCAAAACCTCCGCTGCTGAGCAGATAAGCAAAGCTGTATCCAAGTATCGTGTAAATCACAGCGAACCAGAAATCTGTGCCGTCTGCCGGAATCGGTTCACGCTTCTCTTCTTTTTCCTCCAACATGAGCGCAGTTTCACAAGCCAGAATCTCCTGCGCCTCTGGCCGTTCCTGTTTTTCCATATATTTTTCTCCTTTCCGTCAGCGGATATCTGCAAGTCCTCTTACGTCTCCTCGTCCGGGACATATTCCAGAATATCCCCCGGCTGACACTGCAGCGCTTTGCAGATGCTGTCCAAAGTACTCAGCTTCACCGCTTTTGCCTTTCCGTTTTTCAGAATTGAAATATTCGCCATCGTAATACCGACTTTTTCCGAAAGCTCGGTCACACTCATTTTACGTTTTGCCAGCATTACGTCTATGTTGATGATAATTGCCACGTTTTCCTCCTATCAGATCGTCAGATCCTGTTCCTCCTGTATTCTGCTTGCCTTATATACCAGATGGGAAAGCACTGCGCAGATCACTGACAGTGCAATGCACAGAAACAGGATTAAAACCACCGCAAAAATCATGCTGCCCATACGCTGGTACCATCCCAGCAAAAAGCATGCTGCCAGCAGCCCTGCATACAGGATCGTATCCACCATCATCCATTGGCTCATCCGCTTCAGCGCCTGTGCATTCTCTCTGGAAAAGGATCTGTCCTGTCCGATTCTTACGCAGACTCCCCAGAACATACACAGACAGATCAGACACGGAACCGCCGTCACCAGGATAAAAATACAACTCCCAATATAGAATGCCCTGCCCATCATTTCCGGCAGTATCTGCCGCAGAGACGACGGCAAAAACCAAAGGACAAAAAGCAGAAACAGGATTCCGATTCCTACTGTGATCATTTTCAGATACCTTGCCATTTCTTTCTGACTCATACTCAACCTCCTCGCTTTGCTGTTGCTTTCCTTTCTTACAAGCAGTATAATCCCGTCTCCCATTATTTGTCAATATATATTTATCGTTTTTCGATAAATATATATTCTATTTCACAAAATCCAAGAGTAGGCGGGTAAATAGCAGGCCGAGAATCCCGTTTTGTAATATATATCGTTTAACTCAATTTCAAAAACAGCATAAAGAAAGACGGCCTACGAAATTTTATCGTGTGCCGTCTTTAAGACCACTTAAGTTTTCCGTTTTACCTTTTTAAACTTTCACGTATACGAAACTATGTAAAGTCATCCGATTTCTTTCACTGAATCTCTGAACACAAAATCACAGTGAATCGGCATGCAAGACGAATTTCAAAGGTCATATTGCCACCTTTCCGACTTGATAACAGAAATTCTTAAATACTGCAGGAGTTACACATTTCTGGCCATTCCCAACACTATAAAGACCAACATAGTTTCCGGTAAACGCTCCGCCGGCTTCCGTCGTTAGATAAATAGTTTCTCCGCCGCCAAGTTCCTTCCACTGACCGCCCGGTTCCCGATAGAAAAATACATATTGTTCCAGATCAGACTGCAGCATAATCTCAACAGTGTCCTTTGGATAGTCAATTTCCTTTTCTATTTTCCACAACGTTCCAATCTGTCTGCGCAAAATCAGTTTTCGTTTTCCATCTTTCTGCATGAGAGCGGCATCATAATGATGATAATTATTCATAAATATGGTAAGGCCTGCTTCCTCGCCTTCCTGCACACATTCAAATGTCAGCGTTACATTCGTTGTGCTGACATGATGCTGCTGCCTTCTTCCGAGCCAAGCAATTCTATCCGCATCTTCAAGTTTTCTTTCATTTCCCCACAAAGTCAACTGCCCGTTTCCGCTTTTCCATAATACAGGAGCAGGATTATAGAGCGCATTCCAGGACAGCCCCAGTTTTTCCGTGGAAAATGTATCAGAAAAGAAATCAATATCATCTGCTTCTGACACTCCTTCTCCCGGAAGCATCGGCACATCAAATTCCTCAAGAACACGTCCACAATCTCCAAAAACCGGCCATTCTCCACTAAAATCCACAGGTACCAGCATGCACTCTCTGCCCAGATTATGTCTAGGCGGATAGGAAAATGTTCTTGTTCCCAGACAGATTGCCCACCAGTTACCATTTTTGTCTTCAACCAGATCCGCATGTCCCACGGACTGGATTGGCAGAGGCAGACTGCGGTTTGTCATAACAGGATTTTTAGGACACGGCTCATAATCCTTAAGAAGGCTGCGGCTTCGCGCCATAGTCAGCATGTGACATCGCTCCGTTCCACCTTCTGAAATCATCAGATAATACCATCCGTCTTTTTTGTAAATATGAGGACCTTCCGGGAAACTTCCGCCCGTCCCTTTCCACAAAACATGGCGTGGACCTGTCACTTTGCCTTCCTGCAGATCAATGCTCTGTACATAAATCCCTTCCTCGCAGGTACCAACATAATAAGAACTTCCGTCCTCATCAAAATACAGCGAAGGGTCAATTCCCGGCGTATCCAAAAAAATCGGGTCAGACCACTCTCCCGCCGGATCTTTTGTCCATACATAAAAATTTCCCTTATCCGGACTGTTTCCAACATTTGTTGTAATCACGTAGAAAATCCCCTCATGATAGCGAATGCTAGGGGCATAGATTCCTGAATGGTTATGCTCTCCCGGTTCCAGTATCAGCTGATCGCTTCTGCTAAGGCAATGTCCTATTGTCTTCCAATGTACTAAATCTCTGCTGTGCAGCACCGGAAGCCCCGGAAAAAACTCGAAACTGCTGTTTACCAGATAAAAATCGTCCCCAACTCTGCATACACTTGGATCAGGGTAACACCCCTTTACTACTGGATTTGTAAACTTCATACGTTACCTCCTGTGAATTTCTTTTTTGTTTCTCATTGGTTATGATACTTCGCATTCGATTAATCGTTTAACCAATTACCAATTCACACAAAAGTCCAAAAGCATTGGAAACCTTTAAAGCTTCCACAGACTTCCGTGGCGTTGCTGCTTATAAAAAGAAACGTTTCGCCACCTTCAATTCCGACCTCCTGCATTTTAACTTCACTGCACATCATACTGCATCACTCTTTTATAATCATACCCTCTGTCACTCTTCGTCACCACAGGTGCCAATTCAAAATACACCATACCATGTTCCCGAATATTCAGCTTTATCTCTGCGTTCCTGCTGTCAGGATACACTCTGCTGCTGGTAATCAGCGGATTTGCCGCTTCCCTCAGAAGCTTCTTCTGTTTTTCACTCAAGCTGGATGGTTCTCCCAGATCATGCCAGAGCCGAAGCGGATTACAGGTTTCTTCATCCACTATTTTCGTAATCAGCACATACTCTTCTTTATCAGCAGGCACACGTAATCCGATTTCCAGTTCCTTTCCGGTTCGTGTTCTGCTCCAATTCCAGGCTGCACCGCAAAAACTTCCATCTTCTTTTTGAAGCACCACCATATCATCCGATTTATGTACGCATTTTCCTTCCAAATCTCTGAAAAATTTAAAGGTCCAAAAGGTAGGTTTCGGAATACGGCCGTTGGCTACCAGACCAAATCCACCATGGAAAGGCGTAAATGGAACACCATACTCTTCGAAGATATCACCAAATGTCCAGTAGGAATAGGACTCGTTCATATCCCCCAGTCTTGACAGCTGCAGCGCCAGATACGCCGCATTTTGGTTTGTGTCATGCAGCGGGCAGTTTGGAACATAAGACGTATTGAATTCCGTAATATGAATTTCCAACCCTCTGTATTCCTCAAAACTGTCCACAATATTTCTGGTGGTTTGAAGGTTTGCAAAACCTTCTTTCGGATCAAGCAGCGCAGCATAACCATAATGTCCCACATTTTCCGGAAACTCCGTAGTATAGTGATGTCTGGTTATAAAATCCACCGCAATCTTCTCTCTGCGGCAAAATTCCATGAAAGAACGAATCCAGAATTCATCCTGTACCCCACAAATGGCAGGTCCACCCACACGAAAACGTTCATCCAGAGCCTTAACCGCATAAAAGGTTTTCTGAAAAAGCTTAAAATACTCTTCCATATCTGCATCCTTCCAGAAGCCCGAAAGATTTGGTTCGTTCCATACCTCAACAGGCCAGGTCACCACTTCATCCGCCCCATAACGTTCCATCAGGTGCTTCAAGGTAGCTGTCACCAGTTCACACCATGCCTCATAGCTTTTCGGCGGCGTGGTATTTCCCTTCCAATAAAAAATTGTCTGTTCACCGGAAGCTAACTTTGCCGGCATAAATCCCAGCTCCAGGAAAGGTTTCAGACCACATTTTTGATAACTGTCCATCACCAGATCCAGATAAGTAAAATTGTATTCTACCTGTCTGTTTCCTGATGCATCCTCATATTCCTGATAAATTGCCATGTCATCAGAAAACAAACCATGTCCCCTGATATGACGAAAACCTATTTCTTCCTGCACCAGCTTCAGCTGTTCCTGATATTCCTGCTGCAGTGCCAGTCCCATTCTCCCGGTTCCGATACAAAAATCTACATTGTTATGAAAATGAACATTCGCATTCGTATCAATCTGATAAAATCTTCTTATTTTCATTTAGTTCATACCTCCATCAAAAACAAAATTACAGTCAGTGAATCCGCAATAAAGTAATCCTCAGTTTTCCAGGCATTTCCGCTCTTTAACATGTGACAGGTAAAATAATAAAAACCTTCAATCGTTCTCTTTTTCCATGGACCTGCAGGATCTGAACTCGTTAACAGATAGGGTATGAAATACCCCCATTTTCACTTCTCCTTTTTATCGTAAGCTACGTTTTATGCCAATGTAAAAGATAAAAGACTCACAATGCCATCCCCTCTGTAGGTCAAATAGATAGACTGTACGCCGTCCGGAATCTGAACCGGCGCTGAATATTCCTCCCAAACATTGGTAAATTCAAGTTTGATTGTTGCCAGCACTTCCCCATCCCATGCAGTTCTTACTTCAAAGACGCCCGCTGCATAACCACGGGTCTTAATACGGATTTCCTTCACATCTTTACAATCAAAGTATTTAAAACCGGCTGTCGCAGAGTCTTTCATATTTGTAATATAACCCGGTTCTTCGTCACCGTCTCTTCCATCCTGAACAATCTTCGGAAAACGGTCATCTCCCACATAAACAGAGGGAATGTTATTATAAAGATGACAGGCGATATGAGCAGGATATTCTCCTTTTCCCTGAAGCGGTCCGCCGTTTAAGCCGCAGGATGTGATTTCCACCTGAGGAATAGAGCCGTCCGGCAGAATGGTCAGCTTTTCCGCACAGCCCTGTCTGCTGTACCAGGTTCCATTGGTATGACGATGATAAAAAATGTACCAGTCATCCTGAATTTCGACAATGCTGCCATGATTGTTTGCCCCATAAGCCATAGGCATGTCTTTCGGTTTATAGGTGTCGATATGTAAATCGCAATTGCTTACAATGACACCTCCATATTGGAAACCTTCTGTTGGATTTTTACTGGTGGCATAGCACAGTTCATGCATAACAATAGAAGAATATACGAAATAATAAGTATCTCCTACTTTGCGCATGGATGGCGCCTCGAAAAATTCATGTCCTTCAAAACCTGTTCCTTCGCTGTATTCACAGCTTGGAGCAATGATTACCGGTGCTTCCAGAATTGTCAGCATATCCGGTCCCAGAACAGTAGCCATGGCACCGGTTCTGGATTTGTCACCCCGACAACAAAATCCGGTGTAGAGATAAGTTTTGTCCCCCTCTGTCAGAAGGCCTGGATCAAACTGCGGTTGATCTCCTTCCTTCTCGCCCAGTCTGGTTCCGTCCGCATAATGTACATAACCATAAAATTCATATTTTCCAGCTGGCGTATCGCACACCGCTACAGAAACGATATCTACGTGATCCAACACATAATACAGATAATATCTGCCATCCGGACCTACCGTCACATCCGGGGCAAACAGACACATTTTCCCATCTCTGTTCAGCGGATCTGATGTTTTTTCATAAATCACTCCTTCATAACGCCAGTTTCCAAGATCATCTACCGGAGCAGACCAGCAGACATAATCGCCCAGACAGAAGACATATCCGTTAAAACGATCATGCGATCCATAAATGTAAACTCTATCTCCGAAAACATAAGGTTCCCCGTCAGGAATATATTCCCAGGATGGTAAATAGGGATTAAAAGCTTGTTTCTTCACAATGAATTGCTCCCTTCGAATTTTTATCTATCTTCAGAATATCCCATTGACTTTTTTCGCGCAATGAATAATACTAATGGATAATTGATCTATCCTCATATTAATAAAAATTCAAAATATGTTTTCACACACTGCATTTTGAAAGGATGTGCTGTCCATGAATCAAATTCACTTCGTCGGCTATGAGGGAATTCATTCCGAGGATTTTAAATATGATATACCGGAAGGTTTTAACTTTTATCTGCTGGTCATCACAACGACGCCTGCACTTTTCCGTGTACAGGGTAAGGTCATGGAATATCCTGCTCACACAGCAGTTCTGTATCCTCCTAATCATGAAATCTGGTATGCCGCAGATAATCAGCCCTATGTCGATCACTGGCTTCATTTCTCATCAGATGAAGCTTTCGTCACCAAATTTCCCCGCCAGGCAGTTCCGTTCCCGATTTTCGATCCTGATTACTGTCGCAACCTGTTTCAGCTGCTGACCTGGGAAACTGCGCAGCTGGTTTGCCCAGCTGGAGACGGACTGAATGATGTCACAGGAGGCATGCAAAATACCAACGCTGTCATTCATAATTGCAATACGCAGATAAGACATGCTATATTGAACAGCGAGCAGAACAACCTGAACAGCACCCAATTACTCCGGATTCTGTTCAACAAACTGCATAATGATATTATGAACACTGCCTCCACCAGACATAATCATGAGTTACTGGCCTTGCGCAGACAGATTGCTGCAAACCCGCAGTTTTCCTGGAACATTTCCGATATGGCAAAGGATTTACACATCAGCACCGGATATCTGCAGCTCTTGTACAAACGGGAATTTAATGTTTCCTGTATGGACGATGTGATAAGTTTCCGCCTGCTCAAAGCAAGGGATCTCTTGATCTATACCACAGAAAGTATTTCCGAAATTGCCTGGCAGTGTGGCTATAATAATCCAGAACATTTCTGCCGTCAGTTCCGCAAATTCACCGGAACCTCTCCGGGAGAGTTTCGGAAAAATTCTCTCAAATAAACACAGTACTCACCGGATAAAGCGGCACTGTTTTTTATCAAGTTTCTGTACGTAGGCTCAAGAACTTTGCTACACCACTTCCTTCATCCATACCATTACTGATACCGGCTTGTGGTTCGCTACACTTGGCGGTAAATACCTGTGGCTGGACTTTCACCAGTAAGACTAGTGCCATGCTCGGCACACAGAAAAGGTGGCCGAACGATTCGACCACCTAAAAATCAACTATTTTTTCTTTTCCCGCTTTTTCCCGGTAAACTCCAGAACGTCGATGCAATAGACACCAACCCGCTCCAGCATCTCCGGAAGAAAGTTTACCGACGCCTCCGGATCCGTATGCTTCATCAGCAGCGTCAGCCCATGAATCTTTTCCTCCTGCGCGGTAACCTCACGGACTCTCCCGGTTCCCATAATGCTTCGGTAAGCGTAGGAATAACTGCAGGTATACTCCCCCGTGATGACCTCATGACCGCAGTCCATTTCCAGGGCAGCCACCGGATGCCTCACAAACGCCTCAGCTTTTCTGCCTTCCTTTGCGCTGTGGATATAAAGCCGCAGCTTCCGCGCGCCGTTTTCTTCCGACAACTCATAGCCAAAATTTACAGGGACGATAAACATCCCATCTTCATCCGTCAGTCCCAGGCGCACCACATCGCAGTCTTCCAGGATCTGGCGGAGCGCTTCCGTCTCCGTGACCTCTCTCTTCGCCAGACGCATATTTCTCATCACCGGCGTTCTCCTTTCTGTATGCTCAGATTTCGTAACCGTTCATCCGGATGAATGGTTATCAGATCTCTCTGGTATACGTCTTCAGCCATTCCTTCTCATCCTCTTCCAGATAAGGAGAAACCACCTCGTATACTTTCTTGTGATAATCATTCAGCAGCTTCTTGTCTTCCGCAGACATCTGCTCCGGATCGATGGCATCCAGATCCATCGGAACGAAGGTGATCGGCTCTGTGTACATAAACTGACCGTACTCATTCTTCTCTCCCTCGCAGATCAGAAGTTCATTTTCCAGACGGATACCGTGGGAACCTTCAATATAAATACCAGGTTCATCGGTGATGACCATTCCCGCTTCCAGAGGATCCACCTCGCCGGGGCGTTCTTTCCAGCGAAAACCTGCCGGTCCTTCATGAATATTCAGCAGATATCCGACCCCGTGTCCGGTTCCATGATTGAAGTTCATGCCGCGATCCCAGAACGGCTTTCGCGCCAGGATATCCAGCGCAACGCCCGTGCAGCCCTTCAGGAATTTCGCGTCCGCCAGCCGCAGATTGCTCACGGCAACCAGGGTGAAATGTTCTTTCATCAGCGGAGTCACTTCTCCCAGCGCATAGGTACGGGTGATATCGGTGGAACCTTCATAAAAGCCCGCCCCGGTATCCGTCATCAGAAATCCTCCTGCCTTCAGCTGGACATTGGTCTCCGGAGAGGAAGAATAGTGGACGATCGCCCCATGCTCCCCGTATGAACTGATCGGAGCAAAGCTCGGACGAATAAAGTTGCCCTGCTCCGCCCGCAGTTCATCCAGCTTATCGGAAGCGCTCATCTCCGTGATCACTTCTTTGTCATAATTTTCTTTCAGCCATTTCATGAACTTTACATGGGCAACACTGTCTTTGATCTCAGCTTTGCGGATATTCTCGATCTCCACCGCATTTTTGACAGCTTTGAACAGAATCTCCGGATTTCTTGCCTCAACCTTTTTGACCGTTTCCGGAATATTGTTGTAGAGCGCGTAATTCAGCCGGTCTGGATCCAGCAGCAGAACCTCTCCCTCTTTGGCATTTTTGATGTCCTCATAAATCGCATTGTAAGGATACAGCACAACTCCGTCTGCTTCCAGCGCCGCGCGGATCTCCTGGCTCAGCTTTGTCTCATCCATATACAGTTCCACAGAATCCATCGTGATCACTGCGTAAGAAAGGATCAGCGGGGAAAACGCCACGTCATTGCCGCGGATATTCAGCAGCCAGCAGATGTCATCCAGTGTCGTCAGTACATGACGGTCAGCACCGTATAGTTTCATCTCATTGCGTACTCTGTCAAGTTTGGAAGCCACTGTCTCTCCCGTGTATTTCAGATCCAGCGCAAACGCCGGTTCTCTGGAAAGTTCCGGACGGTCGTTCCAGATACTGCCGATCAGATCTTCACTGTAAATAATCTTTCCGTCTTTGGATTCGGCGATCCGCTCGTAAGCGCGCCCCTCGCCAACCGCAACGGTCCTTCCGTCGAATCCCAGAACGCCCTTTTCCGGAAGCTGTTCCTGAAGGAACTCCCGGATCGTCGGTACGCCCGGTTCTCCCATCTTCATCAGTTCCACGGTGCTGCCTTCCAGTTCTTTTGCCGCCTGGATGAAATACCTTCCGTCGGTCCAGAGGTACGCATGCTCCCTGGTGATCACCGCGGTTCCTGCCGATCCGGTAAATCCAGTGATAAACTGGCGGCATTTAAAATATTCTCCCACATACTCACTCTGATGAAAATCCGCTGTTGGAACGATATAAGCATCCATTCCATAGTGGTTCATCTGCTCGCGCAATTTTAATATTCTTTCCGGTACATTCATTGTTTTCCTGTCTCCCTTCATTTTGTTTCTATATCGTCTCAAACCATTTCTTTGATTTAACGGTTCTCGGCTTTTCCGTTTACTTCTGTTTTCTTTCGTCAGTAGCTTCTCAGCTCGTCTCCATCGTCTCCGGTATTTCCGATTTTTCGGATGATCAGGTCATAACTGTAGCTGTCACTGACACGCACGGTCACCCGGTCACCGACTTTCCTGTGAAAGATCGCCTTTCCCAGCGGAGAATCAATAGTCACATACCCTTTCAGGGAATTTCCCCTGACGGAAGTCACCAGTTTATAGACCTCCTCCTCGTCATCCTCCTCCACATAGACCGTAACCGTGTTATTGATCCCAACCTCATCCTCATCGGACGCATCGGAAATCACCCTTGCCGTCTTTATCATCTTTTCCAGATAACGAATCCTGCTTTCATTACGGTTTTTGTCCTGTTTTGCCGCCTTGTATTCAAAATTTTCACTCAGGTCGCCCTGCGCCCGGGCCTCTTTTACCGCTTCCAGCTCTTTTGGCCGCACGACCAGCTTGCGGTAATCGATTTCCTCCTGCATTTTTCTGATATCACTTTCCGTCAGACGGTCATACATTTTTCCTCTCTCCTTTAACCTGCGAAAACAGAATCCGGACAGCCGCCGGATTCTGTTCGTGAACAGCTGCTCATCGCAGCCCTGCATCAATAGACGATTACCGGGAAACCATAGGAAACCACTTCATAAATTTGTCTCACTGCCTCCAGCGGCGTATTGACACACCCATGGGAACCGTTGGTCAGATAAATATCTCCGCCGAATGCCGATCTGGTCGTCAGGTCATGCAGACCGATGGTCAGATCTTCACTGTAAGGAATCCAGTAGTTCACATGGGCGGTATAGGACGGTTCACCGGTTACCGGATCGATCTTTCCCGTCATCGTATAATCGGTGGTCTTTCCTTTGACTTTCCAGACGCTGCCTCGCGGAGTTTCCGTTCCGTTGCTCACGTCTCCGGTCACCACCGGCGTCTCCACCAGCAGTTCGCCATCCACATAGCACCACATGGTCTGCTGGTCAATGGAAATCTCCACATAGGAATTTCCGATATCGTTGGTTTCCCTGGATCTTGCAGAATTGGTATACGTTACCTCAAAGGTTCCCTGGGTTCCTGCCGCAATAGCGCTGGACAGATTCTGGGCGGTCGTGGTCTCATCCATCAGCCATCCGTAGTCACCGCCGGACACCTGAACCGTACTGCCGCTGGAGGTCCGGAAGGTCCTTGTGGCTCCCTTGGTATTATATTTTGCAGCCAGAGAGCTGACATATTCTGTGATCTTTGCAGAATTAATGATGTCATTTCCATTTTCATCCTGCGTCACCCATGTTTTCAGGAGGGCTCCATTTACAGTTTCCGTGCGCCCGCTTCCAAAATCCATCGTCAGATTGGCGGATACCAGCTGATTCAGCTGATTCACTCTGGCATTCAGCGCTTCGTCATCCTGATAAACGGACGGCTTCAAATAACATCCGCTGTCCGACAGATTCACTTCCGTCTGGCCGCAGTCGATGGCGCTTTTTACTGTCTCCAGCAATTTGTCCCGGTCCAGCTGATTTCCCTCAACTTCCGGAACGATGGTATAGCCATTCTCCGTATCGCCCACAGCCGCATCCTGCGGCGGCGTATAATTTCCTTCCTGCATGCACTGAAGGCCGTTGATTGCTGCCTCCAGGGACGCCTCATCATAGCTGACCGACACCTGAAGCTCATGCTCCTTGTCCGTAAATACTTCCCCAATCCACAGCCATGAATTCTGATCTTCCAGGAGCTGATCTACCTCCTTGTCATCTTTAAACGCAAGACCGATCTGTTCCGCAGAAATACTTTCGGACGTACCATCCATCCCGACCAGATTCAGTACATATTCTTCCGTCTTCTGCGCCAGCTTTTCCTTCACTTCCTCGGCTGTCAGTTCCGTGCTGTCAATCCCATTGATGGTTGTTCCCGAATAAAAATGCCTGCTGAAATGCAATGCATTGGCGGCATAAGCGGCAATCATCAGGACCAGAAGAGCACCGGCAATAGCAAGAAGGATTTTCTTCTTTTTTTTCATTTGTATCTTACCCCTTTTCTTAATTCTGTTCCCCTCAAAGCCATAAGAAATAAACTGTAGCCGATTATACCACATCTTTTCGCAGAAAATTTGACAATCCTGCGACAAAAGCATTAAATTTTTAACGTTTTATGTTGCGATAATGCGTCTTTATAAAGAATCTCCCCGTCAAGAACTGCAAAATACAGTTCCTCCACTTCCCTCATTCGCGCCCTGCCGTTGGTTCCCTCGGTGATCTTTGCTTTCATCTGCTCCACCTGTCCCTTCGGAAGCAGCACCTGCATCGTCACCTTGTCCGTATATTCCGTATCCAGAACAGGAACCTTATCCTCCGCCAGCAAATACTGAATCTTACCGATCCCATTGTAATCCGACTGGATTTCCATCCGGACGCCATATTTCTTGTCAATGATCCTGCTGTTCGCCAGACCCTCCTGGACTGCCTTGGAATAAGCCCGCACCAGTCCTCCGGTTCCCAGCAGCGTTCCGCCGAAATATCTTGTCACGATCACGATCACATTCGTGATCTCTTCTCCCAGCAGCACATCCAGCATCGGACGTCCCGCCGTTCCCGACGGCTCCCCGTCATCACTGCACCGGACCGTTTCCCTTCGTTCACCGATCACATAGGCAAAACAGTTATGGGTAGCGTCCCAGTACTTCTTCCTCGCCGCCTCCAGAACCTCCAGCGCTTCCTCCTCCGATTCCACCAGGCGCACCGTAGCAATAAACCGCGATTTCTTCTCCACGATCTCCCCGACGCCTCCCTGATAGACCGTCCGCAACTGTTCCATCATAACAAACTCCATTCCGCCGCCTGTTCAGGCAGCATTAACCTATTACCCCGTACAGCATTCGCTAAATAACTACACCAAATCGCTTGCCTGCTTTCCCGATTGCACAGGTCAAAAATACTCAGCGTAGCCCGCTACGCCTGCGTTTTTTGACCTGCACACTCGAAAAAGCATTCTGCGCGCTTGGTCCAGTTATTTAGCGAACGCTGTACTTGAAATTATATCCCATCCCCCGTTTTCTGACAAGTCCCGTGTTTTCTACCGCCAGCCGTCCCCGGCACACGCACCGCCTCTGCGCTGGGATGGTTTCGTCCGTCTCTCTTCACCCTTCCAAATTGTGAACTTTTTATTTTTGGCTTTTCTAACCCGTTCATATTTGATATAATGCGAATATGGTTATACTTACCATAAAGGTTGTATAAGCATTCTGGTGATATGTCAAGAACTTTTTGAAGATGATTTTGATGTGTTTTTC
>ERZ1673750.182-NODE-182-length-62646-cov-65.769152_pt1 | contig 62646 bp, 48 predicted proteins | sample MGYA00580203_ERZ1673750 | MGnify/ENA primary metagenome ERZ1673750 (study PRJEB41218, sample SAMN15661763) | gut metagenome | host: Homo sapiens | place: Canada: London | collected 2015-08-20/2019-03-30 | study: EMG produced TPA metagenomics assembly of... | reverse complement strand
TCCAGCGAACGGTACTGCGCCAGCGAGATCTTCAGCGTGCCGGAGACCTTCTTCAAGGCCTTCGTCTGGGCAGCGCCACCGACTCGGGACACGGAGATGCCGACGTCCACAGCAGGACGCTGGTTCGCGTTGAACAGGTCGGACTGCAGGAAGATCTGGCCATCGGTGATGGAAATCACGTTGGTCGGAATGTAGGCGGACACATCGTTCGCCTTGGTCTCGACGATCGGCAGGCCGGTCATCGAGCCGCCGCCGAGGTCATCGGAAACCTTGGCGCAACGTTCGAGCAGACGGGAGTGCAGATAGAACACATCGCCCGGGTAAGCCTCACGCCCCGGCGGACGACGCAGCAGCAGGGAAATCGAGCGGTAAGCCTCAGCCTGCTTCGACAGATCGTCGAAGACGATGAGCACGTGCTTGCCGTTGTACATCCAGTGCTGTCCGATGGCGGAACCGGTGTACGGTGCGATGTACTTGAAGCCTGCGGAATCGGAAGCCGGGGAAGCCACAATGGTCGTGTACTCCATAGCGCCGGCCTCTTCCAGGGACTGCTTCACCGATGCGATGGTGGAGCCCTTCTGACCGACGGCCACGTAGATGCAGCGGACCTGCTTCTTCGGGTCTCCGGATTCCCAGTTGCGCTTCTGGTTGATGATCGTATCGATTGCGATAGCGGTCTTACCGGTCTGGCGGTCGCCGATGATGAGCTGGCGCTGGCCACGTCCGATCGGCGTCATTGCGTCGATGGCCTTCAGGCCGGTGGACAGCGGCTCGTCAACCGGATGACGATGCATAACGTCAGGTGCTTGGGCCTCGAGAATACGACGGCCTTCGGTCTTGATCTCGCCAAGACCGTCAATCGGGTTGCCTAGCGGGTCCACGACGCGGCCAAGGTAGCCGTCGCCGACGGGCACGGAGAGCACTTCGCCGGTACGACGCACTTCCTGGCCTTCCTCGATACCGGTGAAATCGCCGAGGATAACCACGCCGATTTCGCGGGCGTCAAGGTTGAACGCCAGGCCAAGCGTGCCGTCTTCGAAGGTCAGCAGCTCATTGGCCATGCAACCAGGCAGTCCCGTCACGTGCGCAATGCCGTCGCCAGCGGTCGCGACATAACCGACTTCCTGGGTCGGAGTGTCCGACGGCTTGTACGACTCGACGAACTCATCGAGCGCCTTGCGTATCGTGGTGGGATCAATGGTAAGTTCTGCCATGATCACTCCTTATTGTTGTTTTTAAATTCAGTCAAGTCTTGTTTCAGGCTTGTTCACCGTGTGGCGTGCCGTCAGGCGGTCGCCTTCACCGTGCGCTGAAGATGTTGCAGCTGTGCGACCACCGTGTTGTCGGTGACCTCGTCGCCCACCTGGATGCGCATACCACCCAAGACGGTCGAATCGACCACCGAGTTGATGTGCACCGGATGGCCGGTCTTCGCCGAATAGATGGCGACGAGCTTCTTGACCTGCTCCTTGCTCAGTGGCGTTGCCGTGGTGACGGTGACCATCGATTCGCCCATATGACGGGAGAACTTGTTGATCAGCCACTGAATGGTCTGCAGATAGCGGCGATTGCGCAGATTGCAGGTCGCATGCTCGGCCAGACGCTTGGTCACCACATTGAAGTCGGCATTGCCGATCAGGCTGTACAGCAGCTTGATACGGGCTTCGGCGGGGACGGTTGCGTCATACAGCTTGCTGCGTACGACCGGAAGGTTGAGCAGTGCGGAATGCAGCTGGGCAAGCTCGATGGAGACCTGCAGAGTAGCATTCGTGTGGTCCGCGTAGTACATCATGCCATCCACACCGAAATCCTCGGCGGCGTTGGCGATGTCGGACACGCGGCTCCAACGGCGGGCCACCAGATCGGACATGATTTCCATCGTCAACGGATGGGCATCATCTCCAATGAGGGTCTTGACTACCGCAACCTTGTCTTCGACTGGGCGCGACGGGTCGGTGAGGGCACGTTCAAGCTGGATGTTGTGGTCGAGCACGTTGGTGATCGTGAACAGTTCGTTCCCGATACGCCATGCGTCCTCGCCGCTGTCACGCAGCTTGGGGGCCAGCGAGTCACGCGAAACGCGGTCTGCGATACGCGATGCTTCTCCTCGCATTGGTCACCTCCCTTTCTTGAAGGTTTCGATCACTTCTTGTCGCTGTCCAGTTCGGCGATCATCTGGTCGATCATCGTCGACTGCACGTCGTCGCTTTCCAGCTTGCTGCCCAGGATCTTGCCGGCCAGTGCCGTTGCCAGCACGCCGACCTCACCCTTCAGGCTCACCAGAGCCTGCTGCTGCTGGGACTCGATGGAACGCTGGGCGGTGGCGGTGATCTGCGCCGCATCAGCCTCGGCACGGGTACGTGCGTCGGCGATGATGTGCGATGCTTCCGCGCGAGCGTCGTCGCGGATCTTGGAAGCCTCGACGCGTGCGTTGCTCAGCTGGGCATCGTACTTCGCCTTGGCTTCGTCGGCATCCTTCTGGGCCTGTTCGGCCTTGGCGATGCCGCCTTCGATCTTGGCTGCGCGCTCATCGAACACGGCCTGGAACTTCGGCAGGAAGAACTTGTAGAAGAACACGGCGACGATGATCAGAATGACCAACGACCAGAAAATGTCGTAGCTTTTCGGAAGGAACAGTTCCATCTCGCTAGCTGCGGTCACCATAGTGTCTTCCTCCTTTCACGTTCGTTTGCGTCTTCGGTGTTTACCTTGGGGATCAAGTCTTACTTGATGAAGGCGAGCACGAAGCCGAGCAGTGCCAGCACCTCGACGAATGCCAGGCCCAGGAACATGAGGGTCTGCAGACGGCTGCCGAGCTCAGGCTGGCGAGCGGTGCCTTCGATGGTCTTGCCGATCAGGATGCCCAGACCGATGCCAGGGCCGATGGCGGCGAGGCCGTAGCCAACGACGTTCAGGTTGCCGGCAACCTCAGCGAGGGTAACGATATCCATGATTGTTTCCTTTCTGGTTATTGCTTGACAAGAAGCAACACTTAAAAAGCCGGCGGTCAGTCGATCTCCGGATAGCTCATATTGATGTACGCGGTGGTCAGGATGGCGAAGATGTAAGCCTGCAGGCAGGCGACCAGCGCCTCGAACAGGAACATGAACATGCCAGCCGCGAAGGTGATGATGCCGAACGGCATCATCAGCTTGTTCACCACATCAACGAGGAAGAACTGCGTGGCCGAGAGGCACAACGCAAGGATCAGGTGGCCCGAAACCATGTTGGCGAACAGTCGGATCGTCAACGAGAACGGGCGGATAATCAGCAGCTCAAGCAGCTGAATCGGGGACAGCAGAATATAGATCGGGGCCGGAACGCCCTTCGGGAAGATCTCGTCCCTCAGGAAGTGGCCAAGGCCCTTTTCACGGATGCCGGCAATCCAGTACTGGCAGAAGCACCACATGGCGAACACCAGAGGCAGCGTGATGGACGCGCTTGCCGCGATGTTGAAGCCCGGGATGATGCCGCACAGATTGAAGACCAGCAACGTGCAGAACACGGTGGTGATCATCGGCACATAACGCTTGCCACGCAGCTCGCCCATCACCTGATAGACGATGTTGTCGCGGACAAACTCGATCAGCCATTCGACTGCGCCCTGCCAACGGCCAGGGATGAGCTTTGCACGGCTTGCCGTAATTCCGAGAACCAGCAGCATGATGACGGTCGCAAGAATACGAACGAGGATGATGCGGTTGATGGCGAACGGCGTGCCTTGAAAAACAAACGGATCGGGAAGGAAGTCATTGATGCTCGGCATCTCTGGACCATCGGCGATGGTCATGATGCCCTCTCCCAATGCACTAATCATTCACGCCTCCTGCTCTTGTGTCAGCTGTTAGTCTAGCCCAACAGCTGAGTCGAATGTGACATTCCGGTTACCAAACCAGAACATCCTTCGGGTTCTATGTTAGCGCGCCCATAAACGCGTTCGCATACCAGCCCCGAATGGCTGCAAAGGATTATCAGACCGTGGCTAGACAACATTCCGCACCGGGAGCTTTCCCCTACTACCGTATAGCGAAAACCGGCGTTTCGCACGTTGCGGGGACTATTAGACACAACCACGGCCGTTGTCGATTCGGCCTATTTCACCCCCATTCACACCAAAATAGACATCGTTTGCAACACTGCTTGATAAAACGTTTTACTTAACATATCGCACCATAATATATGACGGCGAAAATGAAACGATGTCGCAGCAGGCAACAAAAACCGCGCAAAAAGCCCACGACACCGCGCAAAAGCGGCAATCGTGGGACAATCGCCAATACTTGTCAGTACTCGCCGATCTTCGTGAAATCAGCCGCGAATGACACCGTATCCATCGTGCGAGAATGGCGTGAACGCGTCGACACGCGGAGAACCGGGCTCGTGCCGGATCGAACGGTCGGTGCCGAGGCGCTTCTCCTCGCGCAGCTGCGGTACTTCGCTCAAATCGTAAGGCGTGGTCTGATAGACCCAGTTGAGCCAGTTGCGCCACAGCAGGTTGGCGTGGGCGCGCCAGGCGAACAGCGGTTCGAGCTTCGGATCGTCGTGCGGGAAATAGTTTTCGGGGAACGGCACGTTGGTCATGCCCTTCTTCATATCCCTCTCGTATTCCTCGGCGAGCGTGTACTTGCCATACTCCCAATGGCCGAGCGCGAACACTTCGGAGAAGTCGCGCGTGGCGATGAGCCCCGGGCCGGACTTCGGACCCCACGTGAGCACCTGCAGCTCGGGATTATGGGCGATATCACCCTCGTTGACCCCCGCCAGGCGGGAATGCGGTTGCAGGCAGATCTCGTCGAAACCGTTGGTGAGGAAGCAGTATTCGTCCTGCAGATACTGGGGGAACACTCCAAAGAGCTTCTCCGGCAGCAACTCCTTGCGCACGCCGTACCGATAGTTGAGCGCGCCCATCGCGCCCCAGCACAGGTACATGGTGGAGAAGACGTGGGTGGATGCCCAGTCGAGAATCTGCTTGAACTCGTCCCAGTAGTCGACCTGCTCGAAATCGAGGTGTTCGACGGGCGCTCCCGTCACCACAAGACCGTCGTAATAGTTGTCTTTGAACGCGTCGAGCGTCTCGTAGAACTTCACCAGATGGTCGGCGCTCACGTGCGTGGCCTCGTGGGTGGAGGTCTTCATGAAGTCGACCTCGACCTGCAGCGGGCTCTTGGAGATCAGACGCAGCAGCTGCGTTTCGGTCTCGATCTTCTTCGGCATGAGGTTCAGGATCACCAGCTTGAGCGGACGCACACGCTGGCGCTCCGCTTCGGGCTTTTCAAGCGCGAAGATGCGCTCGGAGTCGAGAATGTCTCTGGCCGGAAGGCCGCTGGGAATCTTGATAGGCATGTTTCCTATTATGGTGCGGACCCGGATATGGCGTATTCGGCGGTTTTCATCGACGGGCCGCAGCGTTATACGAAAAACGGATAACGCGTTATCGGATATGCGATTTCACTAGCAGCGCAATATGCGACACGCCGATTTGACTTATTATCCAACATCCGTAAAGTAGTTAGAGCTGCCTCAATGAAGGCAAGCCGACGCGGGGTGGAGCAGCTCGGTAGCTCGCTGGGCTCATAACCCAGAGGTCCATGGTTCAAATCCATGCCCCGCTACCACTTGACCGCCGTTCCCTTTACTGGGGACGGCGGTTTTCAATATCTGTTCAGCCTTCAACGGCGTTAGATCAGTCCTAACAAGCGTTTCAATGCCAACGCCGAAAAACTCGGCAGCGGTACACATGTCTTCAAAAAACCATGTTTGTTTGTTCTGAAGCATCTTCGACAAAGACTGCGGGACCTTTCCCATATATTCGGCCAAGTCCTTCTTCTTGCTATGCGAAGCATCAAGCAGAAGTTTGATATTCGCCACCGCAATTTGCTGCTTATCAAGTCGCGGTTTCGGCATCATTGTTGTTGTCATACCGCAATTATAAGCCACTAGTTTAGCGTATGCGACACGCCCAGCTTTTATCATCTCAGCTTGCTTGTGCTTAAATGATTGACTATGAGTTTAGCGACCAATGAACAACGAACTATCGCCAAGCTGGTTAGACGCGAGTTGCGCGCGAAGCATATGACGCAGCGCGAACTTGCGGACGAAGCCGGGTTAAGCGAACAAGCACTTTCAAACAAACTTCGCGGCCTGAAGAACTTCACCTTGCGCGATGTGTCGCGCATTGCCGACTGTTTGGAAGTTTCGGTAGACGAACTTCTTGGTCGTGCTCCGTTGGAGGTGAAGTGATGGATTGGCATCTTGTTTTGTCTATTACGGCTCTGGTTTGTTCCATTCTGGTTTTCGATTTACGCGTCACGGTGATTCAGATGGTTGGTTGCGGTGATTTTCTGGCGTCTTCGGGATTGTGGTGGAACCTTCGGTGTGCGCACCATGTGCGGAATCGTTCGGCCAGTCTGTGCGATGCCTTCCAGTCCTTTTCCTCCCACCATTTGTCGGCGAGTTCCGAAGTGAGGGGTATTTCTTCGTATCCGCAGCGCCGCAGTCTTGTAGGTGATTTGGTCCAGTGGATGCAGATCCTGGCATCCTCGGGTATGGCATCCGCGCCTTCGGGCGGCCAGATGGCTATTTTCACGTCGTCACCGTCTTCGTTGGATATGCGCGGGACCATCGTCCGTTCTCCGATTCTCCAGTTACCGTTTGAGAGTTTTCCCATGCATATGCGCGGATTATGCAGTTGTGTCCGAACACTCGGACATCGAAAGCGTCCCCATCGCCGTCGTTGGCAATCATGGCCTTCCTGACTGGCAAGCGGCCGTGTTCGTCAGTCAGTGATGGCGTCGCGTTGGGCAGGCGAGTGACGATGTACGAGTTCATCCATGATGCCTCTGGTCTATGTCGAACCGTTCTACCGAAGGTTGCGGCCGTCCAACCCAACGAAATTACGGCGATGATGTCGCTGAAGTTCAGGTGCATATATTCTTCCTTCCTTCGTTGTTTGAAAGGTTTGGTTTGTGCGATTACAAGCCTATCGCGGCGAAGGAAGGGACCTAATCATCCATCCAGGAATAAGGAGCGGCGATATGAGCGTCTTTGATCCGGAATGCACGAGTAACTACTTCCATGTGCGGGACATCGACCCGTCGGAATGCACCGGCGGCAGCCCCTACGCCTTCAAGTGCCGCATCAGGGTGGCCGGAAGCACGTTCGGATTCGATGGCTTGGACATGGGCGACCTTCAAATGATGAAGGGCGCGATCAACAAGGCGATGACGCACGCGAGGCGTGCCCGCCGTGAATGGGAAGGAGCCCAGGAATGAGTGTCACAGTCAAGCGAGTGGACGGCAAACGGCATTGCTTCTTCGAGCTGATCGTTGAGACGGAGGACGGCATGACGGTGCGTGTCCCGTTCAACGGCGTCGAGCTTGAGGACCTGGAAAAGCAGATAGCGCGATGCTTCGAGCAGTGAGGCGTTTCGTCCAGACCGTTCTTCTGATTCTGCTCAGCCCCTTCGTGCTGTTCATGTTGGGGCTGGTGCTCGCGATCGTCCGTCTGGGTGATTTCCTCACCGACGACGACTGACAAAACCGAATGGCATATGGGGCGTATGGCGTACCCCTGCCACCGCTGAGCCGGGTTAGCGACCGGCGACGCCACGCGCGTGGCTGCCGCGCGATTCACGAGACGAAGTTCAGCTCCCGACCATTTCAGGCCGTCGATTAAGGCGGAATCGGGCGACCATTGACGGCTTCGGCCGTGGCCTGACTTGGGACCATTCCCGGCGGCTCCGGCCGCTCTTGTTATCGACGGCGCGGCTCCGACCGAAACGTTCTGCAGGACCTTTGGAATCTGTTGCCCGGCTCGGCCGAAAATCTCGGCCGAGCATTTTCATCAGCAGATTCTAGGTCTTGACCTCTCAAGCGCTCACCAACCGAAAGCTACAGAAAGGATTGAGATTGAGCAAGGCAACATTCCCCGACAAACTGAGGACGCAGATGAGGATGGCTCTCCCGATGATCGACAAGAACATCAGGTGCAGGGCGAACACCTCACGACAGTCGTTGATGAAGGCGTCCGGATTGAACGACAACCAGCTCCAGGCCGCTCTGAAAATGGCCTACGGAGAGAAGGGCGTGCCGGCTCCCGTCTACCGTTCTCCCACCGCCGGCAAGATGTACGATTCCGAGTCTCTGCTGTTGACGCTGGCCAAATGGTGCGGGATGTGGGCCTATGTCATCGATTAAGCCGTCATTGCACGAGGTGCTGTCCTATTCGGAGGAATCGCGCAGAATGCTCATGCAGGGCTTCGCCGACGCTGTGGACCGCGTCGCGGCGAACAACCGGAGAACCGACATCGAACTGTTCCAGGTCTGCAAGGCGCTGGGCGAGCCGAACGTGCCGACCCTGCTCAGTCTCCGAGAAGAGGGACTGCCGGCGTACAAGGCCGGAGCGTGGCGCATCGACTGCCGCAGCTTCCGCAAATGGGCCACCAGCTACACGCCATACCGGCCGCAGACGAAACCACAAACCACATATGAAGGTGAGCCACTGTTTTGAAACCGCATATTCGCATCTCGCTCGACGTCGAGGACCACGACCCGCAGCCCGGCGACGTGGAGATAGGACAGAACATCATCTGCCCGGACGGGCCGCGCATGGTCTGGTCGGACATCTCGAAGGCGGACTGGCCGCTGCTCGCCGCGAAGCTGGAACAGATCGCGCTGCTGCTCAGGGACAAGGCCAGGGCATGACGCGCATCAGCATGCTGACCACGGCCGAGGCCGCAGCACGATTGGATGTCAGCCAGCGCACGCTGATCCGCTGGCGTCAGTCCGTCCCGATCATCGGACCGCCGCCCATCCGCATCGGCAACGGCATCCGATACGCCGAGGCGGACGTGAACAGTTGGATACTCACCCAACGCGAGAAAGGAAAATCATGAGAAGACAGACGGTGGACCCTCGCATCAGAGCGAAGGTCATCGCCACATGGGGCAACCGCTGCTGGCTCGGTATGCCGGGCTGCTCCGTCACCGCGACCGAGGACGACCACATCATCCCGTTCAGCCACGGCGGCCAGGACACCGTGGCGAACCTGCGCCGCGCGTGCAAGCACTGCAACGCGATGCGCCAGGACCGTGTGCTGTCCGGTTACGGCGCGACCCTGCACGCGGTCATCGGACCGCCGCGCGCCGACTTCGGCATGTCCATGCAGTCGATGCTGCGCCGTGACAGCATCGTGGTGAGCTTCGATAGCCTGCTACGCGACCTGTGCCCGACCCAGGTCCATGCGACCGACGGGCTCCGTCTCGCCGCCGCGATGGCATGGGACGGCGCGGCCCGCACGCTGGCCAAGAGCTCGGAACCGTTGGACGTGTGGCTGGTGCGCACGCTGCCACGCTCACGACGCCATCCCGACATGCTGTCCGAATGGATCGCCTTGGATTACGATGTGCATGTCATCGAAACCCCGGCCGATGCGACGTTCGCCAATGACCTGACGGCGCAGGAATACCGGACCGCGCAGCAATGGTACTCGCTGCATCTCACACAGCAGGCGGTGGACGCCCGCATGGCCGAGAGACGGCAGCGGCTGACCGCTCTGGGCCTTCGCCACGACGGAACGGCCGCGCGGCCGAGATGGTGACTCGCTTTTTTAAACGACCGACGGCCCGAAGACCCCGCGCCAAGTCTTTTCTCCCCCCAGAACCATGCAAAAAAGTGGAAAAACGTTGGAAAACCAAGGAAAAACAAACATGAATCAAGGAATATTGGAAGGTTTCGAGGAATACACGCATCCCTACGGCACCATCGGCCTTCAGGAGCAGGCGACCCTGAATCTCATCAAAAGCTTCATGGACGGCAAGACGTTGACGCCGGAAGCCACCTACATCTGCAAGTCGATGCTCTCGATCGCCAGGAACATCGACCTCCAGAACAACAAGGGACGCGAAATCAGCCGTAACATGACCTCGCTGCTCACATGGTTCCAGGAACTCAAGTCGATGTATCCGGACCAGCCGCAGCTCGACCCGACGCTGGCCGACTTCATCGCCGACGCGAAGGCCGGACTGTGACCATGCTCATGCGCGGCGGCACGAAACGCGACGAATCACGGCCGACAGACGGCGCGATCGTGGCCAGGACGGCCGAGATGCTCGGCAAGCCGCTGCTGCCATGGCAACGATACGTGGCCGACGTGGCCGGGGAAATCGACCCGGACACCGGCACGTACTTCTACGACCGCGTGGTTTTGAGCACGCCGCGCCAGTGCGGCAAGAGCACGCTGATCGATACCGAGGACACGAGAAACGCGCTGCTCGGACCTGACAGGAAGATCTACTACCTCGCGCAGACCGGCAAGGACGCCGAGAAACACTTCAAGGACTTCGTGCAGCAGCTCTCAAAATCGAAGCTCGCGCCGTTCGCCCTCAAGCCGCGGCTTTCCAACGGCGGGATGGAGCAACGTTTCGGAAACGGCAGCTTCATCTGCCCGCTGGCCGTGACCAAAGTGGCCGGCCATGGCACGCAGATGGACAAGTTCACCATCGATGAGGCGTTCAGTCTGGACGACGAGACCGGCAAACTGATCCTCGACGGCATGGCACCGACCATGAACACAAGACTTCATTTCACCGGCGTCCAGCCGCAGATCTGGATCACCTCGACCGAAGGCACGGCAGATTCCACGTTCCTCAACGGCCTGCTCGACTCCTTCCGCGCCGGAAACGTGCCGACACGCACCTGCTGGTTCGATTTCGGCATCCCCGACGACGCCGACCCCGATGACTTCCAGACGATCCTGAAATGGCATCCGGCCGCCGGCCTGCTCTGGGACGTCCGGCAATTGCGCGACTTCCGTGAGCAGTTCGCCGGCAACGAGGCCGGTTGGGCGCGCGCCTTCGGCAACCGGCGAGACAACGGCGTGGCCGAGCGCGTCATCCCCGACCAGCTGTGGCAATCGACGTTGGCCACACCAATCACACCGGACCGGATCGACGGCCGACCCGTGGTGATCGCCGCGGCCGTCGATGTGGATGCCACGAACACGTCGATCTCGGCCGCGATTCTCAACCATGACGACACCGTGACCGTGCAATTGCTCGAAGTCCTGGACGGCACCGGCATGGCACCCGCCGAGATCATGAGAATCTGCGGCACCTACCACGCGCCGCTGGTCATGGACGGCAAAGGGCCTAACGCCGACCTGCACGACCGGCTCGTATCCATGACCGATGAAGCCGGCGACCCACTGATTGACTTCATCGCCATGCAATCAGCCGACTATCTCGCGGTCGGCCAGGCATTCGTCAGTGGTTTGCAGAACAAGCTGATACGCCACGCCGCCGATGCCGAGCTCGACGCAAGCGCGGCCAACTGCGCAAGGACGTGGAGCGGCGACGCGTGGCGCGTCACACGGCGTGGCAGCACAGGGCTGACCTCGCCGATTGAATCATGCATGCTGGCCTCGTGGGGCGCGCATCACCTGCCCTCGGACGGCGCGCTGCAAATCTTCTGACGTGTCACCGTTTGTCACCGTTTGTCACCGAATGTCACCGTTTTTTTGGCCGTGACGTAACCGCGGCCATATTCTCGGCGGCATGAACCTTTGGAAACGAATGAAGCTCGCCGGCCGCGTGCTCACGCGTGGCGCGGAAGGCACGGACATGCCGGAAGGCGTCAAGCCGCCGGCACGGCGTTCGGACACCGAACCGCTTCAACTGTCCACGGTGTTCCGTGGCGTGCAGGTGTTGCAGACGGCCATCACCGGGCTCCCGGTCGTGGAGCAGCGAGGCGGCCGTGATCTGCCGGACGTGAGCCCGTTGGTGTTGCAGCCGGACGTGTCCCGTTCACGACGTGATTTCATCGCCGACATCGTGGCCTCGCTCGTGCTCGACGGCAACGCGTTCACCCGCATCGTGCGCGACTGGCAGGGCGAGATCGTGACATGCGAGGTGCTGCCGCCGCAATACGTGACCGTCACGGACGAAAGCGATGACCCCGCGCGGCCTGACCTGCGGTTCTCCTATCTCGGCCGCGACTACACGACGGAGGACATCGTGCACAGCAAGTTCCTCAACGTGCCCGGACGTCTTCGCGGCCTCGGCCCCATCTCGGCGGCGCGCGAGGAAATCGAGGGCGCGCAGCTCGCGCGCGACTACAAGACGAAGTTCTTCACCGATGGCTCGAACCTCAAGGGCTATCTGCGCACGAGCGAGAACGTCACGAAGGAGACCGCGCAGCAGGCGAAGGAAGCGTGGAAGAGCGACGGCACCGCAGGTGACATCAAGGTGCTAGGCAAAGCCCTGGAATACGTGCCGCTCGACATGAAGCCGGCGGACCTGCAATTTCTGGAGACGCAGAAGTTCGACACCACGCAGATCGCCCGTCTGCTCGGCATCCCGGCAAGCATCATGCTCGCCGCCGTCGATGGCTCGAACCTCACCTACAGCAACATCGAACAGTCCTGGATCGAGTTCGCGGACTACACGCTGGCGGCCTACACCGGCGAGATCGAGGAGATCTTCAACCGCCTGCTGCCGCGCGGCCGAACCGCGAAGTTCGACTGGGACAGCTCGCAGCGCGCGAACATGAGCGACCGATACACGGCTTACAAGACCGCCATCGAGGCCGGTTTCCTCACCGTCGATGACGTGAGGCGCAAGGAAGGGCTGCCGGCACTCGTGAAGGGAGAAGACCAATGAACATCGAGAAACGTGAAATCGCCTGGAAGGGGCTGACGCTCCGCTCGGCCGACGACGCCGGGGCATCGACGGTGGAGGGCGTCGCCGTGCCGTTCGGCGACATCATCGACACGTGGGACGGCGCGGAGACCTTCGACCGCGATTGCTCGTTCGACGGGCTTGACGAGGCGAAACTGTGCTTCGAGCACGGCGAGACCATCGGACGGATCACCAACGCGGAAAGCACCGACGACGGCCTGCACATCACCGCGCGGATCAGCGACACGGCACGCGGCCGCGACGCGATGACCCTGATCCGTGACGGCGTGCTCGACAGCTTCTCGGTCGGCTTCGTCCCGATCGAATCGCAGAAGGACCGCGACGGCATCACCCACCGCCGCAAGGTCAGGCTGCTTGAGACCAGCATCGTGAGCTGGCCGGCCTACCAGAACGCGAAAATGACCAAATCAGCGGCACCAGCCGTCGAACACAGGAAGGAAACCATGGAAAACAACAACGAACTGATGGACCTGATCCAGTCCGTCCAGGAGGAACAGCGCGGCATCAAAGCCGAAATCACCAAGATGGGCGCGAAACCAGAGCCGGCGGCCATCGGCGCGGCCTACCGAAGCCACGGCGAATACATGCAGGCACTCGCGCGTGGCGACGAGCAGGCCATGACCGTGATGAAGGAATGCCGTGACCTGATCTCGACCAAGGACACCGGCAACACCGCCACCTGGATCGCCGATGACCTCAAACTGATCGAGGAACGCCGCAAAGTCTCCCAGCTTCTGACCCATGACACGCTCCCGGCCACAGGCATGAGCATGGAATACCATGTCGTGACCTCCGACGGCACCGCAGCCGGCAAGCAGACCGAGGAAGGCGCCGATCTTTCCTTCGGAAAAATCAGCTTCGGCACCAAGACGGCCGACATCAACACCTACGGCGGCTACACCACCCTATCCCGCCAGACCATCGAACGCAGCACCACGCCGATGCTCAACACCGCGATCACCGCGTTGCAGAACGCTTACGCGAAGGCCACCGAGAAAGCCGTGCGCGACCACCTGTATGCGGAGATCAAGGCTCAGCGCGACGCGTCCAAGGACGCCAACAAGATCGACGCCCCGCAGCTCGCGAACATGACCATCGACGATTGGGTGTCCCTGATCATCGACGCGTCCGAGCTGGCCGACGACCGCAACGTGTCGCTGACCCGCCTCGCGGTCTCCAAGGACGTGCTCAAGGCGCTGGTGGGGCTCAAGGACACCGGCGACCGTTTCTTCAACCTCAGCGGCGACGGGTCGGACACCATCGGAAGTTTCGACCTGACCGGCGTGGCCGGCACGTTCATGCGCGTCCCTGTCGTGCTGCTGCCGAACGCCGATGCCGAGCTGGCCAGCTTCATCGACCCGGCCGCCGTGACCGTCTGGGAGTCCGGCGGCCCCGCACAGCTGACGGACGGGAACGTGACCGGCCTGACAAACTCCTACAGCGTCTACGGATACATGGCCGTGGCCACAACCTATGCCGACGGCCTGATTCCGGTGAAGTTCGCCACGGCATGATGATCGCTGACAACATCCTGCTGCAACGACTCCGCGACGAGGTGGGTGTCCCGGCCGGAGAGGACGAACGGCTCACGGTCAAACTCGCGGCGGCGAAGCGATACGTCGCGCACGCGGTCGGCACCGCCACCGTGGACGACGATCTGCTGGCCGACTGCATCGTCTCCTGCGCCGCCGACCTGTTCAACATGCGTGACGCGCGCCTCGGCGTGATGGACGTGGGAGACTCGACCGTTGAACCGTTCAGGATCTCAACAGACCCGCTCCGCTCGGTCTGGCCGAAACTCCGCGCCGCCGGCGTGCTCACCGGGGGCATGGTGATCGCATGAACATCCAGGAACAACGCGCCGCGCTGATGAACACGCTCACCGACATGCTCGATGGACTGGTCAGCAGCGTCAGCATCGACGCCCAACTGATCCGTCCGACAGCCGGCAAAGTCGCGGTGTTCATCGAACCGCCAACCGTGGAATGGCCATCATGGGGCCCGCCAGAACCGGTCTGGACGTTGGACGTCATCGCCGGCACGCCGGCCACGCAGCCATCGGCCGTCGATGACATCCTCGCCGCGCTCGACCGGCTCGCCGACAAGGGCCTGAACCTGCAGAAGGCCACGCCGGCAAGCTGGAGCCTGGCCGGCGCCGGCACGCTCGCGGCCTACCAGGTCACATTGAACGCTTTGGAAATCGAAGAAACAGAATAGGAAGGAAACAATCATGGCTGGAAAGATCCGCACGCTCGGCCCAGGCATCTTCAAGATCACGGACACGTCCGACGGCAGGGACTTCAGCGCCGACCTGACCAAGGCGCAGCTGAACCCGTCGAACAGCAGCGACGACCCGACCACCTACCTCGACGGATCAGAGGAGACGAACACCACGACCACATGGACGTTCGAGGGCACCATAGGCGACGACTTCAGCGAGAACGGTCTGGCCGTCTGGCTCTTCGACCACAAGGGCGAAACACTGCCGGCCCAGTTCGTACCAAACAAGAACGGCAAGATCCAGTGGACCTTCAACGTCACCATCGCGCCAATCGCCATCGGCGGCGACGTCAAGTCCAAGAACACGAACGATCTGAGTTTCGCCGTCACGAACGTCGCCCACGCCGCATACGAGGGCAAGTGATGGCGGACAAGGCGCTGATGGTCGTCGGCCAGAGACGCTTCGTGCAGACGATGCGCAAGGCCGGCGCGGACATGGACGACCTGAAGGAAGTGAACCGCGAAGCCGCGCAGATAGCACTGCCCGCCGTCCGCAACCTCGCGCCGCGCGGCAAGACCGGCCGGCTGGCCGGAAGTCTGCGTGTCGGTGCGACGAAACGCGCCGGCGTCATCCGCGCCGGCCGCAAGGCCGTGCCCTACGCAGGACCAACCAACTACGGGTGGCCAGCCCGCCGCATCAAGCCCCGGCTCTTCGTCAACAACGGCGTCGCCTCCACCGAGAGCCAATGGCAAAAGGTCTACAAAGACTTCATCGACAAGACACTGAACCAAGTGAAAGGAAAATAATGGCAACTACCCGCATCACCTACACGGACGGGACCAGCGAACTAGTGCCGATCACCATGCGCGCCACCTGCAAAGCCGAGGCGCACGCCATCGACGCGGGCTGGGGGCCCATCACCCAGTCCCCCGTCCGTTCCGGCGCGTACGCGGCCTACGCGGCCCTGCGCATGGCCGGCCGCAGCATGCCTGATTTCGAGCATTGGCTGGACACCGTGGCGTCCTTCGACCTTGCGGCAGCGAAGGAGGAGCCGGAAGAGGGAAACCCTACGGACTAGCCGCGTGGCCTCAAGGCTCGCTCGGCCGTCTCTCGTTCCTCCTGGCAAGCCGTTTCGGCGGCACGCCATGGCAATGGAGGAACGAGGCCGACGAGCTGGATTGGGGCACCGGACTGGCCGAACTGCTCAAGGAAGCGGAAGAAACACGGAAGGAGTGAACCGTGGCGCACAGCGCGATCATGAGCGTGCGCATCACCGGCAACGCCGATGATGCCGTCAAGGCGTTCGAGAAGACCACCACGAAGGCCGCCGCTTTCGGCAGCGCCATCGGCGGACTCGCCGTCAAGGGCGTGACCGCGCTGTGGGACACGGTGAAGGGCTTCGCCAGCGACGTGGTGAACATGTCGGACAGCACCGACAAGTTCATGAACACCATGAGCTTCGCCGGCATCGACACGAAGGCCGTGCAGGCCGCCGCCAAGGAAACCCGCAAATACGCGGACGACACCGTGTACGGGCTCGATGACATCCAGAACACCACCGCGCAGCTGGCCGCCAACGGCATCGGCAACTACATGGAACTGACCGAGGCGGCCGGCAACCTGAACGCAGTGGCCGGCGGCAACGCCGACACGTTCAAAAGCGTCGCGATGATGCTCACGCAGACCGCAGGCGCGGGCAAGCTCACCACCGAGAACTGGAACCAGCTGACCGACGCCATCCCGGGCGCGTCCGGCAAACTCCAGGAGGCCCTGCTGAAGAACGGCGCGTACACGGGCAACTTCCGTGACGCCATGGCCAAGGGCGAGATCACGGCCGACGAGTTCAACCAGGCGCTGCTGGACCTCGGCATGACCGACGTGGCGAAACAGGCCGCGACATCGACCAGCACCATCGAGGGAGCCATGGGCAACCTCGAAGCCGCCGTGGTCGGTGGTCTGACCGACGCGTTCAACCTGTTCAAACCTGCCGTGACCGGCGGCATCAACGCGGCATCAACTGCCGTGACCAGTCTGGCCACCACCGGCGTGCAGGGATTGCAGACGTTCTTCGGCCAGGTCAAGGACACCGGAGCGTTCACCGCCTTGCAGTCGGCCGCGCAGTCGGTCGGCGGCGGCCTGCAATCATTGTGGAACGGCATCATGGCGGTCGTGAATGCGATGACCGGAGGACAGCCGGCGGGAACCGCGTTCGGCAACGTGCTCAACACCGTCGCCACGGCCGCGCAGACGGTCGGCGGCTGGCTGAAGACCGCCGGCGACTGGATCAGTCGAAACACGGATCTCGTGACCCCCCTCGTGGCCGCGATCGGCGGAGCCGTGGCGGCCGTCACCGCCGTCACCACCGCCATGCGGATTGCCGCCGTCGCTCAAGCGCTGCTCAACGCGGTCATGGCCGCGAACCCGATCATGCTGGTCATCACGCTCATCGCCGCGCTCGTGGCCGGACTCACCTACTTCTTCACCTGCACCAACACCGGCAAGGCCGTGTGGTCGAGCTTCACGGGTTTCCTCTCCGGCTGTGTGCAGGGCATCATCGGCTTCTTCTCCGGTCTCGGCTCCACCATCATCGGCATCTTCAGCTCGGCCGCGAACGGTGCCAGGAACGCGTGGAACGGCGTGGTCGGCTGGTTCCGTGGACTGCCGGGCTCCATCGCCGGGTTCTTCGGCAACGCCGGCAGCATCCTGTACAACGCCGGCGCAAGCATCATCAGCGGTTTCCTCAACGGCCTGAAATCGATGTGGAGCAACGTGACCGGCTGGATCAGCGGCATCGGCGACTGGATCAAGGCCCACAAGGGCCCGATCAGCTACGACCGTCGCCTGCTCATCCCCGCCGGCCAGGCCATCATGACCGGTTTCGCACAGGGCCTCAACAACGGGTTCGACAACCACGTCGAGACCGCTATCAGCCGCGCCAACCGCAGACTAGCGGCCATGCCCCTCAACGTCTCCGCCCAGGGCAACACGACCACGCCAGTGGTCAACACCTGGAACGTGGAGATCAACGGCGAGGTCATCGACAAGGACGGCACCGCCAAGGCCATCAAACGGCTTCTGGCCGACTACGACGCAAGGAGGTCGTGATGCAGCAATGCTTCATGTTCATCGACACCGGCAGCGGCTGGACGCCGGTGAACGATTCCGCCAAGGACATCGCGGCCCTAGACTCGTTCACCATCGATTGGGGCAGCGACAGCATCGACGAACAACCGGAACCCACCGTGATGTCGTTCACCCTGCGCGACCGGACCGGACGGCTGGCCGGCCAGGCATTGACATTGGCCGGCATGAAAGTGGTCGTGCAGTTCTCCAACCAGCCGCGATGGATGGACCTGACGCCAGCGATGGGCAGCTGGCAAGATCTGCGCATCCCCATCGACTCGCTACACATGGCGTATTCCCCAGTCTCTCCGGACTCGCCGGACTCGCCGGCCATGACGATGTTCGCCGGCACCGTCTCCACCGGCGGCAGCGTCGAACCGGCCAGCGGCGGCGGGTGGCTGCTCAAACTCTCCGCCACATCGAGGATGGCCGTGTGGAAGCGCCTGCAATCCCAAGGACCGACAGACACGGCCGCGAAATGGAACGGCGCGCACTGGATAGGCACGCCGGCCGCACGCCTCGCGGAGATGAACCGCCGGGCATCGGCGCAGGGAGCTCCGGAAGCACAACTGGACGGCCTCGCCCTGCCATCAAGCGTCGCGCCATACACGCCATCCGACCATCCATCGCAGCTCGACCTGCTGCACCGGCTCACCGCCGGCCCACGACTCCCGCAATGGCACGAAGTCTACGACGGCGCTACATCAAGCCTCCGGCCATTGTTCCTCGCCGACCCGATAGCCGTGCACCTGTCGTCGGACGGCCGTCTCAGCATCCTCACCGGCGGAGAGACACGTCACGCGCTCTCGGCCTCCGACATCGAGGCATCGACCGATCTGAGCATCCCCGAACCATTGACTCAGGTGGTCATCAACGCGAAACGCGTCAAATCGGACAACGGCAAGCTCTCGTTCGATGACGTCGAGATCACGATGGGAGACCAGCACCGTCTGCCCTCCCAATTGACCGCCACGCAGAAGAGCCTCACCCTCGATTCCGACATGCTCGCAATCGATGACTCAGGCGGCGTGTGGAACAGCGGGGCCACATCGAACGTCAGCGACACCGACCGCGCGAACGTCGCGCAATGGCTCGAATCGCACGACCTGCGCATGGTCCCGGACTCCGTGACGTTCAACAGCACGCGCATCGACCCGGCGCGCCTGCCATGGCTGTACAAGGCGAGCCCGTCCGGCCCGTTCATCATCGTCAAGGCCAAGGCGTCGGCACTGACCGGCTCAGATGGCCGACCGGCCTTCACCGGCCCCATCACGACCATCGGCGGGACGCTCTCATACCGGTGGCGCAACGGCAAGCCGACGCTCACCCAGGAAGCGACGCTGGCCGCGCTCCGGCCGCTGCTGACGAAACAGATCACATGGACCGACCTGCCCACCCTCAGCTGGCAGCAGCTCGACCTGCGCATCTGCGACCTCTCGATGATCCAGATCATCGACACTTCTTCGCCCACCGCCGAAAAGGAAGGAACACAATGACAGCAACAACACCAATCTACGGCCTCTCGTATCCCGAAGGCTCCGACCTCGTATCAACCGCGCCGGACTCGTTCAAGAGCATGGCCGACACGTTCGAGAAGGCGCTTGACCAAGTGGACCGGAGGACCACGCCGGAAGGCGTCAAACCGGCCGTCGCGACCACCCTCGAAGCCCTTCGGCAGATCACCGGCGTCATCGGCCAAACAGGTTTCGTCACCGGCGGCAACGACGACAACGGCCCATATGTGTGGGACGGCGCGCAATGGGTCAAGACCAGAACCGCCGACATGCCATGGAACGGCACTTGGAGACTCAACTCGCGGATTTACACCGGACGCAAATGGGTGGACGGCCGCCGCATCTGCATGCAGGTCCGAGAATACAAGAACCTGACCAACAACTCGCGCACCCCACCGGGCTTCAGCATCTACAGCCTACTGGACTACCGCGTCATCACCCAAGGAAAAGGCGGCTCGCTCCAACCGTACCTCGTCACCGACACCTACTGGCATTCAGAAGTCACGGTCACACCATCCGAGATCGTCGTACGCAAAGGCGCATCGAACACGAGCGCGCTCAACGTCTGGATCGTCTACATCTACACGGAGCCCGACGCGTGACGGATCTCATCATCGCCATCGTCGGCGCAGTCGGTGCGGTCGTCGGCGCACTGGTCTCCACCCTCTCGGCCGCCGCGAAGAACAAGATGGAAGCCTACCGGCTCGCGCAGAAGATGCAGGCCGACAACCAACGCCTCTGGCAATGGAACCGGCAACTCATCGACCACATCTACAGGCGCGCCCCACCACCGCCGCCGGAGCCGCCGGAAGACCTGTTCGACTAAAGGAAGGAAAGGAACCACATGAGCGGCATCATCTGGAAAGGAAGCCCGAACCATTACGTTGGCCGCAACGGCTACGGCGTCACGCACATCACGCTGCACATCATGGTTGGATACCTCGCCGGCACCGATTCCACGTTCGCCAACCAGTCGAGCCGAGCATCGGCCCACTACGGCGTCGGCGCGACCGGAGAGATCCACCAATACGTGTCGGAACTCGACGGCAGCTATTCGGACGCGAACTACGCATCGAATAATTCGACCATCAGCATCGAGCACGAGGGCGGCATGGCCGACGGCGCGGTATGCACCCAGGAGTGCATCGACGCAAGCGCCAGACTGTGCGCCGACATCGCGAGAAGGTACGGATGGAAAAAACTGTGGCACGACGGCCTGAAAGGCAATGTGTGGCTGCACAGGGAGATTCCAGGCACCGACCACCTCGCCTGCCCCGATCTCGCGCCCAACGGACTGCCATACAAGCAGATCATCGACCAAGCAAACCGAATCCTTGAAGGAGGAACCATGTCCAACGCAGGCGACGAAGTATGGAACTGGGCATACAAGCCCAACGGAAAGAACGCCACACCGGGCGGCAACATGTACAATCTGCTCACCTACGAGCTGCCGCAGCGCATCCGCGACAGCATCATGCAATACAGCTACAAGGGCTCGGCACCGGGCGGCAACATCTACAACACCATCTGCTTCGAGATCCCCGGAATGCTGAAACAGCTCACCAAGACCCTTGAAGCGCAGCAGAAGCAGATCAGCGAATTGTCCGAAAAAATCAGCAAGCTGGAAGGGACCGCGAAATGACCGACACGACGGAAAACCGACTCCCGACGGCCAACACAACGGAGGATGACGCAATGCCCGTCTCGGCGCAGATCATGGCCGCCGCCGATGGCAACGCCGAGGCAACGACGCCGAGAATCGACAGCGGCACAATATCCAGATTCCTCGTGCTGCTCCTTGCGCTTGTCAACCAGGGACTGACCATGTTCGGCCATCCGGTGCTCAACATCGATGACACGACCATCACGCAGCTCGTGAGCCTCGCATGGACAGCCGGCAGCGCCATCTGGTGCTACTGGAAGGACAACGACGTGACCGCGAAAGCCCGCGTCAAAAAGGCGAGGCTGTCGGCACGTCACGCGGCCTAGATAAGCCGGACGGCCGCCGTGGCTTCTCTCAGACGGCCGTCCGGCATCGCAACGTAATGCTCCGTGGTCTCAACCGATTCATGGCCGAGCAGTTCGGCGACCACGAACAGGTCGTGTGTGGCGGCGTAGGCCGTGGTGGCGAACCGGTGGCGCAGCGTGTGCGCGGCGTATCCGTCCGGCAGCAGATGACTGATGTGGTCCCCGATATAGGACTCCTCCACATGGCCGACGAACCGGCCAGGGAACAGGTAGCCCCGAGCGTCCATGATGATGTCGGCCAGATCATCCGGCAACGGCACTATGCGCTGCTTGTCGCCTTTGCCGCGCACGATCAATGACCGGCCGGCGCTGTCGGCCACGACGTCATCGCTGTGGACCCAGAGGTCCATGGTTCAAATCCATGCCCCGCTACCACTTGACCGCCGTTCCCTTTACTGGGGACGGCGGTTTTCAATATCTGTTCAGCCTTCAACGGCGTTAGATCAGTCCTAACAAGCGTTTCAATGCCAACGCCGAAAAACTCGGCAGCGGTACACATGTCTTCAAAAAACCATGTTTGTTTGTTCTGAAGCATCTTCGACAAAGACTGCGGGACCTTTCCCATATATTCGGCCAAGTCCTTCTTCTTGCTATGCGAAGCATCAAGCAGAAGTTTGATATTCGCCACCGCAATTTGCTGCTTATCAAGTCGCGGTTTCGGCATCATTGTTGTTGTCATACCGCAATTATAAGCCACTAGTTTAGCGTATGCGACACGCCCAGCTTTTATCATCTCAGCTTGCTTGTGCTTAAATGATTGACTATGAGTTTAGCGACCAATGAACAACGAACTATCGCCAAGCTGGTTAGACGCGAGTTGCGCGCGAAGCATATGACGCAGCGCGAACTTGCGGACGAAGCCGGGTTAAGCGAACAAGCACTTTCAAACAAACTTCGCGGCCTGAAGAACTTCACCTTGCGCGATGTGTCGCGCATTGCCGACTGTTTGGAAGTTTCGGTAGACGAACTTCTTGGTCGTGCTCCGTTGGAGGTGAAGTGATGGATTGGCATCTTGTTTTGTCTATTACGGCTCTGGTTTGTTCCATTCTGGTTTTCGATTTACGCGTCACGGTGATTCAGATGGTTGGTTGCGGTGATTTTCTGGCGTCTTCGGGATTGTGGTGGAACCTTCGGTGTGCGCACCATGTGCGGAATCGTTCGGCCAGTCTGTGCGATGCCTTCCAGTCCTTTTCCTCCCACCATTTGTCGGCGAGTTCCGAAGTGAGGGGTATTTCTTCGTATCCGCAGCGCCGCAGTCTTGTAGGTGATTTGGTCCAGTGGATGCAGATCCTGGCATCCTCGGGTATGGCATCCGCGCCTTCGGGCGGCCAGATGGCTATTTTCACGTCGTCACCGTCTTCGTTGGATATGCGCGGGACCATCGTCCGTTCTCCGATTCTCCAGTTACCGTTTGAGAGTTTTCCCATGCATATGCGCGGATTATGCAGTTGTGTCCGAACACTCGGACATCGAAAGCGTCCCCATCGCCGTCGTTGGCAATCATGGCCTTCCTGACTGGCAAGCGGCCGTGTTCGTCAGTCAGTGATGGCGTCGCGTTGGGCAGGCGAGTGACGATGTACGAGTTCATCCATGATGCCTCTGGTCTATGTCGAACCGTTCTACCGAAGGTTGCGGCCGTCCAACCCAACGAAATTACGGCGATGATGTCGCTGAAGTTCAGGTGCATATATTCTTCCTTCCTTCGTTGTTTGAAAGGTTTGGTTTGTGCGATTACAAGCCTATCGCGGCGAAGGAAGGGACCTAATCATCCATCCAGGAATAAGGAGCGGCGATATGAGCGTCTTTGATCCGGAATGCACGAGTAACTACTTCCATGTGCGGGACATCGACCCGTCGGAATGCACCGGCGGCAGCCCCTACGCCTTCAAGTGCCGCATCAGGGTGGCCGGAAGCACGTTCGGATTCGATGGCTTGGACATGGGCGACCTTCAAATGATGAAGGGCGCGATCAACAAGGCGATGACGCACGCGAGGCGTGCCCGCCGTGAATGGGAAGGAGCCCAGGAATGAGTGTCACAGTCAAGCGAGTGGACGGCAAACGGCATTGCTTCTTCGAGCTGATCGTTGAGACGGAGGACGGCATGACGGTGCGTGTCCCGTTCAACGGCGTCGAGCTTGAGGACCTGGAAAAGCAGATAGCGCGATGCTTCGAGCAGTGAGGCGTTTCGTCCAGACCGTTCTTCTGATTCTGCTCAGCCCCTTCGTGCTGTTCATGTTGGGGCTGGTGCTCGCGATCGTCCGTCTGGGTGATTTCCTCACCGACGACGACTGACAAAACCGAATGGCATATGGGGCGTATGGCGTACCCCTGCCACCGCTGAGCCGGGTTAGCGACCGGCGACGCCACGCGCGTGGCTGCCGCGCGATTCACGAGACGAAGTTCAGCTCCCGACCATTTCAGGCCGTCGATTAAGGCGGAATCGGGCGACCATTGACGGCTTCGGCCGTGGCCTGACTTGGGACCATTCCCGGCGGCTCCGGCCGCTCTTGTTATCGACGGCGCGGCTCCGACCGAAACGTTCTGCAGGACCTTTGGAATCTGTTGCCCGGCTCGGCCGAAAATCTCGGCCGAGCATTTTCATCAGCAGATTCTAGGTCTTGACCTCTCAAGCGCTCACCAACCGAAAGCTACAGAAAGGATTGAGATTGAGCAAGGCAACATTCCCCGACAAACTGAGGACGCAGATGAGGATGGCTCTCCCGATGATCGACAAGAACATCAGGTGCAGGGCGAACACCTCACGACAGTCGTTGATGAAGGCGTCCGGATTGAACGACAACCAGCTCCAGGCCGCTCTGAAAATGGCCTACGGAGAGAAGGGCGTGCCGGCTCCCGTCTACCGTTCTCCCACCGCCGGCAAGATGTACGATTCCGAGTCTCTGCTGTTGACGCTGGCCAAATGGTGCGGGATGTGGGCCTATGTCATCGATTAAGCCGTCATTGCACGAGGTGCTGTCCTATTCGGAGGAATCGCGCAGAATGCTCATGCAGGGCTTCGCCGACGCTGTGGACCGCGTCGCGGCGAACAACCGGAGAACCGACATCGAACTGTTCCAGGTCTGCAAGGCGCTGGGCGAGCCGAACGTGCCGACCCTGCTCAGTCTCCGAGAAGAGGGACTGCCGGCGTACAAGGCCGGAGCGTGGCGCATCGACTGCCGCAGCTTCCGCAAATGGGCCACCAGCTACACGCCATACCGGCCGCAGACGAAACCACAAACCACATATGAAGGTGAGCCACTGTTTTGAAACCGCATATTCGCATCTCGCTCGACGTCGAGGACCACGACCCGCAGCCCGGCGACGTGGAGATAGGACAGAACATCATCTGCCCGGACGGGCCGCGCATGGTCTGGTCGGACATCTCGAAGGCGGACTGGCCGCTGCTCGCCGCGAAGCTGGAACAGATCGCGCTGCTGCTCAGGGACAAGGCCAGGGCATGACGCGCATCAGCATGCTGACCACGGCCGAGGCCGCAGCACGATTGGATGTCAGCCAGCGCACGCTGATCCGCTGGCGTCAGTCCGTCCCGATCATCGGACCGCCGCCCATCCGCATCGGCAACGGCATCCGATACGCCGAGGCGGACGTGAACAGTTGGATACTCACCCAACGCGAGAAAGGAAAATCATGAGAAGACAGACGGTGGACCCTCGCATCAGAGCGAAGGTCATCGCCACATGGGGCAACCGCTGCTGGCTCGGTATGCCGGGCTGCTCCGTCACCGCGACCGAGGACGACCACATCATCCCGTTCAGCCACGGCGGCCAGGACACCGTGGCGAACCTGCGCCGCGCGTGCAAGCACTGCAACGCGATGCGCCAGGACCGTGTGCTGTCCGGTTACGGCGCGACCCTGCACGCGGTCATCGGACCGCCGCGCGCCGACTTCGGCATGTCCATGCAGTCGATGCTGCGCCGTGACAGCATCGTGGTGAGCTTCGATAGCCTGCTACGCGACCTGTGCCCGACCCAGGTCCATGCGACCGACGGGCTCCGTCTCGCCGCCGCGATGGCATGGGACGGCGCGGCCCGCACGCTGGCCAAGAGCTCGGAACCGTTGGACGTGTGGCTGGTGCGCACGCTGCCACGCTCACGACGCCATCCCGACATGCTGTCCGAATGGATCGCCTTGGATTACGATGTGCATGTCATCGAAACCCCGGCCGATGCGACGTTCGCCAATGACCTGACGGCGCAGGAATACCGGACCGCGCAGCAATGGTACTCGCTGCATCTCACACAGCAGGCGGTGGACGCCCGCATGGCCGAGAGACGGCAGCGGCTGACCGCTCTGGGCCTTCGCCACGACGGAACGGCCGCGCGGCCGAGATGGTGACTCGCTTTTTTAAACGACCGACGGCCCGAAGACCCCGCGCCAAGTCTTTTCTCCCCCCAGAACCATGCAAAAAAGTGGAAAAACGTTGGAAAACCAAGGAAAAACAAACATGAATCAAGGAATATTGGAAGGTTTCGAGGAATACACGCATCCCTACGGCACCATCGGCCTTCAGGAGCAGGCGACCCTGAATCTCATCAAAAGCTTCATGGACGGCAAGACGTTGACGCCGGAAGCCACCTACATCTGCAAGTCGATGCTCTCGATCGCCAGGAACATCGACCTCCAGAACAACAAGGGACGCGAAATCAGCCGTAACATGACCTCGCTGCTCACATGGTTCCAGGAACTCAAGTCGATGTATCCGGACCAGCCGCAGCTCGACCCGACGCTGGCCGACTTCATCGCCGACGCGAAGGCCGGACTGTGACCATGCTCATGCGCGGCGGCACGAAACGCGACGAATCACGGCCGACAGACGGCGCGATCGTGGCCAGGACGGCCGAGATGCTCGGCAAGCCGCTGCTGCCATGGCAACGATACGTGGCCGACGTGGCCGGGGAAATCGACCCGGACACCGGCACGTACTTCTACGACCGCGTGGTTTTGAGCACGCCGCGCCAGTGCGGCAAGAGCACGCTGATCGATACCGAGGACACGAGAAACGCGCTGCTCGGACCTGACAGGAAGATCTACTACCTCGCGCAGACCGGCAAGGACGCCGAGAAACACTTCAAGGACTTCGTGCAGCAGCTCTCAAAATCGAAGCTCGCGCCGTTCGCCCTCAAGCCGCGGCTTTCCAACGGCGGGATGGAGCAACGTTTCGGAAACGGCAGCTTCATCTGCCCGCTGGCCGTGACCAAAGTGGCCGGCCATGGCACGCAGATGGACAAGTTCACCATCGATGAGGCGTTCAGTCTGGACGACGAGACCGGCAAACTGATCCTCGACGGCATGGCACCGACCATGAACACAAGACTTCATTTCACCGGCGTCCAGCCGCAGATCTGGATCACCTCGACCGAAGGCACGGCAGATTCCACGTTCCTCAACGGCCTGCTCGACTCCTTCCGCGCCGGAAACGTGCCGACACGCACCTGCTGGTTCGATTTCGGCATCCCCGACGACGCCGACCCCGATGACTTCCAGACGATCCTGAAATGGCATCCGGCCGCCGGCCTGCTCTGGGACGTCCGGCAATTGCGCGACTTCCGTGAGCAGTTCGCCGGCAACGAGGCCGGTTGGGCGCGCGCCTTCGGCAACCGGCGAGACAACGGCGTGGCCGAGCGCGTCATCCCCGACCAGCTGTGGCAATCGACGTTGGCCACACCAATCACACCGGACCGGATCGACGGCCGACCCGTGGTGATCGCCGCGGCCGTCGATGTGGATGCCACGAACACGTCGATCTCGGCCGCGATTCTCAACCATGACGACACCGTGACCGTGCAATTGCTCGAAGTCCTGGACGGCACCGGCATGGCACCCGCCGAGATCATGAGAATCTGCGGCACCTACCACGCGCCGCTGGTCATGGACGGCAAAGGGCCTAACGCCGACCTGCACGACCGGCTCGTATCCATGACCGATGAAGCCGGCGACCCACTGATTGACTTCATCGCCATGCAATCAGCCGACTATCTCGCGGTCGGCCAGGCATTCGTCAGTGGTTTGCAGAACAAGCTGATACGCCACGCCGCCGATGCCGAGCTCGACGCAAGCGCGGCCAACTGCGCAAGGACGTGGAGCGGCGACGCGTGGCGCGTCACACGGCGTGGCAGCACAGGGCTGACCTCGCCGATTGAATCATGCATGCTGGCCTCGTGGGGCGCGCATCACCTGCCCTCGGACGGCGCGCTGCAAATCTTCTGACGTGTCACCGTTTGTCACCGTTTGTCACCGAATGTCACCGTTTTTTTGGCCGTGACGTAACCGCGGCCATATTCTCGGCGGCATGAACCTTTGGAAACGAATGAAGCTCGCCGGCCGCGTGCTCACGCGTGGCGCGGAAGGCACGGACATGCCGGAAGGCGTCAAGCCGCCGGCACGGCGTTCGGACACCGAACCGCTTCAACTGTCCACGGTGTTCCGTGGCGTGCAGGTGTTGCAGACGGCCATCACCGGGCTCCCGGTCGTGGAGCAGCGAGGCGGCCGTGATCTGCCGGACGTGAGCCCGTTGGTGTTGCAGCCGGACGTGTCCCGTTCACGACGTGATTTCATCGCCGACATCGTGGCCTCGCTCGTGCTCGACGGCAACGCGTTCACCCGCATCGTGCGCGACTGGCAGGGCGAGATCGTGACATGCGAGGTGCTGCCGCCGCAATACGTGACCGTCACGGACGAAAGCGATGACCCCGCGCGGCCTGACCTGCGGTTCTCCTATCTCGGCCGCGACTACACGACGGAGGACATCGTGCACAGCAAGTTCCTCAACGTGCCCGGACGTCTTCGCGGCCTCGGCCCCATCTCGGCGGCGCGCGAGGAAATCGAGGGCGCGCAGCTCGCGCGCGACTACAAGACGAAGTTCTTCACCGATGGCTCGAACCTCAAGGGCTATCTGCGCACGAGCGAGAACGTCACGAAGGAGACCGCGCAGCAGGCGAAGGAAGCGTGGAAGAGCGACGGCACCGCAGGTGACATCAAGGTGCTAGGCAAAGCCCTGGAATACGTGCCGCTCGACATGAAGCCGGCGGACCTGCAATTTCTGGAGACGCAGAAGTTCGACACCACGCAGATCGCCCGTCTGCTCGGCATCCCGGCAAGCATCATGCTCGCCGCCGTCGATGGCTCGAACCTCACCTACAGCAACATCGAACAGTCCTGGATCGAGTTCGCGGACTACACGCTGGCGGCCTACACCGGCGAGATCGAGGAGATCTTCAACCGCCTGCTGCCGCGCGGCCGAACCGCGAAGTTCGACTGGGACAGCTCGCAGCGCGCGAACATGAGCGACCGATACACGGCTTACAAGACCGCCATCGAGGCCGGTTTCCTCACCGTCGATGACGTGAGGCGCAAGGAAGGGCTGCCGGCACTCGTGAAGGGAGAAGACCAATGAACATCGAGAAACGTGAAATCGCCTGGAAGGGGCTGACGCTCCGCTCGGCCGACGACGCCGGGGCATCGACGGTGGAGGGCGTCGCCGTGCCGTTCGGCGACATCATCGACACGTGGGACGGCGCGGAGACCTTCGACCGCGATTGCTCGTTCGACGGGCTTGACGAGGCGAAACTGTGCTTCGAGCACGGCGAGACCATCGGACGGATCACCAACGCGGAAAGCACCGACGACGGCCTGCACATCACCGCGCGGATCAGCGACACGGCACGCGGCCGCGACGCGATGACCCTGATCCGTGACGGCGTGCTCGACAGCTTCTCGGTCGGCTTCGTCCCGATCGAATCGCAGAAGGACCGCGACGGCATCACCCACCGCCGCAAGGTCAGGCTGCTTGAGACCAGCATCGTGAGCTGGCCGGCCTACCAGAACGCGAAAATGACCAAATCAGCGGCACCAGCCGTCGAACACAGGAAGGAAACCATGGAAAACAACAACGAACTGATGGACCTGATCCAGTCCGTCCAGGAGGAACAGCGCGGCATCAAAGCCGAAATCACCAAGATGGGCGCGAAACCAGAGCCGGCGGCCATCGGCGCGGCCTACCGAAGCCACGGCGAATACATGCAGGCACTCGCGCGTGGCGACGAGCAGGCCATGACCGTGATGAAGGAATGCCGTGACCTGATCTCGACCAAGGACACCGGCAACACCGCCACCTGGATCGCCGATGACCTCAAACTGATCGAGGAACGCCGCAAAGTCTCCCAGCTTCTGACCCATGACACGCTCCCGGCCACAGGCATGAGCATGGAATACCATGTCGTGACCTCCGACGGCACCGCAGCCGGCAAGCAGACCGAGGAAGGCGCCGATCTTTCCTTCGGAAAAATCAGCTTCGGCACCAAGACGGCCGACATCAACACCTACGGCGGCTACACCACCCTATCCCGCCAGACCATCGAACGCAGCACCACGCCGATGCTCAACACCGCGATCACCGCGTTGCAGAACGCTTACGCGAAGGCCACCGAGAAAGCCGTGCGCGACCACCTGTATGCGGAGATCAAGGCTCAGCGCGACGCGTCCAAGGACGCCAACAAGATCGACGCCCCGCAGCTCGCGAACATGACCATCGACGATTGGGTGTCCCTGATCATCGACGCGTCCGAGCTGGCCGACGACCGCAACGTGTCGCTGACCCGCCTCGCGGTCTCCAAGGACGTGCTCAAGGCGCTGGTGGGGCTCAAGGACACCGGCGACCGTTTCTTCAACCTCAGCGGCGACGGGTCGGACACCATCGGAAGTTTCGACCTGACCGGCGTGGCCGGCACGTTCATGCGCGTCCCTGTCGTGCTGCTGCCGAACGCCGATGCCGAGCTGGCCAGCTTCATCGACCCGGCCGCCGTGACCGTCTGGGAGTCCGGCGGCCCCGCACAGCTGACGGACGGGAACGTGACCGGCCTGACAAACTCCTACAGCGTCTACGGATACATGGCCGTGGCCACAACCTATGCCGACGGCCTGATTCCGGTGAAGTTCGCCACGGCATGATGATCGCTGACAACATCCTGCTGCAACGACTCCGCGACGAGGTGGGTGTCCCGGCCGGAGAGGACGAACGGCTCACGGTCAAACTCGCGGCGGCGAAGCGATACGTCGCGCACGCGGTCGGCACCGCCACCGTGGACGACGATCTGCTGGCCGACTGCATCGTCTCCTGCGCCGCCGACCTGTTCAACATGCGTGACGCGCGCCTCGGCGTGATGGACGTGGGAGACTCGACCGTTGAACCGTTCAGGATCTCAACAGACCCGCTCCGCTCGGTCTGGCCGAAACTCCGCGCCGCCGGCGTGCTCACCGGGGGCATGGTGATCGCATGAACATCCAGGAACAACGCGCCGCGCTGATGAACACGCTCACCGACATGCTCGATGGACTGGTCAGCAGCGTCAGCATCGACGCCCAACTGATCCGTCCGACAGCCGGCAAAGTCGCGGTGTTCATCGAACCGCCAACCGTGGAATGGCCATCATGGGGCCCGCCAGAACCGGTCTGGACGTTGGACGTCATCGCCGGCACGCCGGCCACGCAGCCATCGGCCGTCGATGACATCCTCGCCGCGCTCGACCGGCTCGCCGACAAGGGCCTGAACCTGCAGAAGGCCACGCCGGCAAGCTGGAGCCTGGCCGGCGCCGGCACGCTCGCGGCCTACCAGGTCACATTGAACGCTTTGGAAATCGAAGAAACAGAATAGGAAGGAAACAATCATGGCTGGAAAGATCCGCACGCTCGGCCCAGGCATCTTCAAGATCACGGACACGTCCGACGGCAGGGACTTCAGCGCCGACCTGACCAAGGCGCAGCTGAACCCGTCGAACAGCAGCGACGACCCGACCACCTACCTCGACGGATCAGAGGAGACGAACACCACGACCACATGGACGTTCGAGGGCACCATAGGCGACGACTTCAGCGAGAACGGTCTGGCCGTCTGGCTCTTCGACCACAAGGGCGAAACACTGCCGGCCCAGTTCGTACCAAACAAGAACGGCAAGATCCAGTGGACCTTCAACGTCACCATCGCGCCAATCGCCATCGGCGGCGACGTCAAGTCCAAGAACACGAACGATCTGAGTTTCGCCGTCACGAACGTCGCCCACGCCGCATACGAGGGCAAGTGATGGCGGACAAGGCGCTGATGGTCGTCGGCCAGAGACGCTTCGTGCAGACGATGCGCAAGGCCGGCGCGGACATGGACGACCTGAAGGAAGTGAACCGCGAAGCCGCGCAGATAGCACTGCCCGCCGTCCGCAACCTCGCGCCGCGCGGCAAGACCGGCCGGCTGGCCGGAAGTCTGCGTGTCGGTGCGACGAAACGCGCCGGCGTCATCCGCGCCGGCCGCAAGGCCGTGCCCTACGCAGGACCAACCAACTACGGGTGGCCAGCCCGCCGCATCAAGCCCCGGCTCTTCGTCAACAACGGCGTCGCCTCCACCGAGAGCCAATGGCAAAAGGTCTACAAAGACTTCATCGACAAGACACTGAACCAAGTGAAAGGAAAATAATGGCAACTACCCGCATCACCTACACGGACGGGACCAGCGAACTAGTGCCGATCACCATGCGCGCCACCTGCAAAGCCGAGGCGCACGCCATCGACGCGGGCTGGGGGCCCATCACCCAGTCCCCCGTCCGTTCCGGCGCGTACGCGGCCTACGCGGCCCTGCGCATGGCCGGCCGCAGCATGCCTGATTTCGAGCATTGGCTGGACACCGTGGCGTCCTTCGACCTTGCGGCAGCGAAGGAGGAGCCGGAAGAGGGAAACCCTACGGACTAGCCGCGTGGCCTCAAGGCTCGCTCGGCCGTCTCTCGTTCCTCCTGGCAAGCCGTTTCGGCGGCACGCCATGGCAATGGAGGAACGAGGCCGACGAGCTGGATTGGGGCACCGGACTGGCCGAACTGCTCAAGGAAGCGGAAGAAACACGGAAGGAGTGAACCGTGGCGCACAGCGCGATCATGAGCGTGCGCATCACCGGCAACGCCGATGATGCCGTCAAGGCGTTCGAGAAGACCACCACGAAGGCCGCCGCTTTCGGCAGCGCCATCGGCGGACTCGCCGTCAAGGGCGTGACCGCGCTGTGGGACACGGTGAAGGGCTTCGCCAGCGACGTGGTGAACATGTCGGACAGCACCGACAAGTTCATGAACACCATGAGCTTCGCCGGCATCGACACGAAGGCCGTGCAGGCCGCCGCCAAGGAAACCCGCAAATACGCGGACGACACCGTGTACGGGCTCGATGACATCCAGAACACCACCGCGCAGCTGGCCGCCAACGGCATCGGCAACTACATGGAACTGACCGAGGCGGCCGGCAACCTGAACGCAGTGGCCGGCGGCAACGCCGACACGTTCAAAAGCGTCGCGATGATGCTCACGCAGACCGCAGGCGCGGGCAAGCTCACCACCGAGAACTGGAACCAGCTGACCGACGCCATCCCGGGCGCGTCCGGCAAACTCCAGGAGGCCCTGCTGAAGAACGGCGCGTACACGGGCAACTTCCGTGACGCCATGGCCAAGGGCGAGATCACGGCCGACGAGTTCAACCAGGCGCTGCTGGACCTCGGCATGACCGACGTGGCGAAACAGGCCGCGACATCGACCAGCACCATCGAGGGAGCCATGGGCAACCTCGAAGCCGCCGTGGTCGGTGGTCTGACCGACGCGTTCAACCTGTTCAAACCTGCCGTGACCGGCGGCATCAACGCGGCATCAACTGCCGTGACCAGTCTGGCCACCACCGGCGTGCAGGGATTGCAGACGTTCTTCGGCCAGGTCAAGGACACCGGAGCGTTCACCGCCTTGCAGTCGGCCGCGCAGTCGGTCGGCGGCGGCCTGCAATCATTGTGGAACGGCATCATGGCGGTCGTGAATGCGATGACCGGAGGACAGCCGGCGGGAACCGCGTTCGGCAACGTGCTCAACACCGTCGCCACGGCCGCGCAGACGGTCGGCGGCTGGCTGAAGACCGCCGGCGACTGGATCAGTCGAAACACGGATCTCGTGACCCCCCTCGTGGCCGCGATCGGCGGAGCCGTGGCGGCCGTCACCGCCGTCACCACCGCCATGCGGATTGCCGCCGTCGCTCAAGCGCTGCTCAACGCGGTCATGGCCGCGAACCCGATCATGCTGGTCATCACGCTCATCGCCGCGCTCGTGGCCGGACTCACCTACTTCTTCACCTGCACCAACACCGGCAAGGCCGTGTGGTCGAGCTTCACGGGTTTCCTCTCCGGCTGTGTGCAGGGCATCATCGGCTTCTTCTCCGGTCTCGGCTCCACCATCATCGGCATCTTCAGCTCGGCCGCGAACGGTGCCAGGAACGCGTGGAACGGCGTGGTCGGCTGGTTCCGTGGACTGCCGGGCTCCATCGCCGGGTTCTTCGGCAACGCCGGCAGCATCCTGTACAACGCCGGCGCAAGCATCATCAGCGGTTTCCTCAACGGCCTGAAATCGATGTGGAGCAACGTGACCGGCTGGATCAGCGGCATCGGCGACTGGATCAAGGCCCACAAGGGCCCGATCAGCTACGACCGTCGCCTGCTCATCCCCGCCGGCCAGGCCATCATGACCGGTTTCGCACAGGGCCTCAACAACGGGTTCGACAACCACGTCGAGACCGCTATCAGCCGCGCCAACCGCAGACTAGCGGCCATGCCCCTCAACGTCTCCGCCCAGGGCAACACGACCACGCCAGTGGTCAACACCTGGAACGTGGAGATCAACGGCGAGGTCATCGACAAGGACGGCACCGCCAAGGCCATCAAACGGCTTCTGGCCGACTACGACGCAAGGAGGTCGTGATGCAGCAATGCTTCATGTTCATCGACACCGGCAGCGGCTGGACGCCGGTGAACGATTCCGCCAAGGACATCGCGGCCCTAGACTCGTTCACCATCGATTGGGGCAGCGACAGCATCGACGAACAACCGGAACCCACCGTGATGTCGTTCACCCTGCGCGACCGGACCGGACGGCTGGCCGGCCAGGCATTGACATTGGCCGGCATGAAAGTGGTCGTGCAGTTCTCCAACCAGCCGCGATGGATGGACCTGACGCCAGCGATGGGCAGCTGGCAAGATCTGCGCATCCCCATCGACTCGCTACACATGGCGTATTCCCCAGTCTCTCCGGACTCGCCGGACTCGCCGGCCATGACGATGTTCGCCGGCACCGTCTCCACCGGCGGCAGCGTCGAACCGGCCAGCGGCGGCGGGTGGCTGCTCAAACTCTCCGCCACATCGAGGATGGCCGTGTGGAAGCGCCTGCAATCCCAAGGACCGACAGACACGGCCGCGAAATGGAACGGCGCGCACTGGATAGGCACGCCGGCCGCACGCCTCGCGGAGATGAACCGCCGGGCATCGGCGCAGGGAGCTCCGGAAGCACAACTGGACGGCCTCGCCCTGCCATCAAGCGTCGCGCCATACACGCCATCCGACCATCCATCGCAGCTCGACCTGCTGCACCGGCTCACCGCCGGCCCACGACTCCCGCAATGGCACGAAGTCTACGACGGCGCTACATCAAGCCTCCGGCCATTGTTCCTCGCCGACCCGATAGCCGTGCACCTGTCGTCGGACGGCCGTCTCAGCATCCTCACCGGCGGAGAGACACGTCACGCGCTCTCGGCCTCCGACATCGAGGCATCGACCGATCTGAGCATCCCCGAACCATTGACTCAGGTGGTCATCAACGCGAAACGCGTCAAATCGGACAACGGCAAGCTCTCGTTCGATGACGTCGAGATCACGATGGGAGACCAGCACCGTCTGCCCTCCCAATTGACCGCCACGCAGAAGAGCCTCACCCTCGATTCCGACATGCTCGCAATCGATGACTCAGGCGGCGTGTGGAACAGCGGGGCCACATCGAACGTCAGCGACACCGACCGCGCGAACGTCGCGCAATGGCTCGAATCGCACGACCTGCGCATGGTCCCGGACTCCGTGACGTTCAACAGCACGCGCATCGACCCGGCGCGCCTGCCATGGCTGTACAAGGCGAGCCCGTCCGGCCCGTTCATCATCGTCAAGGCCAAGGCGTCGGCACTGACCGGCTCAGATGGCCGACCGGCCTTCACCGGCCCCATCACGACCATCGGCGGGACGCTCTCATACCGGTGGCGCAACGGCAAGCCGACGCTCACCCAGGAAGCGACGCTGGCCGCGCTCCGGCCGCTGCTGACGAAACAGATCACATGGACCGACCTGCCCACCCTCAGCTGGCAGCAGCTCGACCTGCGCATCTGCGACCTCTCGATGATCCAGATCATCGACACTTCTTCGCCCACCGCCGAAAAGGAAGGAACACAATGACAGCAACAACACCAATCTACGGCCTCTCGTATCCCGAAGGCTCCGACCTCGTATCAACCGCGCCGGACTCGTTCAAGAGCATGGCCGACACGTTCGAGAAGGCGCTTGACCAAGTGGACCGGAGGACCACGCCGGAAGGCGTCAAACCGGCCGTCGCGACCACCCTCGAAGCCCTTCGGCAGATCACCGGCGTCATCGGCCAAACAGGTTTCGTCACCGGCGGCAACGACGACAACGGCCCATATGTGTGGGACGGCGCGCAATGGGTCAAGACCAGAACCGCCGACATGCCATGGAACGGCACTTGGAGACTCAACTCGCGGATTTACACCGGACGCAAATGGGTGGACGGCCGCCGCATCTGCATGCAGGTCCGAGAATACAAGAACCTGACCAACAACTCGCGCACCCCACCGGGCTTCAGCATCTACAGCCTACTGGACTACCGCGTCATCACCCAAGGAAAAGGCGGCTCGCTCCAACCGTACCTCGTCACCGACACCTACTGGCATTCAGAAGTCACGGTCACACCATCCGAGATCGTCGTACGCAAAGGCGCATCGAACACGAGCGCGCTCAACGTCTGGATCGTCTACATCTACACGGAGCCCGACGCGTGACGGATCTCATCATCGCCATCGTCGGCGCAGTCGGTGCGGTCGTCGGCGCACTGGTCTCCACCCTCTCGGCCGCCGCGAAGAACAAGATGGAAGCCTACCGGCTCGCGCAGAAGATGCAGGCCGACAACCAACGCCTCTGGCAATGGAACCGGCAACTCATCGACCACATCTACAGGCGCGCCCCACCACCGCCGCCGGAGCCGCCGGAAGACCTGTTCGACTAAAGGAAGGAAAGGAACCACATGAGCGGCATCATCTGGAAAGGAAGCCCGAACCATTACGTTGGCCGCAACGGCTACGGCGTCACGCACATCACGCTGCACATCATGGTTGGATACCTCGCCGGCACCGATTCCACGTTCGCCAACCAGTCGAGCCGAGCATCGGCCCACTACGGCGTCGGCGCGACCGGAGAGATCCACCAATACGTGTCGGAACTCGACGGCAGCTATTCGGACGCGAACTACGCATCGAATAATTCGACCATCAGCATCGAGCACGAGGGCGGCATGGCCGACGGCGCGGTATGCACCCAGGAGTGCATCGACGCAAGCGCCAGACTGTGCGCCGACATCGCGAGAAGGTACGGATGGAAAAAACTGTGGCACGACGGCCTGAAAGGCAATGTGTGGCTGCACAGGGAGATTCCAGGCACCGACCACCTCGCCTGCCCCGATCTCGCGCCCAACGGACTGCCATACAAGCAGATCATCGACCAAGCAAACCGAATCCTTGAAGGAGGAACCATGTCCAACGCAGGCGACGAAGTATGGAACTGGGCATACAAGCCCAACGGAAAGAACGCCACACCGGGCGGCAACATGTACAATCTGCTCACCTACGAGCTGCCGCAGCGCATCCGCGACAGCATCATGCAATACAGCTACAAGGGCTCGGCACCGGGCGGCAACATCTACAACACCATCTGCTTCGAGATCCCCGGAATGCTGAAACAGCTCACCAAGACCCTTGAAGCGCAGCAGAAGCAGATCAGCGAATTGTCCGAAAAAATCAGCAAGCTGGAAGGGACCGCGAAATGACCGACACGACGGAAAACCGACTCCCGACGGCCAACACAACGGAGGATGACGCAATGCCCGTCTCGGCGCAGATCATGGCCGCCGCCGATGGCAACGCCGAGGCAACGACGCCGAGAATCGACAGCGGCACAATATCCAGATTCCTCGTGCTGCTCCTTGCGCTTGTCAACCAGGGACTGACCATGTTCGGCCATCCGGTGCTCAACATCGATGACACGACCATCACGCAGCTCGTGAGCCTCGCATGGACAGCCGGCAGCGCCATCTGGTGCTACTGGAAGGACAACGACGTGACCGCGAAAGCCCGCGTCAAAAAGGCGAGGCTGTCGGCACGTCACGCGGCCTAGATAAGCCGGACGGCCGCCGTGGCTTCTCTCAGACGGCCGTCCGGCATCGCAACGTAATGCTCCGTGGTCTCAACCGATTCATGGCCGAGCAGTTCGGCGACCACGAACAGGTCGTGTGTGGCGGCGTAGGCCGTGGTGGCGAACCGGTGGCGCAGCGTGTGCGCGGCGTATCCGTCCGGCAGCAGATGACTGATGTGGTCCCCGATATAGGACTCCTCCACATGGCCGACGAACCGGCCAGGGAACAGGTAGCCCCGAGCGTCCATGATGATGTCGGCCAGATCATCCGGCAACGGCACTATGCGCTGCTTGTCGCCTTTGCCGCGCACGATCAATGACCGGCCGGCGCTGTCGGCCACGACGTCATCGCTGTGGACCCGCGCGATCTCGCCACGCCGCAGTCCGCACTCCGCACCGAGCCGGATCATGAGTTTTTCCGACGACGTGGCCTTCTCCATCGCCGCAGCGATGTAACGGTCCGGGCATGGTCTGGGATGCGCGTGCGGCTTCTTCACGCGTGGCACGTCCAGGCTCGGGTCGTCGCTTCTCCGGCCGCTTTTGTGCAACCATCGGAAGAACGACGAAATGGTGTTCCGGTACGCTTTGCGCGTCTCGGGTTTCCATTGCTGCCGTGCGAACGCCTGCACGATCTGCTCCGTGGTCACGTCTTTGGGGCCTGACGGCATGAGCAGCGCCGCGAGATGCACCATCTTGTATCGTCGGCTTTTGATTGTCTGTGCTGATAGGCCGGCCGCCTTGAGGGTGTCAGTCCACCCTTCGATGCTTCTGCGCCATGGGACCGGTGCGCTGATCTTGTTTCTCATGATCCATCATGCACCCCATCATGCACCCCTGGCTTTAAGCGGTTAAAATGAGCTCGGATAAGCTCAGAAGCCCCATGGATTTGAACCGTGGACCTCTGGTATCCCCAGAGGTCCACGGTTCAAATCCATGCCCCGCTACCAATTGAAACCGGAAACCTTTTGGTTTCCGGTTTTTGTTTTCCCCAGGACGTTTCGCTCCTTTTATATAAAGTCCCCATACATATCGAACGCAACCGGCACACACAACGTATGGTCATGCCGCCGCAGCCTTCATAATCGAACATAATCGCAAACCATGTATTAAAGCGCTTTACCAAAAGTATTTGAAGAAAGTACTTGTAGCCGCATCGCCGTAATCGTTACGAAAAAGGGAAATCACAAAAAGAACACAACTACCTCTATAATCGGCTATATGAATGAAGCAACATCATCAAGCGCGACACCGCGCACAAAGGCAACAGCAAAGACAACAGCCAAGGCAGCGGCCACAAAGACAACGAGGACAGCCGCGAAATCAACCGCAAAGACGACAACCAAAAAACCAACCACCAAGCGCACTTCCAAGCCGAAAACCGCAACGAAGCGAACCGTCGGCGAAACTCCAGCACCTATCATCAACCGCACCAGCCCGGAACAGTTCGGCCGCGTAAACGTTCTTGGCATCACTCCGTCCGCCGAAAACGGCCTGTACCCGGCTCGCGTGGAGCTTGGCGAGGCATTCAAGGTCACCGCGCAGGTGTTCATCGAAGGCCGCACCAAGGCCGGTGCCACCGTGTCCGTGCGCAACACGCGCGGCACCGAGAAGGCCCGCTTCCCCATGACCTGCACCAACCCCGGCCTGGACCGCTGGGAAGCGATGGTCAAGATCGGCGACCACAGCGACCTGAAGCCGTGGGAAGATGGCTATGCCGACGTCAAGAAGCAGCTCGGCGAATGGCACATCGTGGTCGAAGGCTGGGAAGATACGTACGCTTCCTGGCTGCACGACGCGCAAATCAAGGTCGAGGTCGGCGACGATGTGGAGAACGCGCTGGAATCCGGCGCGCAGCTGCTGGAACGTTGGGCTGGCGCACGCGATTCCAAGCTGACCGCCGATGACAAGAAGACGCTGCGCGAAGCCGCGAAGACCGTTGCCGACAAGTCGCTCGACGCGACCGCGCGTCTTGCCGCAGCGACCACCGACGCAATCGCAAGCCTGCATGAAACCAATCCGCTGCGCGACGGCCTGAGCGCGTCGAATCCGCAGCGCTTCCGCGTGGAGCGTCCGAAGTCGAGCTTCGCCGCATGGTACCAGTTCTTCCCGCGTTCCGAAGGCGCGTATTTCGACGCCGACGGCAAGATCGTGCAGGGCACGCTGAAGACGGCGCTGTCCGGCCTCGACCGCGCGAAGGCCGAAGGCTTCGACATCGTGTACCTGCCGCCGATCTTCCCGATTGGCGTGACCAACCGCAAGGGCCGCAACAACACGCTGATTGCCGGACCGCACGATCCGGGCTCCCCGTTCGGCATCGGCTCCGAGCTGGGCGGCCACGACACCGTCGACCCGCTGCTCGGCACCATGGACGATTTCAAGGCGTTCTGCGCGCACGCGCACAAGCTGGGTATCGAAGTGGCGCTCGACTTCGCGCTGCAGTGCTCGCCTGACCACCCGTGGGTCAAACAGCATCCGAACTGGTTCCGCACCAAGCCGGACGGAACGATCGCATTCGCCGAGAATCCGCCGAAGAAGTACCAGGACATCTATCCGATCGATTTCAACGCCGACATGGAAGGCATCGAAGCGGAAACCGAACGCATCATGGACCTGTGGATCAAGGCCGGCGTGACGATCTTCCGCGTGGACAACCCGCATACCAAGCCGGTGCGTTTCTGGCAGGACGTGATCGCCGCCGTGACGAAGAAGCATCCGGAGACGCTGTTCCTGGCCGAGGCGTTCACCCGTCCGGGCATGATGCGCGCGCTGAGCTATGCCGGCTTCACGCAGTCGCACTGCTACTTCCCGTGGCGCAACACCAAGGAGGAGCTTGAGGAGTATTTGGAGGAGACCAACGGCGACGGTGGTTTCTACCAGCACAACACCTTCTGGCCGTCCACGCCGGACATCATGACCGCCTACCTGCGCGACAACGGTATCGCCGGTCACGCGGTGCGCGCGGTGCTCGCCGCGATGGGCTCTCCGAGCTGGGGCATCTACAACGGCTATGAGCTCATCGAGAACAAGCAGCGTCCGGGATTCGAAGAGCAGATCGACAACGAGAAGTACGAAGTCAAGGTGCGCGATTGGGACGAGGCCGACAAGTACGGCATCTCCGAGCTGCTCACCTCGCTCAACAAAATCCGTTCCGAGCATCCGGCATGCCGCAGCTACCACAACCTGCACGTCCTGCCGAGCGACGATGCGGGCGTGGTGGCGTTCCTGCGCCAGACCCCGGCCGAGCTTACCGGTACCGGCAAGCCGGATACGGTGATCGTGGTGGTGAACCTCGACGGCCACAACACGCACCAGTCCATCGTGCACATCGAACTGCCCGACTTCGGTTTCGCCACCGACAAGCCGCTCAAGGTGCGCGACGAGCTGACCGGACGCGAGTTCGATTGGGGCTGGGACAACTACGTCTCACTGGCACCGTGGGCCGACGTGGCGCACGTGCTGACGGTGGTCGAGGACTGAGTGAGTTTGGGTGCTAGGCACTCTGCCTAGCACCCAGCCAGCACAAAACACATAGATCAAGGGCGGGTTGAAGACGTTTCTCACGTTTTCAACCCGGCTTTGTGCACTCCGTAGGTGGTTTTTTTGATTCCGTAGGTGCTCTCCGGTCAATCCACGCAAACAGAATGGCTGAAATCAAGCCTTTTTGCCGCAGGGATACCAGAGCCAACCACCTACGGAAGAGCAAAACCACCTACGGAATTGTTCTTCCAACGTTCCAAGGCAGGATAGTCAATCACAATCGGCCAAAAAGATGTTGACCAGCGAGCGCATCACGCCTTATCTCCCCAGCACTGAGCACCATTCATATAGGTATCCGGAAAATGGTGCCGACATGGCGTGAAAGCGGGTATCCTAAGTAACGAACTACTGCTGATCATATCGATCAAGGAGAAAACAATGGCAGAAACCTTCAACGTCGTGGTGGAGATCCCGCGCGGTTCCAAGAACAAGTACGAAGTGGACCACGAGACCGGTCGCGTGTTCCTGGACCGCACCCTGTTCACCTCCATGGGCTACCCGGATGACTACGGCTACATCGACGGCACCCTGGGCGAGGACGGCGATCCGCTCGACGCTCTCGTCATGATCCCGAACTCCGTGTTCCCGGGCTGCGTGGTGGAATGCCGCGCCGTTGGCCTGTACCACATGGTCGACGAGGCTGGCGGAGACGACAAGGTGCTCTGCGTTCCGGCTGATGTGCGTTTCGACGACATCAAGGATGTCGAAGATGTTTCCGAGTACCACAAGGCTGAAATCAAGCACTTCTTCGAGCAGTACAAGGCTCTGGAGCCGGGCAAGGAAGTCCTGCCGGGCGATTACTGGACTGGCGCCGCCAAGGCCGAGGAGGAAATCGTCGCAGCCCGCAAGCGCCTCGCTGATAGCGAGAAGTGATCGCTTCTCCCCTTTTTATGTCAAAGCCCACTGCCCCCGGCAGTGGGCTTTTCCTCTTTTCCAGCCAGTGGAGGCCAGGTGCCGTTGCGGGGAGTCCAACGGACCAAAGCGTCCGATTTCTTCGTACCGCGGTATAGTGGTCTCTTGTAATTTTCGGCATGCGAACAGTATTCGCTGAATTCAAAGCCCGCTGGACGTCACATATCACATCCGCGTGCGGCAGTTCTGTGTCGGTACTCCTAGGCGTAGGCGGAACGCAATCCGTCGAGGCCCATCCCGTGGGGAGACCGGCGGGATGAACCTTTTCACCAGCTATGCTCATTCAGATTCTGCTTATTGGCGTGTCCGTGTCCATGGACGCGTTCGCTGTCTCCATTGGCAAAGGCCTGACCGTCAAGAAGCTTCGCGGCGTCGATGCGTTCAAAACCGCCCTGTGGTTCGGCGGATTCCAGGCGCTTTTCCCTCTGCTCGGCTATTTCGCGGCCAGCACGTTCAGCAAATACGTGACCGCCGTGGACCATTGGATCATTTTCGGCATACTCGCCCTAATCGGCGGCAATATGGTACGCGAGGCGTTCGAAGAGGACGAGGAGAACGCCAAGGAAACCCCTGAATTCGATTGGAAGCACATGCTGCCGCTCGCCGTGGCCTGCAGCATCGACGCATTCGCGGTCGGCGTGAGCTTCGCTTTCATGACGCTCAACATCTGGCTGTCGGTGGTCATCATCGGCATCACCACCGGCCTGTTCTCCGCCGCCGGCCTGTATATCGGCCGCGCGTTCGGCTCGCGGTGGCAGAAGCCCGCGCAGATCGCCGGCGGCATCGTGCTGATTCTTATCGGCGTGAAGGTGCTGTTCGAGCATCTCGGATTCCTCGGTTGACTGCCAATCCAACATAATAAAAGCCCGTAATCATTGCGATTACGGGCTTTGTCATTAGAACAGCCGTTTACAGCACGACGATGGCGAGCGCCGCCAGACCGACTGCGAGACCGGTCAGCATGACCGGCAGCAGTGCGAGGCCGATCCACGGCGAACGCGCATCCGGCTCGGGGTCGGCGTCGCGGTGCCAGAAGTACGAGCACACGGTGAGCGCCACGGCCACCAATACCGTCACGATCGCGGCGACGACCCATGTCGTGGTCACGTTGCTGAACATGTCCACCGTGGCTCCGGAGGCAGCGGACATGGCGGCGGCCCTGGAATGCGTTGTCGGCAGGAGCACCGGCAGGAAGCACCAGCCCGCGCTGGCGATCATGGCGACGCCTTCGACCACGCTGTGCGACAGCGAGCGAATCAGGTGCGTGCGGTTTTCGCGGGCCATCTGCCGGCCGAAGGATACGATGATCAGCACGATCAGCAGTCCGCCCACGCCGGCGATCCACGCTTCCTCCATGGAGAAGCTTTTGCCGCCATCCAGGCCGGCGGGGAAGATCACATTGCCCAGCATCACGGTCGTGGCGCAGATCGCCGACAGCAGGCCTGCGATCGCGGCGATCACATGGCCGGCGACGCCGTCGCGGAACGGACTGAACACCACCAGCAGCACGACCATCGCCAGCGAGGCGATGATCGTGAACGGAACCGCGGCCGGTTTGGCGGCGTCGCCGTACATCATGCCGGGAACCAATGCGAGCGCCACCAGCACCACGTATGCGATGATCTGAATCGCCAGGACCTTGGCAAAAGCGACTTTCCGCGTGGCTTCCTGGGCGGTGGCCTTCTCAGCGGTCATCTCGGACCCCCTTTTCATATTGTGGTCATTCCGTATGCAATATGAATAAATGTAGCCGTAAGTGTCCACATACTTCGGTTACAATCGAGGAAACGCCGATAACACATACCGAGTGTACAATCGCGGCATCAGTTATAGGGAACATGAGGGAGCTGACGTGACGGATCTTACGCTTATGACGTTCGCTAGCGACCCGGCCACCGTTCTTCCCTCGCTGGCGTTGCTGTCCCACCGCGTGCGCGTTCTGCCGATGGATGCGGCGAGCTTGGTGAAGATGCCGGAGAACACCATTCTTTTCCTTGATGCGCGTGACGACCTGGCCACCGCCAAAACGCTGTGCCGTCTGATTCACGCGTCGGGACTGTCCACGCCGATCGTGCTCATTCTCACCGAGGGCGGCTTCACCGTGGTCAATTCGCAGTGGGGCATTGCCGATGTGGTGGTGGCTACGGCGTCCCCCGCCGAGGTGGAGGGGCGTTTGCGCCTGGTTTCCGAACGTGGCAACGCGCCGGTCAACGCGGCGTCCGGTTCGGGCGAGCAGGGCGTGCAGAACGAGGATGGTCTGATCCGTTCCGGCGATTTGGTGGTGGATACGGATGGCTATACGGCCAGTCTGCACGGCCATCCGATCGACTTGGCGTACAAGGAGTTCGAGCTGCTCAAGTATCTGGTGCAGCATCCGGGCCGCGTGTTCACGCGCGCGCAGCTGCTGCAGGAGGTGTGGGGCTACGACTATTACGGCGGCACCCGCACTGTGGACGTGCATATCCGTCGTCTGCGCGCCAAGCTGGGCGGCGAGTACGAGCATCTCATCGGCACCGTGCGCAACGTCGGCTATCGTTTCGATCCGCCGGAAGAGAATGAGCATGAGGCCGCGGCCAAGGATGCGGCTCACGGCGAGTCCGGCGAAAGCTGACTTTTTCTTGCGATCATTCCGTTGATGTTCGACGGGTTTCGTTTGTTTTCATTGGCCTTTCGCTGATTTTCTATTGTTTTTTGCTGATTTCCCGTTGTTTTTTCGATGGATTTTCGCTGTTTTTGCCGATTGCGACGTTTCCATAGGTTTTCCGCGTTCGTCCGCATGCGAGGGGTAGGCTGGAGGCATGCCTCGGGAATCGAAGAAGGCGCGGATCGCGCGCATGCATCAGGAATACGAGCAGTTGTGCGTGGAGATTCCCGATCCGAAATGCGCGTTGAACTTCAATTCTCCTTTCGAACTGCTGGTGGCTACGGTGTTGAGCGCGCAGACCACCGACAAGCGCGTGAACATGGTCACGCCGGAACTGTTCGGCGAATATCCCGGTCCGGCGGAGCTTGCCGCCGCGAATCCCGAGCACGTCGAGGACATCATCCGCACCATCGGCTTCTTCCGTACGAAAGCGCGCAATATCATCGGGCTGTCGCATGAGTTGTGCGTGCGATTCGGGGGCGAGGTGCCAGCCGATATGGCTTCGCTGGTCAGTCTGCCGGGCGTGGGCCGCAAAACCGCGAACGTGGTGTTGGGCAACGCGTTCGGCGTGCCCGGTTTTCCTGTGGACACGCATGTGATTCGTGTGACTGGGCGATTGCGGTGGCGGTCCGACTGGGCGAGCCCCTCCCCTGACCCGGTGGCCATCGAACGTGAGGTCACCGCCTGCTTCCCTCCCGAAGAATGGACCGATCTGTCTCACCGTTTGATATTGCATGGCCGCGCCATCTGCCATGCGCGAAAACCGGATTGCGCCGACTGCCCCCTCAACGACACGTGTCCGAGCGCGTTCGCCGCGTGATTCCGACGCATGCCAGCCGCCGCGCCGGCACTCCGTCGAATCGCACCCGGCCATCGGGCGTGTAGCACGCGTCAACTAGACTCGGGTGCATGGATGAAAACGGGCGGAAACGTAATCTGAAAGCCGAGGCGACGCGCTGGCTGATCTTCTTCGGCGTCGCGATCGTGCTCAGTGTGCTGCTGTGGCTGGGACTGTCGCTGACAGGCCGCAAGAATCCCATCACATCCTTCGGCACGCTCGTCTCCGACTCGTCGGTGACCGTCGGCATCGAAGGCAATGCGCCGAAATCGCTTGACATCCGCACCGAACAAGGCACCGCCGTGGAGCAAGCGCTGCTCGGCAACGTATACGAAACGCTGGTGTCACGCAGCGAAACCAACAAACTGCAGCCGGGAATCGCCAGCTCCTGGCAGGCTTCCGACGACGGTCTCACGTACACGTTCACGCTGAACGACGGCATGACGTTCGCCAATGGGCACAAACTCGACTCGTCCGACGTGGTCTGGTCGCTGCAGAGCGCCGTCAACAACCATTACGTGGGAGCCGACCAGCTTGGTGATCTGAAGGAAATCACCAATCCCAATGCGAATACGGTGGTCATCACGCTCGTCAAGCCGAATCCGCGGCTGTTGCGCGCGCTGGCCGGCCGTGCAGGCATCGCGTACGACGCGGAAAGCAAAACCAACTATGCGAAATCGGCGGTCGGATCGGGACCATTCACCGTGTCAACCGCGGACCAATCGCAAATCGTGCTGCAACGCAACGACTCGTATTGGGGCAAAAAAGCCGCATCATCGCAAGTGACGCTCTACTACTACGCCAACGAGGAATCCATGGCCGATGCCATGAAAGCCGGCAAAATCAGCATGGCGCTGCCGCTGAGCGCTTCAACCGCCTCGGAACTGGGCAAGACCAACGGTATTACCGCGGACAGCGGCATCAGCTTCGACAAGGTGATGCTCGCGTTCAACAACGACAACAACAGCCCCTTCTCCGACGAGCAGATCCGCAAGATGACGCGATACGCCATCGATGCGAAGACCATCGCCAAGAACGCGCCCGACGCGTACGCGCCGCTAGGAGGGCCGATCAGCCCGCTGGAAGACGGGTATGAGGACCTGAGCGGACTGTACCTCTACAACCTCGAACAGGGGCAACGGATGCGCACGTATTTCGGAGTGAACTACATCGCGCCAATCGACATTCTGGTGCCGAAGGAATACGAAAGCATCGGCAACGACGTGAAAACCGCCATCGAAAACCTCAACATCAACACCAATCTGGAAGTGCTCGATTCCGCCGCGGACGTGACGGAACGCATGAACGCCGGCACCTATAACATCGCGCTGACCACCATGAGCGACGAAGGTGACGCAAGCGTCTTCGACAACGGCCAGTCCGTGTTCCATTTCGAGAACGGCGACGCGCAGCAGGCTTACGCCAATGCCATGGCCGCGACCAACGACAACGATTATCAGGCCCGCATGCGCGATTACGCGCGCGCCGTCAGCGAAAACGCGGCCAGCGACTGGCTGTACACACGTAAGAACTTCCTTGCCGTTTCCGATGGGCTGCAGGGGTATCCGAAGAATCTGACCGACCGTCTGCTGCCGTTGAACAGATTGACGCTGCACTGATTTTTCCACGGTTTTTTATGTGGATTTTCCGCGATTTGCCTGCGATTCCGGCATTCGGTTCGATAGGCGCTGATACGACGGCAGTTGTCACATTCGCTTTCTAGACTAGCGACTATGACTGAAAGCCAAGATAACACCATCAACGCGAACCTCACGCCGCTGCCCGACAGGGTCGGCGTGGACGGTCTCGAAGACAAGTGGCGTGGCGTCTGGGACGAGAGCGGAGTCTACAAGTTCCAGGGCACCCGCGACCGCAAGGCCGTCTATTCCATCGATACCCCGCCGCCCACCGTTTCGGGCCACCTGCATGTGGGCCACGTGTTCTCCTACACGCATACCGATGTGATCGCGCGTTTCAAGCGCATGAACGGCTACGACGTGTTCTACCCGATGGGCTGGGACGACAACGGCCTGCCGACCGAACGCCGTGTGCAGAACTATTACGGCGTGCGCGTGGACACTTCCCTGAAGTACGATCCGAATTTCGTGCCGCCGTTCGAAGGCACCGATGGCAAGAAGATCGACGCCAAGGACCAGGTGCCGATCTCCCGTAAGAACTTCATCGAGCTGTGCGAGAAGCTCACCGCCCAGGACGAGAAGCAGTTCGAGGCGCTGTGGCGCTCCCTCGGCCTGTCCATCGACTGGTCGCAGACCTACCACACCATCGGCGAGCATCCGCAGCGCGTGGCCCAGAAGGCGTTCCTGCGCAACCTGGCCCGTGGCGAAGCGTATCAGAAGGACGCTCCGGGTCTGTGGGACGTGACGTTCCAGACCGCAGTGGCCCAGGCCGAACTGGAATCGCGCGAATATCCGGGCTTCTACCACAAGGTGGCGTTCCGTTTCGAAGACGGCACCCCGATCTACATCGAGACCACCCGTCCGGAACTACTGGCCGCCTGCGGCGCGCTGATCGCGCACCCGGACGACGAGCGTTACAAGCAGTATTTCGGCCAGTACGTCTACTCCCCGCTGTTCCACGTGAAAGTGCCGATTCTGGCGCACAAGGCGGCGGAAATGGACAAGGGCGCCGGCATCGCCATGTGCTGTACGTTCGGCGACGTCACCGACGTCGAATGGTGGCGCGACCTGAACCTGCCGCTGCGTTCCATCATCCAGCGCAACGGCCGCATCGTCATGGACACCCCGGATTGGATCGAATCCGAGGAAGGCAAGCGCATCTTCCAGGAAACCGCCGGCAAGACCACGTTCTCCGCACGTAAGATCATCGTCGACGAGCTGCGCGCTGCCGGCGATCTGGACGGCGAACCGACCCCGACCAAGCGTATGACGAACTTCTACGAGAAGGGCGACAAGCCGCTCGAAATCGTCACCTCCCGCCAGTGGTACCTGAAAAATGGCGGCACCGACGAGAAGCTAAACGCCGAACTCATCGCACGCGGCAAGGAACTGAACTTCCACCCGGACTTCATGCGTGTACGTTACGAGAATTGGGTGCATGGCCTCAACGGCGATTGGCTGATCTCCCGTCAGCGCTTCTTCGGCGTTCCGTTCCCGCTGTGGTACCCGGTGAAGGAGGATGGCACCGCCGATTACGACCATCCGATCACCCCGAGCGAGGACCGTCTGCCGATCGACCCGACCGACGATGTGCCGGAAGGCTACACCGAGGACCAGCGTGACGTGCCGGGCGGCTTCACCGCCGAGCCGGACATCATGGATACCTGGGCCACTTCCTCCCTCACTCCGCAGATCGTGACCCGCTGGGAGGAGCCGGGCGAAGAGAACCAGGCCATTTTCAACGCCACCTTCCCGATGGACCTGCGTCCGCAGGGTCAGGACATCATCCGCACCTGGCTGTTCTCCACCATGGACCGTGCGCACTTGGAGAACAAGTGCCTGCCGTGGGCCAACACCACGCTGTCTGGCTGGATCCTCGATCCGGACCACAAGAAGATGTCGAAGTCCAAGGGCAACGTGGTCGTGCCGGACAAGCCGATCAAGCAGTTCGGCGCCGACGCGGTGCGTTACTGGGCCGCCGCCGCCCGTCTGGGTCTGGATGCCACGTACGACGAAGGCCAGATGAAGATCGGCCGCCGTCTTGCCATCAAGCTGCTCAACGCCACCAAGTTCGCTCTGGCCATCGGACGTGAGGACGAGAACCATCACGTGGGCGCTCCGGCAGTCGCCGCATGGAACCCGGCCGACGTGACCGAGCCGATCGACCGTTCCGCGATGTCCAAGATGGCCGCCGTGGTCCGCGAAGCCACCGACGATCTCAACAACTACGAGCATTCCAAGGCTCTGGAAGTCATCGAGAACTACTTCTGGCAGTTCTGCGACGACTACATCGAGCTGGTCAAGAACCGTGCTTATGGCACCGCCGATTCCACCGGCAACGTGCCGAGCGAGGCCGCGGTGAAGTCCGCACGCACCACGCTGGGCCTGGGTCTTGATGCGTTCGCGCGCCTGCTGGCCCCGTACCTGCCGTATGCCACCGAAGAGGTGTGGAGCTGGATGCATGAGGGCGAAGGCTCCGTGCACCGCGCAGCATGGCCTGCGGCCGACGTGTACGCGGCCGCCGCCGGCGACGCATCCGCCGATCTGCTTGCTCATGCCGGTGAGGCTCTGGCCGCGCTGCGTGGCATCAAGTCGAAGGCCAAGGTTTCGATGAAGACCCCGATCCTGTCTGTGACGCTTGCCGTTGCCGACGATGTGCGCGAGTCCATCGAGGCCGCGCTGGGCGATATCGCCGAAGCTGGTCGCGTGACCGGACCGATCGCCTTCACCGCACCGGCTGCCGCCGAGGGTGAGAACGAGGCCGCCGATGTGACGGTCGCCGAAAGCGAGCTAGGCGAACCGCCGGCCAAGAAACCGAAGAAGTGAGTCTCTGAGGTGAGCCGCCAGCGGCTTTTGTAGCGCAGCCGCTCACTTCACCCACATACGAGGGGCCTTTCCTTTGCATGAAGGAGAGGCCCCTCGTATATCCCGTCACTGTCTGCAACTAACCGTGCCCCCTTTTGCTCATATTCAGTCAAAATCGCGGGAAAAATGCTTTCGTGAGCGAAAAGGGGTATAAATCGCAGGCAAAACGGTCGAAATCATATCCCCTTTTGCTCACGTCCGTGCAGAATCGCCCTAAATCGCAAGACGTGCGCGCATAGAACCGTCCTTATCCCGTTCTCGGCTGTTCTCAGCGTACATTCCTGCCCCTGCGCACAAACCCGTACGCGAAAAATGGTTTTTATGGGCGTAATCTCAACGAATGCACAAGCGGAGGCGGAAATCGCAATCAAAAACCCCGAAACGTACCACGTAAGCGACGGAGCACTATCGGATTTAGCGCATCGCACAAACCGCGTGCTCTACAGCACCGGAACGGACAGGAGGTACTGCGGGCCAGCGGACGAATTTCCGGAACCGTTCCCACCCAATCCAGCCTGCAGCGCATCGTCGAAAACTTCCGCAGCGGCGGCCAATTCGACCGTCTCGTCAATCAAATCGCCATTATCCGGCGTGAAACCGGTTTTCGCCAAGCCATAGCCGGTAATTGGTAGCGAGCTGGCGGACGAATCCGCCGAACCGTCGGACGAATCGCCACCGCTGTTCTTCGAAGAGCCGTCCACTCCCCCGACTTTCGCCACATTCTTCGACGTGGTGTCCGCTGCGGCGCCGAACGACGGGCGTAGTCCGCCCGCGTAGCTCATCACATCATCCATGCTGATGGCGTTCTTGTCATCGACCAAGCTGGTCGAATCGGCGGTGTTGTTCTTCGCCTGCGCGCGTTCGGCCTTGCGTTGCGCACGGGACCGCCGTTTCTCGGCTTTCGCGCACAACGATTGGCTGGCGGAGGCGGAACGCAACGTGTCCAGCACAGAAGCGTCATCGGCAGCGCCCGATTCGGACGTGTCGTCATCCGAATCCAGCTGGTCGGCGAATCGCAGCACGATCTGGTGGAATGCGCTGGCCTGTCCGGTGTGCTCGCTGGCGTCCGCCAACGCGGTCATCGCCGCGGACACCTTGTCGGACGCGGTTTTGAGCTTCTCATTGTCTTTGATGCCGGCACGCACGTCGGCGATCGCCTGGGTTTCGTAGCTGCCAGCCGTGCCTGCGGTGGCGCCCAGTTCCTTAAGCCGAGCCGTGTATGCGTCGGTGAAATCCATCGAATACGGGATCATGGCCGCGGACAGCTGCGATTGGCCGGCACTGTAGTCTTTGGAGCCGCGCTGTTGTTCCTCGCCGGCGCGCTTGGTGAGCTCGTTCACCAAGCCGGATGTGCCGCGCTGTTCGATGGTGCGAATCACCTCGTCGACGGCGTCGGCCGCGCCGATATGCCGGTATGCGGCGCTCACGTCGTTGACGGCGTTGGCCAGGTCTGCCACGGATTTAGCTACGGAGGTATCGCCGTTCAGTTCGGACGCGGTGCCGAGAATGGCGGGAAGCTGTGTGGCGTTGCCGATCGAACCGGACAGATGCGTGGTGTATGAGCCCACGTACGCGTCGATGTAGCCGTCGAACGCCTGATCGTGCGCTTTGGAACGTACGGCGATGGTCTGTTTGGCAAGCGCTTTCTCGTTGTCTCTGAGCTGTTCCAGTTGGGCGATGAGCTTGCGGTTGCGTTGCGAGCCGACGTTGGTCAGACCGTCCACCAAGGTGGTTGCACGCTTGGTCAGGTCAGGCAGTGATTGCTGAACGTTGCCTTCCACCGCGGCGATGGACAGTGAGCTCATGGTGAAGTGCTTCGCCGTCACGTAGGCGTTGAAGGTCAGGTCCTCGCCCGGTTTGCCGACCGCAGCCACCAGGGTCGAGGTGTTGTCGGATGAGACGAGCACGCCGTCATCGGCGGTCACGTCACTGCCGACGCGTCCGGGAATGGTGAAGGCGACGATTGGCGTCAGATTGGCGGTCACGTCGGGTTTCGTGGCATGCAGGGCGATGCGTATGCCGATCATGCCGGAAGCGCCGGAAACGTCGGAAACGCTTACGTCGGGCCCGTTGAGGGTGAAGGAGGCGGATATTTTCCACGGCAATGCGACAACGCCTTTGGGAACGCGTTTCGACGTGGAGGATCCGCTGTTGGTCAGGAAAAGGCGGCCTGGTTTGTCGATGGAGGTGTAGGCGCTCATCACGTCATCATGCGATGCATCGGCCGCGTACTGCCCATTCTGTTGCAAGGCCGATATCGCGTCGTTCACGCCGACTGCCGCGACGGGAGCGGCGGTGATGACGGCGACCGCGATCGCCGCGGCAAGCGGGCGTCGGGCACCGGATGGACGGTTCGCGGTGGCGTGGCGCATGCCGGACCTCTCAATCGCAATCGAAACAACTTTCCAAGGCATTTAATGTAGTGCCCGGCATGCCCGTCGGCAATGGACGTTCGCGCGGGGCGCGCGGAAAACGGACGGCTCAGGCGAAAACGTCGAGTACGCCCGGGTCTCCCCCGTTTTCGGCGATGCGCTTGTGGCGGCGCTTGGCCTCGGTCACCACGAATTCGCGGTACATTTCGGCGATTTCCGGATCCAGTCCGGCTTCGTCGGCAATGCGATGCAGACGCTCGATCTGGGCATGTTCACGCTGGTAATCGGCCGGCGCGAAGCCCGCACGCGCCTTGAGCACACCCACCTGCGACGTGTATTTGAACCGTTCCGCCAGCAGCGAGACGATGGCGGTGTCGACGTTGTCTATCGATTGGCGCAGCGAGGCGATTTTAGCCACCACATCGGCCACTTCGGGGTTGTTCTGCGCGGTGCGCGCGTCGATGATGGTTTCGGATTCGGTTTCTTCTTCTGGCCGAAGCCAGTCATGTTCGCTGTCGCTCATGGGTATAAGCCTACCGCGCACCCTACCGCGGCATCTGCCGAACAGCGGTCACTTCGCGAAGTAACGCTGCAGCACGATGGTGGTTTCGGTGCTGACCGACACCGTGCGATGGATGAGGTTCAACAGCTCTTCGAGCTTGCTGGGCGATTCGACGCGAACGGTGAGCATGAAGCTGGGCGAACCGGCGACGGAATCGCAGGACATGATGCCGTCGATGTTTTTGAGCTTGTCTGGAATCTCGGCTTCCTGGGAGTAATCGATGGGCGTGACCGCGATGTAGGCGTTCACCGCAAGGCCGCGGCGCTCGTCGTCGATAACCGCCTTGTAGCCGCGGATCACGCCGCGACGCTCAAGCTTCTGCACGCGCGACTGCACGGCGGACACGGACAGGCCTGTCGCCTCGGAAAGGTGGGACAGCGTGGCTCGGCCATCCTTTTCAAGCATGTCGAGGATTACGCCATCGGTCGCGTCGAGCTGGCTCGCAACCGTACGTGCGTCTACCGGACCATTGTCACTGTTGGTCATTCATACCCCTTTTCCAACAATCCACTGCACCGGCCGCAATCGACCATCCCCACTGCAGTTCCATGTTCTTTTTCTTCCTTACCATACCCACTACCGCGCACATACCGTCGCGGAATCGCCGCAGTTTATCCGGACGGCGCAACGCTGTCATGAAATATCTTTGTTTTATTTAGCTCATACCCCCATATCGACCATATATATTTTCCCCATTTATCTTTTCTCGTCGTATTTTTACCTATTTTTTAATTGACAACGTTGTCCAAAAAATGGTCAATTTCACGAAATTCGTCGAAACGTACGCATAGGAAAGGGGCTACACGGCGATTGCCATGCAGCCCCTCAAACCTTCAGATTCGCTTGCAGCCGACGACTCAGTTGCCGTTGGTGGCGTTGCCGCTCTGCTGGATGAGCGACGCCATGAAATCGCGGTTGGTCGCTGTCTTCTTCAGGCGTGGCACAAGCGTCTGGTAGGCCTGTTCCGGCTCGAGGCCGCCCAGCAGGCGACGCAGACGGTAGATGATCGGCAGTTCCTGCGGATCGGTGATGAGCTCCTCGCGGCGGGTGCCGGAGGCGTTCACGTCGATGGCCGGGAACAGGCGCTTGTCGGCGAGCTCACGGCTCAGGCGCAATTCCATGTTGCCGGTGCCCTTGAATTCCTCGAAGATCACCTCGTCCATCTTGGAACCGGTTTCCACCAGCGCGGAGGAGATGATGGTCAGGGAGCCGCCGTTTTCGATGTTGCGGGCCGCGCCGAAGAACTTCTTCGGCGGGTACAGCGCCTGCGCGTCCACACCGCCGGACAGGATGCGTCCGGAGGCCGGGGCTGCGATGTTGTAGGCGCGGGCCAAGCGGGTCATGGAGTCGAGCAGCACCACCACGTCCTGGCCGAGCTCCACGAGACGCTTGGCGCGTTCGATGGCCAGTTCGGCGACGGTGGTGTGGTCGGAGGCCGGACGGTCGAAGGTGGAGGAAATGACCTCGCCCTGCACCGTGCGTTCCATGTCGGTGACTTCCTCCGGACGTTCGTCCACGAGGACGACCATCAGGTGGACTTCCGGATTGTTGGTGGCGATCGCGTTGGCGATGTTCTGCAGGGTGATGGTCTTGCCGGCCTTCGGCGGGGACACGATCAGGCCACGCTGGCCCTTGCCGATCGGCGCCACGATGTCGATGAGGCGGCCGGTGAGCTTGTTCGGCGTGGTCTCCTGCTTCAGGCGTTCCTGCGGATACAGCGGGGTGAGCTTGCTGAACTGCGGACGATGCTGCGCTTCCTCGACGCTCATGCCGTTGATGGAGTCGATGGACTGCAGCGGCACGAACTTCTGACGCTGGTTGCGACGTTCGCCTTCACGCGGGGCGCGGATGGAGCCGTGCACGGCGTCGCCCTTGCGCAGGCCGTACTTCTTGACCTGGCCCATGGAGACATACACGTCGTTCGGTCCCGGCAGGTAGCCGGACGTACGCACGAACGCGTAGGAGTCGAGCACGTCGACGATGCCGGCGACCGGCACGAGGTCTTCCTTCGGCTCGTCGCGATGCTGGTCGCGGTCGGCGCGATCCATACGATCGTTGCGCTGGTCGCGGTCGGCGTTGCGGTCCATGCGGTCGGCGCGATCGTTACGGTCGTTGCGATCATTGCGATCGCCCCTGCCGCGACGCTCGTCACGCTCGTCGTAATCGCGGTCACGGCCACGCATACGGCGGCCACGGCGATCGTTGCGTCCACGGCTGTGACGGTATTCGTTGTCTTCGGTCTCGTCGCGACGCTTATCATCGTCGGCGTCTTCCTGCGACGGCAGCGTGGCGAGGATGTCATCAAGGTCGCGCACGACGTCTTCGCTCTTCGGCCCGTCCGCCACGCGACGGCGGCGACGCGGCTCGAAATCGTCCCTACGGTCGTCATCACGACGGCGACGGCGGTCATCCTGCTTCGGAGCGGCATCGTCAAGGCCCAGTTCGGCGAGCAGGTCGGCGCCGGCTTCGGCGTCACGATGGCGACGACGCTTCGGCGCTTCATCGTTCGGCTTCAACGCGTCCACCGCTGCCACGGCATCCGCGACTTCGGAGGATTCCGCGGACTTGGCCTGCTTGGCACGGACGGGGCGTTCCTCCTGCTTGGCTTCATCGGCCTTCTTGTCCTTTGCCGATTTGACCTCAGCGTCTGCGGCGGGAGCGGACTTTGGCGCGCGCACGGTGACGCCGGCCGGAGCCTGGCCGCCGGAACGGGCTGCTTGAAGTGTTGCGATCAGTTCGGTCTTGCGCATGGTGGAGACACCACGAAGTCCCATCTGCTTGGCGAGCTCCTTGAGCTCGGGCAGTTTCATATCATCGAGATTAGGGCTTGTTGCCACTGGTAGTTGCCTTTCCTTGGCTTCCACAGGCATGCGCCCGCGACAGCTGCAAAAAAGAATTGCGGAAAATTTCCGTCGAATGAAAAGTCCGCCGCGAAACATCGCGGTTTTCGAACTGTCCTAACCATACAACGCAACCCAGACCAACGCAAAGCGGGCACGCGCGGTCCGCCCGTGCGGTTCGCGCACCGCGCAATCGCAATGAAAATCGCAATGAAAAAGCCCATGCCAAAAAGCATGGGCTTGATCAAAGTTACGCTGCGAAAAATAAATAACGCGTGCGAAGACGCCCGTCTGAGGCCGAAGGCGTACAAAGGTACGTCGAGCGCCGGAGAAAGGGCGTATGCGCACGCGTTATTTATTTTTCTACTTTTCTTCGTGGTAGGACTTGTCAGTGTTGACCGACCACACGTTGTCTTTCGACGTTTCGCCGCTCTTGATGTCCTTGACGGCTTCGATGGCGGTGGCCATGGAGTGGTCCATGTTGTTGTAACGGTGCTGTCCGTTACGGCCAACGCAGTACAGGTTGCCGAAGGAGTCGAGGTAGTCGACGAGTTCGGGCATGCGGTCGTAGGTGTCGAAGTAGGCCGGGTAAGCCTTCTTGACGCGTTCGCGGTGGGAGTCGAGCACGTCCTGCGGGCCGTTGATGACCTGCATGCGGGTGAGCTCCTGGATGGCGAACTTGGTGGCTTCCTCGTCGGTCATGTTCCAGAAGGAGTCGCCTTCCTCGCAGAAGTATTCGAGGCCGATCCACACGGTGTTGTCGACGTCCTTGACCAGGTACGGGCTCCAGTTGTTGAAGATCTGCAGACGGCCGACCTTGTAGCCCGGATCCTGCACGTAAATCCAGCAATCCGGCACGATCGGCGGGTTGCCGAGGGTCGGAATGTCGGTGGTGTTGGTCAGGCGCAGGTGCTTGACGAGCAGGCCGACGGTGACGAAATCGCGGTACGGCAGGCCGTTGGCGATTTCGGTCATATCCTTCGGAGCCGGCTGGTCGGAGGCGTCCACGGCGTTGACAAGGTCCTTGACCGGCATGGAAGAAATGAAGTCGTCCGCGGCCATTTCGGTGCGGTCGCCTTCGGAATCCTCGTACACGACGGATGCGATCTTGCCGTCCTTCTGGCGAATTTCCACCACATTGGCGTCGGTGATGACCTTCACGCCGGCGGCTTCGCAGTTGGATTCGACGGTTTCCCACAGCTGGCCCGGGCCGAGCTTCGGATACCAGAATTCCTCGATGAGGGAGGTTTCGACTTCGGAGTTGTCGCGCTTCTTCGGCAGGAGCTTCTGGAAGGCGTTCTTCAGCACGCCCATGATGCTCAGGCCCTTGACGCGCTGTGCGCCCCAGTCGGCGGAGATTTCGGACGGGTGACGGCCCCACAGCTTCTCGGTGTAGCCCTCGAAGAACATGGAGTAGAGCTTACGGCCGAAACGGTTGATGTAGAAGTTCTCCAGGTTGGTTTCCGGCAGCTTGTGCACCATGGACTTCAGGTAGCTGAAGCCGGCGACCATGGTGAGCTTGAAGCCCATGGCCTTCAGGGTGTTGGCGCTCAGGGAAATCGGGTAGTCGAGGAAGTGGCGGTTCCAGTAGATGCGGGACACGCGGTGGCGCTTGAGCATCACCTTGTCTTCGATTTCCGGATCCGGGCCGCCCGGCTCCATATCATGCTCGCGGTGGAGCTTCTTGTCATCATAGCTGGGTGCGCCCTGCAGCGGCAGAACGTCCTTCCACCAGTCCATGATGCGGTCGTCCTTCGAGAAGAAGCGGTGGCCGCCGATATCCATACGATTGCCGTCATGCTTGACGGTGCGGGAGATGCCGCCGAATTCGCGGGTGGCTTCCAGCACGGTCACGTCGTACTGTTCGGAGCCACCGTCCTTGACGAGCTCCCAAGCGGCAGTCAGGCCGGCAGGGCCGCCACCGATGATGACCACGGATTGCTTTTGCGTCACTTTGAAGTCTCCTTACAAACAAAATCGAAGATATTCTACCCGAAGGTAGGGAAACGCACAGCGCACCTGTGCGCATGCACACAAAATCACCGCCAAGTCCGACAGCAATCGCCCTGATAGAAGGAAAACCAGCCGTACGGCTTCCGCCGAAGACTGGTTTTCCGTAGGTCCGCTACATGCTGTCGGGAATGTCGATGTCGGTTTTCTGCACTTCCTCGACGTTCACGTCCTTGAACGTGACGATGCGCACGTTCTTGACGAAACGGCTGGAACGGTAGACGTCCCACACCCACGCGTCGGTCAGCCGCACGTCGAAGTAGACGTCCTGGCCGGCGGAACGCACGTTGAAATCGACCTTGTTGGCCAGATAGAAGCGGCGCTCGGTCTCCACAACGTAGGTGAACAGTTTGATGACGTCGCGGTATTCCTTGTATAGGGACAGCTCGGCGTCGGTTTCGTAGTTGTCGAGGTCCTCGGCGCTCATCGTCTGCCTTCCGTGTCGCGCTTGCGGCCACGTCCAAGCGTGCGCCACCAAGCATCCTTCGAGGTTTTGCGCTCATCCGAGCTGTACGGCCAGTTGTTGTCGGCATCGCCGGCCTTCTGGTCCGTCTTCGCCGTTCCGGATGCTTCGTTCGGCTGCGATTCCTGCGATGGCGCGGCAGACGTCTCGTCGGCGGAGGTCTGCGCCGTGTCTCCACTCTGGCCTGCCGCTGCGGCATCGTCCGCATCGCCCTTATGTACGGAGTTGAGTTGGATGGCGATCGAGTGTTCGCGGGCGCTCAACGCCTCCTTGACGCCCGGATTGTCTTCGATCACGTGCATGCCGAACGCGTCGAGCGAGCGGATCGGGTCGAATTCGTCGACGAGCGTGTCCATGACGATGAGGTCCTGGTAACGGTTCTCCGACGCGTTCCACAGGGCATCGCGCGAACGGCCGGACGGCACGAAGCCGAGCGACTGGTAGACGGATACGGAACGCGTGTTCTGTTCCGGCACGGCCACCCAAATGCGGTGCATGCCGAGGCCCGCCGGTTCCGGCGCGAAGCCGTACGTCATCACGCGGGGCATGATGTCTCGCGAGTAGCCGCGGCCGCGGTAGTCCTTGCCGAGCACCACTTGGATGCGGGCGGAACGTGCCCAGCCGTCGATGTCGATGAGGAAGATCATGCCGATCACGTTGTCGGAAGAGGCCGCGTCAAGCTCGCCGTCGCCGTCATGGTCGGCTTCGGTGACGATGGACCATGCGATGGTACGACGAGATTCCGGATCCCCCACGCCGGATTCGTTCGATTTTTCGCCATTGGACCATGCCACGGAACGACGCACCCACGCGTTCACAGCGCCACGTTCGGCCACGCGGTCCTTGCCGGTGATGCCGGATGCGCCGACGTACGCCTCAATGACCTCCATGCGTGCGATGTCGTCGATGGTGGCGGGGCGCAAGTGCACCATCTCGCCCTTGATGGGCGGAATGACGATGCGTTCCGGCAGCTCCCTCGCCCGCTGGTCCGTCGTCTGTTCCTTCGCTGTGGTTTCAGCGTACTCTGACATGATTATCGTTCCCTATGTTTCTCAGCGCGGTCCCTCGCCGCACCCATACCGACGGTATTGTACCCGACTGAACGCCAGCTGGGAGTTTTGTTAGGCAAAATCCCCGTGAAACCTCCCCAGCCGACGCGTGAATCGTACGAAAAGGCCTGTAAAAGCAGATAAAAAGCAACAAAATGCAGAAAGGCGTGCGTTTTTACGATTCCTCTCATCGCAAAAACGCACGCCTTTCGATGCCATCAATCAGGCAACGTTCGGCAATCGCCGGAATGTCACTTGATCTTGCCCATCACGATCTTGGTGACGGCCTTCGCGTCGGCCTGGCCGCGAGTGGCGCGCATGACAGCGCCGATAATCGCGCCCATCGGCTTCATGTTGCCGCTCTTGAGCTTCTCGACGATGTCCGGATTGGCCGCGAGTGCCTCGTCGACGGCCTTTTCGAGCGCGCCGTCGTCGGAAACGACCTGGAAGCCGTGCTTCTTGACGACCTCGTCCGGAGTGCCTTCGCCGGCGAGCACGCCTGCGACGGTCTGCTTGGCGAGCTTGTCGTTGAGCTTGCCGTCGGCGATGAGCTTCTCGACCTCGGCGACGTCGGCCGGGGTGATCGGCAGCTCTTCAAGGCTCACGCCCTTGTTGTTGGCTTCGCGGGACAGCTCGCCCAGCCACCACTTCTTGGCGCCCGAGGCGGAAGCGCCGGCCTTGACGGTGTCCTCGAGCAGGTCCAGAGCGTCGGCGTTGAGCACGTCGCGCATCTCCAGATCGTTGAAGCCCCACTCGCCCTTCAGGCGGTTGCGGCGCTCACGAGGCATTTCCGGCATCTGGGCCTTCATCTCCTCGATGTGCTCCTTGGTGATGTGCAGCATCACCAGATCCGGATCCGGGAAGTAGCGGTAGTCGTCGGCGTCGGACTTCACGCGGCCGCCTGCGGTGGTCTGCGAGGCCTCGTCCCAGTGGCGGGTCTCCTGCAGGATCTCGCCGCCTTCGGAAAGGATGGCGGCCTGGCGGCGGATCTCGTACTGGATGGTCTTCTCGATGCCACGGAACGAGTTCACGTTCTTGGTTTCGGAACGGGTGCCGAACGGATCGGACGGGCTGTTGCGCAGCGACACGTTCACGTCGGCGCGCATGTTGCCCTGCTCCATGCGGGCATGGGAGATGTTCAGCGCACGCACGATGTCGCGGATGGCGCGCATGTAGGCGCCTGCGATTTCGGGGGCGCGGTCTCCTGCGCCTTCGATCGGCTTGGTCACGATTTCGATCAGCGGCACGCCGGCGCGGTTGTAGTCGACCAGCGAGTGGTCGGCGCCTTCGATGCGGCCGTCGGCGCCACCGACGTGGGTGTTCTTGCCGGCGTCGTCCTCGATGTGGGCGCGCTCGATCGGCACACGGAAGATGGTGCCGTCCTCAAGCTCCACGTCGAGGTAGCCGTTGCCGTTGGTCGGCTTGTCATACTGCGAGATCTGGTAATCGCGCGGCATGTCCGGGTAGAAGTAGTTCTTACGGGCGAACTGGCTCCATTCGGCGATTTCGCAGTGCAGGGCGAGACCCAGCTTGATCGCGTAATCGACGGCGGTCTTGTTGACCACCGGCAGGGAGCCCGGCAGGCCGAGGCTCACCGGGGTGAGCTGGGTGTTCGGCTCGCCGCCGAAGTGGACTTCGGCCGGGCAGAACAGCTTCGTGGTGGTGGACAGCTCCACGTGGGTTTCCAGACCGATGACCGGGTCGAACTTCTTGACGGCATCGGCGTACTTCATCAACTTTTCAGCCATTTTGTTTTCTTTCCTCCGATGCTTCCTACTTGTCCAGTCCGTCGAGCCACGGGGTCTTCAGGGACTGCCAGATCGGGCCGTTCCAGCTTTCCTCGAGGGCCGCTTCGAGAGCGGCGGCGGGCTTGTACATGACCTCGTCGCGCTGCTGCGGGGCGAGGAACTGGAAGCCGACCGGCAGGCCGTCGTCGCTCAGGCCGGCCGGGATGCTCATTGCCGGCACGCCGGCGAGGTTGGCCGGAATGGTGGTGATGTCGATGGCGTACATGGCCATCGGGTCCTCGGTCTTCTCGCCGAACTTGAACGCGGTGACCGGGCTGGTCGGGCCGACGAGCACGTCGACCTTTTCGAAGGCCTTCTTGAAGTCGTCGATGATCAGGGTGCGGACTTTCTGCGCGGAGCCGTACCAGGCATCGTAGTAGCCGGCGGACAGGGCGTAGGTGCCGAGGATGATACGACGCTTGACTTCGTCGCCGAAGCCGGCCTCACGGGTGTAGGCCATCATGTTGGCGGCGGTCTGCGGAACGCCTGCCGGCGGCATGACGCGCAGGCCGTAGCGCATGCCATCGTAACGGGCCAGGTTGGAGCTGACCTCGGACGGCATGATGATGTAGTAGGCGCCGAGGGAGTACGGCAGGTGCGGCAGGGACACTTCGGTGACCTCCGCGCCCATTTCCTCAAGCTTCTTGACGCCTTCGTTGAAGCGGGCCATGACGCCCGGCTGGAAGCCTTCGCCGCCGAGCTCCTTGATCAGGCCGACCTTGAGGCCCTTCAGATCGCGCTTCATGCCTTCGCGGGCTGCGGCGACCATCGGACGCGGGCCTTCCGGAATGGAGGTGGAATCGCGCTTGTCGTGTCCGCCGATCACTTCCTGCAGCAGGGCGGAGTCGAGCACCGTACGGGAGCACGGGCCGATCTGGTCGAGCGAGGAGGCCATGGCGATAGCGCCGAAACGGGAGACGCCGCCGTAGGTCGGCTTGACGCCGACGGTACCGGTCAGCGAACCCGGCTGGCGGATGGAGCCGCCGGTGTCGGTACCCAGGGCGAGCGGAGCTTCGAATGCGGCCACTGCGGCTGCGGAACCGCCGCCGGAACCGCCCGGCACGCGCTCGGTATCCCACGGATTGTGGGTGGTCTGGTAGGCGGAGTGCTCGGTGGAGGAGCCTTGCGCGAATTCATCGAGGTTGGTCTTGCCTAACAGCGGCATGCCCGCGGCCTTGAGCTTCTCGATGACGGTGGCGTCGTACGGCGGCACCCAGCCTTCGAGGATCTT
>ERZ1673750.181-NODE-181-length-62723-cov-6.063062_pt1 | contig 62723 bp, 51 predicted proteins | sample MGYA00580203_ERZ1673750 | MGnify/ENA primary metagenome ERZ1673750 (study PRJEB41218, sample SAMN15661763) | gut metagenome | host: Homo sapiens | place: Canada: London | collected 2015-08-20/2019-03-30 | study: EMG produced TPA metagenomics assembly of... | reverse complement strand
GCTTTGCTAGCGTCTTTCACAAAAGTTTTTGCCTTTTTAACAGCTTCGTCCTTAGTCTTTATGCCCTTAATCTTATCTATGCCTTTAACTTCGTACTCGCTAAGGCCGTCCATAGCCCCTTCTGCAGCAGCATCCTTAGTCATGAAATTATTTAAAAAGACAGGGTAGTCGTAGCGCTCATATTTTTTATTAGTAGAATTAACAAAATAATTTGCATTTAACTCGTTACTATATATAGTTTTAAAAGTAATTCTTGGATCCTTCTTTTCGTCAATTACAAATTTAATCATAGGCTTTATATATTTATTTTCTTTAAATATATTTATAGCCTCATCCATAGTTAAATTACTCTTAAGAGCATCAAATTCAGTTGTTTTTGAAAAATCAAAGCCATGATTATAGTTTAAGGAGTACCTTTGTACGCTCTTGTCAACGTAATTAATGGTGATGGATGCGCCGTCACCTATAACGCGTCTATCGCCTACATATCTATCAAAGTTAAAAATATATGCGTTATCGTCTATATAGTTTTGATAAGAGCTTTCATTTAGCTTAAGGCTCTTAGCATTTACTGAGTCAATCTTTTTAATCGTGTCAATGGCATATTTTTTCAAAGCTTCATACGAGTAATTTGGTTTAAGCGTTTCATATTTTTTGTTCTCATATTTATTATAGTTAGTGATGTGCATGTCATTTGATATGCTTACATTAAGATCACTTGAGCCATCCTTCTTCGACCATGATAAATTGTATATAGTGCCGTAATCGTTGTCACTTGAGCTATTAACCTCAAAATTATCATAGACATCTTTGATATTAAATATTTCTTTTGCTTTTAAGACTAATTTCTCCACCGTCTTGTCGTCCACCTTGTTTAGATTTTTTGTTTCTGCTAATGAATTTACTGGCAATGCGCACAAAACCATAACGATGGCGAGTGCCATTGCAATCATGTTCATCTTTTTAAGCATAATATCATCTCCTTTGTATATATTATACCACTTTTGCAGAGGTGGATAACAATTTTAACAAAATTGTAACTATTTTGATAAAGTCTTTAAAATTTATAGCTTTAAAAATAAACTTGTGATATAATTATTACAAGAGGTGATTAAATGAAACACGATTTAGTCTTAGTAATAGATTTCGGCGGACAGTATAAGCAATTAATCGCAAGAAGAGTTAGAGAAAATAATATTTACTCAGAAATAATTCCTTATACTAAAAGCATCGAAGAAATAAAAGCAAAGGACCCTAAGGCAATTATCTTTACAGGCGGACCTAACTCAGCCTACCTTGATGATTCACCATCAATATCAAAGGAAATATTCGAGCTAGGCATACCTATCTTAGGTATTTGTTACGGCGACCAATTAACAGCGCATTTATTAGGCGGCGAGGTAAAGAAAGGCTCTGAAAAGAATAGGGAATATGGCAAGACCATCTGCCACTATAAAGAGTCAAAATTATTTAAGGGCGTTGAGAGCGGTCAAGTTTGGATGAGTCACACTGACTACATATCCAAATTGCCAGAAGGCTTTAAGTGCATCGCATCGACAGATAATTGCCCTATCGCAGCGATGGAAAATGAAGAAAAAAAGATTTATGCAGTACAATTCCACCCAGAAGTAAAACACTCAATCGATGGCGACAAGATGATTAGAAACTTCCTTTATGACATAGCAGGTCTTAAGGGCGATTGGACGAGCGAAAATTTCATTGAAAATAAAGTTAAAGAGATTAGAGAAAAAGTTGGCGATAAAAAAGCACTACTAGCACTATCAGGCGGCGTTGACTCATCAGTAGCCGCAGTTCTTATGCACAAGGCAATAGGCGACAAGCTTACATGTATCTTCGTTGACCACGGTCTACTTAGAAAAGATGAGGGAGACCAAGTCGAAGAGATATTTAAGAACAGATTTAAGATCAACTTTATTAGAGTTAACGCTCAAAAGAGATACTTAGATAAATTAGCTGGCGTATCAGAACCAGAAAAGAAGAGAAAGATTATCGGTGAAGAATTTATCAGAGTATTTGAAGAAGAAGCAAAAAAACTTGGTAAGATTGATTACCTTGTTCAAGGAACCATATATCCAGATGTAGTTGAGTCAGGAACAAACGGCTCAGCAGTTATTAAGAGTCACCACAACGTTGGAGGACTTCCAGAAGACATAGGCTTCGAAGGACTGATAGAACCACTAAGAGAGCTATTTAAAGACGAAGTAAGAGCCATAGGACTTGAGCTTGGTCTAGATGAAGACCTTATCTATAGACATCCGTTCCCAGGACCAGGCCTTGCCATCAGAGTTATAGGCGAAATCACAGAGCAAAAACTAAACATACTTCGTGAAGCAGACGCCATCTATATAGACGAATTAAAGAAAAACGGCCTATATAGAAAGATTTGGCAAGCCTTCGCAGCACTACCAGACATAAAGACAGTAGGAGTTATGGGCGACGAAAGAACATACGACTACGTATGCGCACTAAGAGCCGTAACAAGCACAGACGGTATGACAGCAGAATTTTATCCGATAGATATGGATATACTTGCGAAAATTTCGAATAGAATAATTAATGAAGTAAAAGGAATTAATAGAGTGGTGTATGATATTACAAGTAAACCACCAGGAACAATCGAATGGGAATAAAAATTTATGGCTAAAATTGCGGCTTTTTGCAGTGTTCGATTTTTTCCTCCTTGCGCGTACCATTAGTACAGCTCAGTCGTAAAAAATCTCAAGCTACAAAAATCCACTAATTTTATCTAATAAATTTTGAATAAATAAACTTTGGAGTTGATAGGATTTAATTTACTCTTCAACGTACATTTAGTACGATTCATCGTAAATTTTTTCCATCTTCGCCTACTTCATCCGTTCTATCTCGTGACTCACGGTATTGATCTGGATAAATTATTATTTCGTTTTATAGTTTGTTCGAATGATTTAGTCGCTGCGGCGTAGATTTACTACGCCTCACTCCTAAACATTCTCCACTGCGCGAAATAATTCCGTTTTATCTCACAAATTTTAATAAACGAAATTTGGCGGAGTGTAAAACTCAAGCTACAAAAATCAACTAATTTTATCTCATAAATTTGCTTAAGGCATGAGAGGATGCATAAGGTCATCATGCCTATAAATTTTGCGCATTCAAAACTTTAAATGAAACTTTTACATGTAATTTGTCTATAGGATTAAACAAATGAGCACATTGACTAGGAGTGATATTATTGAAGTATGAAAGATTTGAAAGATTAGAAGAAGTTAATATTAGAGACCTTTGGAAGCATGAGCAATATGACTTTTCTGATTGGTTATCAAAAGAAGAAAACATTGAGATGCTCGGTGATGAAGTTGGTTTGACACTAACTGATATAAATAGGGAAGTTTATGTTGGCTCATACAGATGTGATTTAGTTGCAAAAGATGAGGCTACTGGCATAAAAGTAGTTATAGAAAATCAATTGGAAGCAACAAACCACGATCACTTAGGAAAAATAATAACATACGCTTCTGGCTTAGATGCAAATGTTGTTATATGGATTGTAAAAGAAGCTAGAGAAGAACATAGAAGTGCTATTGAGTGGCTTAATAACAATATGAGCAAAAATATCTCTTTCTTTCTAATTGAAATTCGAGCATATAGAATAGGAAACTCTTTGCCAGCTCCTAAATTTGTTATTATAGAAAAACCAAATGATTTTGTTAAAACTGTAAATCCTGGTATGGATAGTGGCGAGTTAAGCAAAGCTCAATCTGAGAGACTAAATTTTTGGAATAAATTTAATGAAACATTAATATTAAGAGGAAAACCTTTTAACGTTCGCAAAGCAAGCACTGACCATTATTATGATGTTGCCATCGGAACAAGTGATGCACATATTTGTATAACCTTGGTCAATAAAACCAACAGTATTGGCGTTGAAATTTATATAAATGACAATAAAGAGTTATTCGATAAGTTAAATGCTATATCTGATATAATTGAAAATGAATTAGGATTTACTATGGATTGGCAACGACTTGATAATAAGAAAGCGTCTAGGATTATTTATAATATAGAGGGATTGGATTTTGATAACCATGCCAACTATAATGAATTAATAAATGAAACAATAGATAAAGTAATGTGTGTAAAGGATACTTTCAAAAAGTATATATAGCTGGAACTGGGATCGACAAATTAATTCAAAAACAAGCTAAAATGGAACGAATTACCCAATATGCAATAAACGAAAACCCCTGTTTTGAATACAGTGAGCAGTATAAAAAGAAGAGGAATAATATTTTGAGATGAGGATTATTAATTGGATCGATATTATTTTAAGAAATATAAGAATCCAGATAATGTTAACTAGACAATACAATTAGTATTGAAGCAGGCAGAGCATTGGGATTTGATTAGGGAGAGCGAAGGGCAGAGAGGAGATTAGTTTAAATGAGAAATGATAAGAAGATTATGGAATTATTTACATCATACAAACAACTAGAAAAGTTCATTGTGGCATTAGTTAGAGAACAAGTTGAATTAAATATTGTAGAAAAATCAAAGTCTAATCAGATAGAAGAAGAGATTCAGCTTGAAAAATTAATCTCCACTAACAATAAATACTCATTTAGGGCTGATATATTTATCGAAAAAACTAAGTTTCTGGGCAACAAGTTAATTGGTTTAGGGTTATCTAATACACCTTTAAGGCATGATATACCAACTGTTGTAGAGATTAAAAAGAACATTGGTTCCTTAAATCCCATACTTAATACATTGAATAAAATCAAAAATATAAATTTCTTTAATGTAATTCTTGTTTCAGAGGCTGTATTAGATAAAGAAGATAGAGATAAACTTTATCAAGCTTATCCCAATTTAGCTATTTAGGACGGCAATGAAATTCAGAAACTTGTAGAGAATAATCCTATTATTTATTTAAAGTCATTAAATGCAGATAAAATCTATAACAATAAAATAGTGAATTCAATAAGTAAAGAAGATTTTCAAATTCAAAAAGAAAATTTAGTTAAAAGACTTAAAGGTGCAATAGAAGATCCTTTTTTCTCTATCATTTTAGGAGCGGGAGTGTCTTGTTCTGAGAAAGCCAAAGGTTGGGATGATTTATTAAAAGAATTCAAGATAAGATTAAGTAAAAAATTAGGTGTTACGGTTCTATCTTTGGCATTAGAAGAGAAAGTAGGTAACTCAGGCTTAGTTGTTGCTCAGTTGTATAGAGAACAATTAAGTAATTTCGAGTACTTTGATACGATTTATCAGTCAATTTATAATGGAGTGGCTATCCCTTCGAGAGGTGATACCTTAGCGAGAGCTGCTTCTGACTTAATTTATAAGAATTTTAAAAAAAGAAATTTTAGGGTGATGACTTATAATTATGATAATTACATAGAACTATATTTAGATGGAAGAATGAATTATGATGTGGTATTTAACATGCACCAGAATAGAAACGATGAATTTTTAATATATCATGTTCATGGTTATTTACCATATGAAACTAGAAGATACAAAAGTTATGATAAGTATGAAAAATCAATAATTCTAACTGAGGATGAGTATAACAATCTATATAATGACGCTTATGCATGGCAGATAGGGACACAATTATCTTTTTTTAGAGAAAACTTATGTTTATTTATTGGTTGCAGTCTAACAGACCCCAATATAAGAAGACTACTTAGAATGGTTGCTAAAGAAAAAGGCAACTATCAAACAAAACATTTTGCAATAATTAACCGTGGTAAATTGTCAGGGATTGAACTTCATATTGCAACAAATCACTTTTTTAAAATGGGTGTAGAAGTTATTTGGACTGATTCACATTCTGAAACTAAAGATATAGTTAAAGATCTAAGCAGATTATAGTAAGAATTTATAATTTAGTTGGAAATGATGAATAAGATTTTCTAACTATCTGGAACTGGGACTGGGATGGGTAAAATAATCCAAAAACAAGCTAAAATGGAACGAATTTCGCAATATTTAATAAATGAAAAGCCTGTATTTTGAATACTTTTGAATGTAGTGAACAGTATAAGAAGAAGAATGGGAATAAAATTTTGCATTAAATTTGCGATAAAGGTTTGTTTTGAATTTTTGCTCGTTGCGACGTATTATCTATACGACTCACTCGCAAAAATTCTGCACATCGCCTTTCTCATCAAATTTTCCAGCGAAATTTGGCAGAGTGCAAAAACTCAAGCTACAAAAATCCACTAATTTTATCTCATAAATTTGCTTAAGGTGACTGAGCGAAATAATTCCGTTTTATCTCACAAATTTTAATAAATGGGTTTTGGTGCTGATAGAATTTTAAATAAACCGTTCTATCTCGTGACTCACGGTATTGAACGATACAGAAGGAAAGTATTTTCGCAAATTTGGATAAACAAATTTCAATTTTAATTTGGAGGGATATTATGGCTTATGCATCGCTATTAGCTGGGCTTACACTAATAATTGTTGGCGCAATACTATGGAAGTTTAAGTTGGTGGAGCTATTAGCTGGGTACAAAGAAAATTCAAATGTAGATAAAAATCTTTTAGCTAAAGTAACTGGACTATCTTTATTAATGTTAGGCCTTTTACTATTAGCTGAATCGGTATTGATATTTAAAGGCTTAATCAAACAAGATGCAGCTATAATCATTGTTTTGGGAACAATTATTCTAGGAACTGTGGTGAATGCTTTAATTTGCTCTCATTATTCAAAATAAAATATTATTTATAATTTTAAAAAATTAGTTTATTAGGCTCACAGGTGTTTCTCCTTATTTATTTGCTTGTGGGCCTTTTAAAATAACTCAATTAGGAGTGATACAATTGAAGTACGAAAGATTTGAAAGATTAGAAGAAGTTAATATTAGAGACCTTTGGAAGCATGAGCAATATGACTTTTCTGATTGGTTATCAAAAGAAGAAAACATTGAGATGCTCGGTGATGAAGTTGGTTTGACACTAACTGATATAAATAGGGAAGTTTATGTTGGCTCATACAGATGTGATTTAGTTGCAAAAGATGAGGCTACTGGCATAAAAGTAGTTATAGAAAATCAATTGGAAGCAACAAACCACGATCACTTAGGAAAAATAATAACATACGCTTCTGGCTTAGATGCAAATGTTGTTATATGGATTGTAAAAGAAGCTAGAGAAGAACATAGAAGTGCTATTGAGTGGCTTAATAACAATATGAGCAAAAATATCTCTTTCTTTCTAATTGAAATTCGAGCATATAGAATAGGAAACTCTTTGCCAGCTCCTAAATTTGTTATTATAGAAAAACCAAATGATTTTGTTAAAACTGTAAATCCTGGTATGGATAGTGGCGAGTTAAGCAAAGCTCAATCTGAGAGACTAAATTTTTGGAATAAATTTAATGAGACGCTAGTAGCAAGAGGAAAACCTTTTAACGTTCGCAAAGCAAGTACCGACCATTATTATGATGTAGCAATCGGAACAAGTGATGCACATATTTGTATAACTTTGGTTAATAAAAATAATAGTATTGGTGTAGAAATTTATATAAATGACAATAAAGATTTATTTGACAGATTTCATAGTGCATCTGATGAAATTGAGAACGAGTTGGGATTTAAGATGCAGTGGTATAGGCGAGACAATGGGAAGGTGTCGAGAATTATTTATTATATCAAAGGATTAGACTTTGATAATCACAAAAATTATAATGAACTTATAGATGAAGTTATTAATAAAGTTATAGCTATTAAAAAAACTTTTAGAAAATATTTATAAATTAAATAAAATATATTGACAGAATCAGTACTTTGTTATATTATAAGTGTGTAAATATTAATTGATGAGAGGCTTTATTATGTCAATATATAGTTTTAAAATCAATGATATATGGATCCACTCAAAAGTGGATTTATTTTAGTGCTAGTGCGATTAATTTGCTTAGCGCTTTTTTTATGAATTTAATATATTTTATTTTTTGGAGGGGACGGGAAATGAAGGAATTTAAAAGAATAATTTCGCTTGCAATGATTTTAATTTTATGTATAAGTTTATTGCCGATGAATCAAAACTTACTTAAAGCGGAAGAAGCACAACTTGATGACAGCACTAAACTGAAAAATATTATTTTAAGGGTATATGATGGCAAAGAATGGACAAATACAAAATATACTCCAGAATTTGACCCTAACAAAAGAGAATACACTATAAATTTGGATATAAAATATAAGAAAGTACAATTTTATTTTGAAAAAGCAAGTGATGATCAAGTAATAGAAGCAAAAGACAAGAACATGTGTCCTGTAAGAGATAGTAATTATACTGAAGAATACAGTTTAAGACCACAAGATAATACTTTTTGGTTTTATGTAAAATCATCCAATGGATCAAAAGTTCGTGACTATGTCTTTAAAGTTGTAAAAGGATTAGAAAAGAATGCCCATGAGGTAAAGACTAGTGATGGAGACTACAGAGACTTGCCTAGAGCTTTTAAAGGTGATATTGTAAAGCTACAAGGACAGACAATCTGTCAAGGTAAAGTTTTTGACAGATGGATGGTTGATACAAAGAATGTTGAATTAGAAAGTCCAGATAGAATATTAAATGAAATTATTATGCCTGACAGCAAAGTTAAATTTATCGCCCAATTCAAAGAAAGTTCGGATGATGGCAGCAAATTAAGATATATCATAGTCCATGCTATAAAGGATAATGTTTGGGAAACTTTTTACGATGCAGTAAAAATTGAAGATGATACTAAAGAATACGAACTTAATCTTATGGAAGGATATACTGAGTTTTATCTAACTTTACAGACAGAAGATTATGTGCCATATTATGAAAATGAAAATCATCGAGAACCAGGAGATCTTTTAAGAAATTCTAATAAGCATATAAAAATACAAGCAAATAGTTCAGAATTAAAAATTGCTGACTGTCAATATGGATTTAGAACTGAAAAATCTAGCTTAAATAAGGCGGAAAATGTTTTAAACTTTAAAATTATTTCAAAAAATTCACAAAATATTAGTGAGTATACTTTAAAAATAAACAATGGTGAAGTAAAATATACAGTAACATTTAATTCAAATGGCGCTGAAGGAACTATGCAATCGCAAGAAATTAAAAAAGGAGAAAAATGCACTCTTCCTGAAAATGGATTCACTCCACCTGAAAATAAAAAATTTGTTGGCTGGAAAATTGGTGATGAAGATAAAAAACCTGGAGACAAAATTACAGTTAATGGAAATATTGAAGTAAAGGCGATTTGGCAAGATATCCAATATAAAGTTACTTTTAACAATAATGAAGGCACAGGAGACATGCCTGAAAAAACAGTTAAAAAGGGAACAGACTTTGAATTACCTGATTGCACATTCACAGCACCAGATGGACAAGAGTTTAAAGCTTGGTCGGTAGAAGGTCAAGAATATCCAGCTAAGGCAAAAATCAAAATAAATAAAGAAACAACAGTAAAAGCAATTTGGCAAGCTAAGCCAATAGCTCCAAAACCAGAAGATGAAAACAAAAAATATGAAATAAAATTGACATCATCGGCAAACGGAAAAATTCTTCTTAATCCAAAAAAGGCAAAGGAGGGCGAGCTTGTCACAGTGCAAGCTGTGCCAGATTATGGCTATGAGCTTGAAAGCATACTTATTTTTGACGAAAATCAAAACTCAGTGCCAGTGATTGCAAATCAATTCAAAATGCCAAAGGGCGCAGTAAGCATTTATGTAAAGTTTAAAGAGCTAGCTCCTGCCATTTATCCTGAATTAGAAGAGGAAAAACCTCTAGAAAATAAAAGACATAGAAGAGATTGGTATTATAAAGACCGTGGCGAAGAAAAAAATTCTAATGAAGATGAAAAATCTGATACTAAAAAAGAAATAAAATCTGATGAATCAAAAGCCATTATAACGATTGGCTCGCAAACACTTGAGAAAGTCGATCAAGGCATTCGAACAGTTAAGAACATGGACTCAGCTCCATATATCAAGCGCGGCAGAACTATGCTTCCTCTAAGATATTTAGCTGAAGCTCTTGGATACAAAGTATTTTGGCTAAATGAGACAAGAACTGTTGTCATCATTGACTTAGGATTAAGGGTTGAAATACCTGTAGATACAAATTTAATTATTGTTAATGGCGTTAAATACACAAGTGATGTTAATCCAGAAATCATTAACCATAGAACTATGCTTCCTATAGCGAACATTGCAAGAGCGCTTGGACTTAAGGACGGCGAAGACATTCTTTGGGATGAGGTCAATAGGCAAGTGACTATAAATAAAAAATCAAACAAATAAAATACTAAGGCTACTCATTAATTTGAGCAGCCTTATATTTTTGCCTATAGATTTATTTTTACCTATAAATTATTTTTCTTCAGAGCTTTCTTCTTTCTCTTCTTTTGCTTTTTCTTTTTCTTCTTTTTCTATCTCTTTTTCTTCCTTTGATCCAGTCATTATCTCTTGATAAATTTCCATGAAGAGACTTAAATCACTTTCTCTCTTGAAATTATCGACTGCTGATTGATATAGGTCCTCGGCAAAGTCCATGACGATTTTTTTGTTCTTTTCACTAGCACTTACTTTAATAAGCAAGAGACCTTGGAATACTGCCTTTAAAACGCTTGCATCAGTCTCACCATAAGTAATGATTGGCTGCATGTGCTCAACGAGCATCTCTTTAAAGGACTTACTTGTGTAGTATATCCTCGCCTTGCCATCGGTTTTAATGTAGTGGTGGTTCGAGTCAACCTTGGCTAAGTGCGATAAAAGTATCGACAGCTTTCTTATGCAGTGTATAGCTGTGTTTGGATCGTTTGTACCAGGTGATAGAGCACGTGTCGCTATCTCAACTATCTTTCTAATGCCTTCCTTATAATCTTCTTCGGCAATTCTTCTTTCACTAAAAATAAATTGTTTTTGAATTTTTTCTAGAGTCTTGTCATCCAAGCTATCTTGACTAAAGTAGCCAAGCGTTTCGTTTTGCGCAACGAAATCGCCTTTAGAAACTTCTATGGTAAATACTATGTCTTCATCTTGAATTATTTTTTTAATTTTTTCTATATCAATAATTTCAAGGTAGCCTGATTCGGGCGCAGAAATTCTTTTTTCTTTCTTAGTCCACTCAGCCTTTTCTAGCAGTTCAAAATCACGGTCTTCAAGCTCTTTGTCTATCATCTTATCAGTTTTATCTGCAATATTTTCCAAAAGCTTGCTATAATTAACTCCTGATAAAACATTTTGCACGAAGATTACAAAGTATATCGCACCCCATATAGCGTAGATAACACCTATGGTTCCGGCGATGACAAGTCTTTGATCCTGACCAGACTTCATAAAGTTTAAGCTCACTAGACAATAAACGAAGCCGCCTATAAATATGCCTAAGACCTTCATAGTTATTTTTTTATCTAAAAAATTCTCAACGCTTCTTGGCGTGAAGGAGTTATGATAAAGCGTAAAAACTGCTAATATTGTTGAAAATGTAAAAGTAGTTATAGTTAGTAGGGCCGACACAAGTGACGAAAGAACTGTCATTGCAAGCTCAACGCTCGATAGCATGATGTGAGGCACATACTTAGTAAGTCCCGAGTAGCTGCTGTCAATGTAGGTTACAATTGCAAGCAGAATTATTGAATAAAAAATATATTCAAGGCAATAAATCCACCTTCTGTTATTATAGAAAAATAATTTAATTTTGTTTTTCATATCCTCACCATCCTTTTATTTATTATAGCACATATTTTGTTAATAAAAAAATATATATTGGGTATATATAGTTAGCAGGAGCTAATAAAAATGCTGTTAGAAAAAGAGGTGTATTATGGAAAAAATAATTGATTTGGATATGACTGTTGCTGATTTAGTAGGTAAGTATCCAGAAATTAAAGATGTACTAATAGAAATTGGCTTTAAAGAGTTACAAAATAAACTTATGCTTAACAGCGTTGGTAAGTTTATGACTTTTAAGAGAGGTTCTGTTGTTAAAAACATTAGCATGGATCATATAAAAGAAAAACTTATTGAACATGGATATACTATTAAAGAGAGCGAAATAAGTAATGATGACAAGGCTAGACTTGATAAGCTTAAGACGTTCATCGAAAGACTTAGTCAAGGAGAAGATATTGACAGCGTTAGGGCAGATTTTGCTAAAGAGTTTTCTGACGTTGACAGTAAAGAGATAATGAAGGCAGAAGAAGAAATTATCGCCTCTGGTGTGCCTATAAAAGAAGTGCAAAAGCTTTGTGATGTGCATAGCGCTCTATTTCATGGAGCGACTGAGACGGAACAAGGAAAAAAACTTAAAGCTATTGACGAAGTGGGACATCCTATATATAATTTGCATAAAGAGAATGATGTAATCGCAGATTTAATCGATAAAACGCTTTCACTATTAGATAAAAATGATTATAAAAGTGTTGATATTGAAAATTTTAGAAAAATTCGTGTGCATTACACAAAGAAGGGCGATTTAATTTATCCACTACTTAAGGTTAAATACAATATTCCTGGGCCATCAGATGTTATGTGGTCTGTTGATGACGAAATAAGAGATACATTTAAAAAACTTGATACAAATAATAGGGATGAGGCTTGGGCTGAAGCTCTTAAGAAAAATCTTCAAAGAGCGAAAGAAATGATTTATAAGGAAGAAAACATATTGTTTCCGACTATTGAAGATAAATTTACTGATGAAGAGTGGCACAATATATATGAAGATTTCAAAGCATACAGCGGAGGTCTTAGAGCTGATGATGAGTGGAAGAGAGAGACTTTAGATACTGACGAAGTGAAGTCATCTTATCAAAGTTCTATGATTGAACTAAAAGGTGGACACTTTAGACTTGATGAGCTTGAAGCGCTTTTAAATACGATGCCTTACGAGATCACTTTTGTTGATGCGAACGATATAAACGCTTTCTTTAATGACAATGGAAGAGAAAAATTATTCAAAAGACCAATGACAGCCATTGGACGTGATGTATACAGCTGTCATCCGCCAAAGATTGAAGCCATGGTTAGAGAAATAATAGCTATGTTTAAGAGCGGAGCAAAAGATCAGCTTGGTATATGGATGAATAAGGAAGGCCATGACTGTTATGTTTTATATATGGCAGTAAGAGATGAGGCTGGTAAATATCTTGGCACTATGGAATTAGTTCAAGAAATGGATTTTGCTAAAGAACATTTTAAAGATAATAAATAAAAAATATTTTGATTAAAGGACTTGAGGCAATTGCATTAAGTCCTTTTTTGTACATAATGTTTCTTTGAGAATTGATTTTTTCACTTGATTGTGATAAAATGTATACATAATGGAGGGGATGATATGAAGAACAAATACGACGACGCTATCAAAGTTCTTGAGGACAACGGTATTAAATACGAAGCTGTTGAGCATCCACCAGCATTTACGACTGAAGACGCTGACAAGTATATCGAGGGTAAAATCGGATGCAGAACAAAAACTATGTTTATGACTGATCAAAAGAAGAGACGCTTTTACATGCTTGTTATGGACGATAAGGACAGGCTTGATATGAAGGAGTTCGCTGAAATTGTAGGTGAAAAAAGAATAAAGATGGCTTCGGAAGAGACTTTATTCAATAAACTTGGCAATGAAGCGGGATGCGTCTCACCATTTGGACTAATTAATGATGAAGAAAAAGAAGTTCAATTTTATTTTGACAACGCTATATTAAAAGAAGAGATAATGACTTTTCACCCAAATATTAACACACAGACATTATTCTTCAAGACTGAAGATTTATTTAAAATGCTTAAGAATATGGGTTACGAAGTTCATTTTGTAGATTTAAATAAATAATGAAGAAGAAAATATTTGCTCTAGCGATTGTAATATTGCTAGCGCTTCTAGCTCTTTCACGCATAGAGACTACTGAAAAATACAAAGTTATAGATGAAAAACTTGGCGAAGTAGAGATGACCTTATCTAAACCAATATTTGCAAGATTTTATAATAAAGTCACTTTTACTAAAGATAATTTATCTAAAACAAAAAATTTTGATGGCAAGTACAAGCTAAACATATACAAAGTCGACCTTGGCAGAGTTAACGATGAGAACAAATTTGACATCGCTTTTGGCGTTTACTCGATAGCGCCTTGGCATAGAACACCGGCGAAGCGAGTATTTTTATACAAAGTAGTGGATTTGGATTTAAAACCAAAGTTTCGCTGCTCGAGGTTAATCAACCCAATGTATGATTTTATTTTGTATGATATCGATGGCGACGCATTTGATGAAGTCGTTTCTATTGAAAAATACAAAGGAGTTTACTCGATCGGCATTTATAAGCAGTATAATATGCTTATAGAGCGAATCGCGACTAAAAAAATAAATTTTCGCCCAACTAAATTAGTGAAAGATAAAAAATTATATATAGAGGGTATAAATATAAAAAGAGAAATTAAATTTTCTAAGGAGGGTATTGATTTAAAATGAAAAAAAGATTATTAGCAGTGATTTTAATATTGGTGATGAGCTTAAGCGCATGCTCTTTGCCACTTAATAAGCTGGGTAAAGACGAAAATAATGAGAATAGTAAAGAGAATAGTAATAATGAAAACATTGAAGTGGGTGAAGCAGACTTAAATGCTTTGCTTGGTTACGATGCGGAAAAATTATTGAACACTGAAGAAGTAAAAGACTTCGAAGACATTGACATCGAAGCAAATGTGAAGCCATATGATGTTCCGAAGGATTCTAAGAGTATTGGTGGTTTTGATCAAGGTGAATATACTGGAGAATATAACGCTAAAATTATGAAAAATCTTGAAGACAATGGATTTTTTATAGATTACGAAAAATCTCAACAGCCATTTAGCATTTATGAAACTAATCAATATATTGGTCATAACAATTTTATCACTACTGACTCCATCGTTCACTTGTACCATATTATTTATCTTGGCATGATGGAGGATATGGAGCAAAATTCATTGAAGCAAAAACTTATAGCTCTATCAAAAAATTGCTTGGACAATACTTTAAGTGATTACAAAGAAGCAAAGGGCGAAGAAAAAGATTTGACTTTGAGAAACGCAGCATTATTCTTATGCGCGGTAGACTTACTTGAAGCAAAGTACGATGGAGAAGTGCCAAGCGAAGTAAGAGACTTAGCTGACAAAGAGCTTGACAATATCAAAGCAGAAGGAAATGCTGTATCAAACATAACAGGTAATGAAATTGATTACTCTCAATTTAAGGTTCGTGGCAATTACACTAAGAACGAAAACTTAAAGAAGTACTTCAAAGTAAATATGCTTTATTCACAAGAGCTAGTTAAATTAGAAAATCCTGACAAGTCCATAAACCTAGAAGCAGTTAAACAAGCTATGCTTATATCGAGAAGCATGCTTAAGGATGAGGAAAGCTTTAAATTATGGCAAGACATATATAAGCCAATTAGCTTTTTAGTTGAAAATACTGAAGATACTACTCCTATAGACATATACAAGAGCATTAGTAAACTTACTAAAGATAATTCACTAGAGGCGATACTTAGTGAAAATGTTGTAAATGCTGTCGCTGATGATATTGCAAATAAAGAAGCTCCAAAGATTAAACCAGATTCAGGAAAAGTTTTTGCCTTCTTGCCACAAAGAGCTGTTGTCGATAACACTTGGCTACAAAAATTAGTTGACACTGATCCACAAAGCAAAAGACCAGTTGTTTCGGGCGTAGACCTTATGGCACTTTTAGGCAATAGTCTTGCTGAGAGACTTACTCTTACTAACGAAGACAATTTGAAGTGGGATAAGTTTAAAGAAAAATACGAAGAAACAAAGGCAATGGTTGACGCAAGAACAGATAAAGAAGAAAAAGCAAATATTTACAGAACATGGCTATGGGTTTTAAAAGCATTTAATAACGAGTACGGCGAAGGCTATCCAGACTTTATGAGAAGCGAAAAGTGGCAGTATAAGGATTTAAACACAGCACTTGCATCTTGGGCACAACTAAAGCATGATACAATACTTTATGCAAAACAATTTGGCGCTGAGATGGGTGGCTCCGATCCAATAGATTTAAGACACTATGTTGAGCCAAATGTTAATCTATATAGAAGAGTTAAGTACCTAGTGGGCTTGACTATGGATGCAGATGCAAAGTACTCACTACTAAATACTGATCAAAAGGCAAGACTAAAAGATTTTGATGATATGCTTGAATTCTTAATCAAGGTTAGCATTGAAGAGTTAAAGGACGAAACAATTAGCGATGAAGATAATGAAAGGCTTACAGTAATTGGCGGAGAGATGGAAAACATCTTCATAGCTTTTAATAAAGATGAAAGCGGCGAAGAATTTGAAATTCCTCCAGTTGATAGAGACACAGCAAATGTTGCTGACATACAAAGAATTGGCTCAAACGTAGTTAATAAACCAGAAGGATCCTTCTTAGAAGTAGGTTCTGGAAGATTCTCGACTATATATGTTGTTTATAGACTTAATGGCAAGTATTATCTAGGCAGCGGCTCTATCATGAACTATTATGAATTTTATTCTGAAAATAGACTTGACAACAACGAGTTCAAAGAAATGCTTCCACTTTATAACATGGATGGCGAAAAAGACAAGGTAGAACCATTCTTTAAGAAAGAATTATTTACAAATAAGGTAGAAAGTTTATATTAATACAAAGGAAAGAAAATTATGAGATACATCAAAGACGGCAAATCATATATCGTTAGAATCGATAGAGGCGAAGAAATTCTAGACAAATTAAACGAATTTGTTAAAGAAACAGATTTAAAGGCGGCTACTATAACAGGTATAGGCGCTTGCTCTGAAGTAGAATTAGGTGTTTATAGCGTAAAAAAGAGAAAGTATAGCAAATACAAATACGATGGCGAATTTGAAATTCTTTCTTTAAATGGCAATATCACTAGAGACGGCGAGGAGCCATATATACACCTACACATCATGATCTCAGATGGAGTGGTGCTTGCTGGAGGCTTAACTTTTGGTATGGGTATCACTGTTGGTGGTCACCTTAATAAGTGCATAATAAGCGGCACATGCGAAATTCGTATTGATGAGTGCGAAAACGCTTATCAAAGAAAAATCGATGACGAGACAGGAATTAAAATTTTAGATATTTAGTTAATAAAGTTTATAAAAGCAAGTCCATATACGTGGGCTTGTTTTTTTGAATGAAATAGTAAATTAATTGCTATAAATGTTTATTAAAAGATTAAAGCAAAAGAAACATTTCGCTTTTCAAAACAATTACTCCTATTTCCTTGTATGAGTTAAAAATATATGTTATAATAAATTAAATGTTTTATAAAAAGATATAGATATGAGATATGGAAGTGATTAATTGATTGATAATGAATTTTTGAAAAGAGTTTTTAAAGTAGCGTGGCCATCGGTACTTGAGAGTGTCTTCATAGCACTAGCGGGCATCATCGACACTTACATGGTATCAAGTTTAGGTACATACGCCATCTCAGCGGTTGGTCTTACAACGCAGCCAAAATTTATTGGGCTTGCAATATTCTTCTCGATAAGTATAGCTGTCTCGGCGCTCGTTGCGAGAAGAAAAGGCGAAGAGGACAGAAGATCTGCGAATGAAGTTTTAGTAACAGCATTTTTCTTAGCTATGCTGCTTTGTTTAATAATAACGACTGTCATGGTGACCTTATCTGACCCAATACTAAAATTAGCCGGAAGCAAGACAGATACACACAAGTATGCGATAGAATACTTCGACATCATCATGGGCTTTAGCGTATTTAATATTATTAGCATAGTTATAAACGCAGCTCAAAGAGGTAGTGGCAACACTAAAATTGCCTTCACTACTAATTTAGTTTCAAGCGTAGTAAATATTTCTTTTAACTACATACTAATCAATGGTAAATTTGGTTTTCCAGCCATGGGCGTAAGAGGCGCAGCGATAGCAACCATCTTAGGCACTTTTGTTGCGAGTATCATGAGTATCAGGTCTTTATTCAAATCGGGCTCTTATGTAAATTTACCATTTATTATAAAATATAAGATAAAACCAGCTTTTGAAGCACTTATAAAAATAATTAAGCTTGGACTTAATATGTTTGCTGAAAATCTTGCGATGAGAGTCGGATTCTTATCAACAGCTCTTATGGCAGCATCACTTGGTACAGATCAGTTCGCAGCACACAATGTAGGCATGAACGTACTAAGCATCGGCTTTGCTTTTGCTGATGGAATGCAGGTCGCAGCCGTTGCCTTATCAGGTGAAGCACTTGGAGCGAAAAAATATGACGACGCAGTAACTTATGGCAAAACTTGTCAAAAAGTTGGTTTCGTAATATCGCTCGTTTTATCGGCAGTTTTATTATTCTTTGGTAAATACATCTTCGGAGCATTCTTCCAAGATGAAGCAGTTATTAACTACGGTGTAATGATTGGCCGCTTCATAACAGTCATAGTTATTTGCCAAATATCGCAAATTATTTATGGCGGCTGCTTAAGAGCGGCAGGCGATGTAAAATACACACTTATCGCATCCATCATCAGCGTAAGTATAATTCGTAGCGTATCAACATATATACTTGTAAATGTATTCCACTTAGGACTTATGGGTATATGGATGGGCGTTTTATCAGATCAATTCTCAAGATACATCTTTATGAGCACAAGATTTAAACAAGGTAAATGGGTTGAGAAGAAGATTTAATTAAAATTTAAGAATTTATATAAAAATAATGATGTAGACAAAAAATCTACATCATTATTTTTACTCAAAATTAATTTTAGTAATTTTCTACAAATATTTCGAAGTGAGCTTGTGGGTGATCACATGCAGGGCACTTCTTAGGAGCTTCCTTGCCTTCATACAAGAAGCCGCAGTTTAAGCACTTCCATATGTAAACGTCGCCTCTTTTGAATACCTTGCCAGCTTCGATATTTTCGATAAGCTTTTTGTATCTGTTGTAGTGAGCTTCTTCAACCTCACCTATGTGTGTAAATACAGCGGCTATTTCATTAAAGCCTTCTTCTTTTGCAATTTTGGCAAATTCAGGGTAAATATTAGTCCACTCTTCATTTTCGCCTTCAGCAGCAGCCTTCAAGTTAGCTAAAGTATCTTGAAGCGCTACTGGATAAGTACCAGATACTTCGATAGTTTCGCCATCTAGCTCGTCCTTTAAGAACTTGTAGAATCTTTTAGCGTGTTGTTCCTCATTTTGAGATGTTTCTAAAAAGATGTTTTGTATTTGTACATAGCCATCTTTTTTTGCTTGAGATGCGTAATAACCATATCTTATAGAAGCTTGTGATTCGTTAACGAATGACTTCATAAGGTTTTCGCATGTCTTAGTTCCTTTTAATTTCATAAAAATACCCCCTCTTTTTTTATGATACATTTATTATATATCAAATAAAATTTTTTGTAAAGCGAGGTTTGCGGTTGATCACAGATAAATATTATCAAAATCAATTAAAAATGCTTGAAGAACTACCTATATTGTGATATAATTAATTTTATGTTTAATAAATATATATAAGAAATATCTATAGAAAAGAGGAAAAATATGAACATAGTCAATGAAGTGCAAAATTTAAAGAAAGACAAAATCAAACACAAATACAACTGGAAAGAGATAGTACTCATCATTATAGGCATAATACTAGTTGCCTCAGCGATACATTTCTTCCTAGTGCCATCGAACCTAACATCAGGAGGAGCATCAGGTATCGCCATAGTTTTAAGTCACTACATACCACTTGGAGTTGGACCCTTATTTATCTTAGTAAACATAGTTTTATTCATCATGGGATTCATCTTCATCGGTAAAGACTTTGGCACAAGAACCATCATAGTTACACTTTCCTTGTCAGGACTAGTTTGGCTATTTGAAATAATATTTCCAAATCCAAAGCCGCTATCAGATGATTTGTTCCTATTAATTACTCTAGGCATGATTATTCAAGGTATAGGCGTGGGCATGGTACTTAATCAATACACATCAACAGGCGGCACAGACATCATTGCCAAGATTATGCAAAAGTTTTTAGGACTTGACTTAGGCATAGGTTGTGTTGTTGCGGACCTTGTCGTTAGTATCTTCGCTGGCTCTGCCTTTGGTATGAACATCTTCCTTTACTCTGTTATGGGCGTTATAATCAACGGAGCAGTAGTTAGCATCACAATCAGCGGTCTTAACACAAGTAAGCTTTGTTACATCAATACAAAAGAAGTCGAACTCGTATCAAAGTTTATCATAGAAGACCTAGATAGATCCGCAAACCTTATCCCATATAAGGGCGCTTATTCAAAGAAGGATAACGTTTTGATACAAACAGCAGTTTCAACACGCGAGTACATCAGACTAAAAGAGTTCGTTAACGACGCGGACCCAACAGCCTTCGTCGTAACAAGCAGCGCAAACGAGATACTTGGAGAAAAGTGGAGAAGATTTATATAAGTTAATATTGTATATAGACTGAGCTATTTACTAGCTCAGTTTTTTTATGCTATAATATAGATAAATTTAATCTATACAAGACCTACTATGTATAGATTAATCTTTAAGTGTAAAACAGATATTATATGATATAATATTAATGATGGTATAAGGAGAGTTATATGCAGACGAAGGATTGTATTGAAAAATATAAAAAAGAATTTGAAGAAGAAATAAAATCTCTTTTTTGGACGAGTGATGGTGCTTTGAAGAAAAAGATTTATGGCAAGGTTAAGGAAGAAGCTCTTAATGAGATTGTGAATGATGTTTTTGTTTATGATGATGATTTGCTTAAGTCATTAAATTTAAGTGCGGCTAAGATAAGTGTTTATTTGGAAACGAAGTACAAGGCGGTTGATTTTAGAAGCTTTGTTGCGCCTCTGTCGAGGATACTTTTACCGGTTGCCATATCTTTTATGACTTTCTTCTTAAGTGCTAAGTCACTAAAGTACTTCAAGATTGAAGAGATTTTTGGCGTTACATTAAAAACATTTTTTGCTTTTGCTTTGAGTGCCATAGTCATCGGCATGCTCTTTAGTATTTATTATACAAAGGTTAATGAGAAGAAGCTCTATGCTATATACATAAGGGATAGGATTAATTTCGAGATTGAAAGACTTCTTATCCAAGTGAAGAAAGAGGTGTAAGATGGCTTTATTTGTAATTGTCTTCGCCATAGTTATTTCGCTTATCAATGGCGGAAGGATAAATAATTTATTTAAAATGAATTTAAGATATACATGGTTTTTATTGCTAACAGCTATTATAAATATCGCTGTTCTTGTTTATATCACGAGATTTAATTTTATTTTTAGACGCGAATTGATCATGATATATCCATATATCAATATTTTTACATTTTTTGTAATGATATTTTTTGCGATTGCTAATAACAAGTACTTCGCCTTTAACATAGTGGCGATCGGTCTTGCGCTTAATTTGATAGCGATGATTAACTATGGGGGCTTTATGCCGGTGGTGAAGGATGCTCTTATATATAACGGTTCTGCTGGCGAGCTTGGATTTTTAGAAAAATCTTTATCGATGACGCATACGCTTTCTGTGAGCGGAAAAACTTTTAACGCGCTTGCTGACACTATTCCACTTGGTAAGTTCACTAGCTTTAGGACTATAATTAGTATTGGCGATATATTTCTATCGCTTGGACTGTTTATGCTTGTTGAAGATGTTATGAAGAGGAGATCTTAGATGTTATTTAGAAAATTTACAATTTTTCTTCTTTGTTTCATAAATATAGTTTTAGGGCCAGTCGCTTGCAAGCAAAAAGCAAAAGAGATTAACAAGGACAAGTCTTTAACTTATGTTTATGATGTAAAAGAAATTCCGATTATAATTCAGAAAAAAGAAGAGCCCATAAAGACAAGCAAAGTGCAAATATTTGCAGCTGGCGATTTTATGCTTCACGGCCCACAACTTTCGGGCGCTGAGCAAGGCGATGGCACTTATAATTTTGATGAATATTTTAAATATTTACCAAATTTTAAAAATGCTGACATGGCTATGATTAATTATGAGGCAACTGTTTCGGCCAATGGCAAATACACTACTTATCCAATGTTTTCATCGCCTGAAGATAGTATCAAAGCTCTTAAAAATCAAGGCTTTGACGTGATCGCAACTGCTAATAACCACGCTTTTGACAAGGGCTTCGCTGGTGTTAACAAAACCATTGACACGATTAAAAAATATGAGATGGATAATGTTGGCACATACAAAGACAATAATAATATGCCTCTGATAAAAGAGGTCAATGGCATTAAATTTGGTATATCGGCTTATACTTATTCAATTAATGGCTTTGAGAAAAAAGTTCAAGGAACTGACAAGGCTTATGCGATAAACTTTATTGACATGGATAAGATTAAAAAAGATATTGTTTATATGAATGAGAATGATGTTGATGTAAAACTTGTTTATATGCACTGGGGTAACGAGTATCAGCGCAAGCCGCATCAAAGTCAGGTCAAGGTCGCAAACGAGTTAAATGCTTTGGGAGTGGATTTGATTTTAGGTTCGCACCCACATGTTATACAAAAATCAGATATTATCGAAGCGCATGGCAAAAAAACTTATGTTTGTTACTCTATGGGGAATTTTGTATCGAATCAGAGAAGAGAGGGCATGGGTCAGCGCTTTAGCGAGAGTGAGCTTATGATGGAAGTGATAGTAAATAAGGACAAAGACGGTGTAAGCATAGAAAAATTCGAAGCGCATCCACTTTGGGTTGACAAGTACCGTGCGAATGGTAAGAGCCACTACAATGTTATTCCTGTGAAAGAAGCCCTTGATGGTAAGATTAAAGTTGACAGATTAAATCAAATAAAAGCAAAATTATTAGAAAGCCTAAACGATTTTAATGAATTATATAAATAGGAGATGGTTTAATGTATTTTGAAGACGAAATGACACCAAAAGAAAGGATGATTGCCTTTTCAAAGGGCGAAGCAATTGACAGATTACCTGTAGTGCCAGATATGGGGGTTACTATGGCATGGTACATAGGTAAGAAGACTAATGATTATTACACATCATCTGATGTAATCACAGAGACTGAAATTGCTTTATTCAATCGCTTTCATCATGACAACATCTGTGTGTCAACAACACTTAGGGGCATGGCTGAAGCCATGGGTTCGGTAATGAATTATCCTGATGACAATATCTCTAATTTAAGAGAGCCAGTTGTTAAGACTGAAGAAGATATCGACAAACTCGAGCTAGTTGACCCATGGAAGGATGGTCACCTACATGTACTACTAGAGGCGCTTGAAAAAATTAGAGACGCTCTTGGCGATGTAGCTGATATAGGTGCATCAATGACTGCACCGTTCACAGTAGCCGCATCAGTACTTGGCACTGAGAATATGCTTAGATGGATTGTTAAGAAAAAAGAAGCTTTCCATAGACTTATGGATATAATCACAAGAAATAACGCTGAATATATCAAAGCTCTTGGCAAAATTGGCTTCGGAACAGGTTTTTGCGACCCAGTATCATCAACATCTATGATTAGACCTGCTCAATACAGAGAATTTTCTCTGCCATATTTTAAGAGAAATGTTGAAGATGTTAAAAAATATTGCGGTGGCGCTCCCACAATTCATATCTGTGGCAAATCAAAAGATATCTGGGAAGATGTTGTTAGCGCTGGTGTTGGTAACTTCTCTATAGATAACTGCGAAGACCTTGCCGAAGCAAAAAGAATTATGGGTGACAAAGTAGTTATCACAGGTAATGTTCCGCCGGTTGATGCGATCTACTTAGGTAATGACGATATAATTAAAGAAGAAGTTAAAAAATGCGTTGCAAAGGCATGGGACTCGCCAAAGGGATACATTTTGTGCACTGGCTGCCAAATTCCAAAGAACAGTCCTATAGAAAACATCGATTCATTTATGAAGTGGGGCAGGTATTACGGTAAAATGCCTATGGATACATCAAAATTAGTATAATATTTTTTTATAGACTTTCGATAACAGAAATATTTTTTATAAACAATGTGCGTGTAGCTAAGCTATATGCACATTTTTATTGTATAAATTTCATGAATACCCCTTAATTACATGGATTTGATTAAGTTTTCTAGCTGTTGTATAATATTTAACGGTGAGAGCGTGAAAAAGATAGGAGATATTAGAGTGTACTCATGCACTGCAACAAATGAAAAAGAGTACACTGATTTAAATTTGGATATAAACGAAGAAGACTTATTCAATGATGCAAATCTTTATAAAGATGTGGCTCAAAGAATGAGCCTTGGTTTTGATGTAATTTTTTATCCAATTGTAGGCACTATGGAAGGCGAATTAGCTGGCATGATGCTTGATAAAAATGCTAATCTTAGAAGATTCATGGAGCTTGACAGCATTGATGAATTATATAATTTAAAAGATTTTGATTTTAATTTGGAGCATTTTATCACCATGGAAAAAGCCATGGCGAGTGAAGAGGCTCCTATTTGTTTTAAATTAAACGGTCTTTTGTCATTTATTTCTCAAGTGATAGATATATCAAAATTTCTTCTTGCATTTAGAAAAAAATTAGACAAAGAAAAAATTTATGCTTACTATAGAAGAAATGTTTTAGATTTATTATTAAGGCTTGATGAAAATAAGGTCAAAATCATTTGTCTAGCTGATCCAATACTAAGCGTTGAAACTGTTGGACCAAAGATAGTTAAAGAACTAGTAAATGATTTTTATTACCCTCTTATTAATGATATATTAAATTTTACAAATTTTAAATTACATATCTGTCCTAAATTAGGCTTTGCCTTGTCAGATTTAGGACTATATAATGAAATGAAGCTAGAATGTGACGAGATGAGTTACCAAGAAGCGCTTATAAACTCGTCTTATAGAATTTTTACTAATAGATGCTTCAAAATTTTAGGAAAAGTTAAAGCGATTACAGTTTTAGGGGGAAATTATGAATAAAAAGGAAAGATTATTAAAGATACTTCATGGCGAAAAGGCTGATAGACCAGCAGTTATCTGCCCAGGAGGTATGATGAATCCATGTGTAACAGAGCTTATTGAAAAGTATGGCATTGATTTTGCAAAAGCAAATTCAAACGCTGAAGAGATGGCTAAGCTATCCAAATTTGTAGTTGAAGAGAATCTTTTTGAGAATTACGCTGTTCCATTCTGCATGAGTGTTGAATCAGAGATGCTTGGCGCAAAATGCGTCTATGGCACTAATGAAGAGGAAGCTCACATCATTGAATATGCCATGGATAAGATAGATATAAATAAATTAAAGAATATTAAGGTCGAATTTAGCAGGGAAGATGCTTTAATCGGCGCGATAAAACTTCTTAAGAATGATGATATCCCTGTTATTGGCAATATCACTGGACCATTCTCGGTCGCAACTAGTGTAGTTGAAGCAAGAGAGGTTTATGTTGGACTTAAGAAGAATAAAGAAGCTTTTGAAGCCTTTATGAATTATATTTCTGATGTGATAGCAGATCTTGCTATAAAAGAAGTAGATGCAGGAGCAGATTTAATCGCAATCGCTGATCCAAGCGGTACAGCTGAGATACTTGGACCAAAATATTTCGAAGAGTATCTAATTCATTATGTTAACTACATTATTGACAAGATTAAAGCACATAAGGATGTGCCAATAATTATTCATATCTGTGGCGATATGAAGAGCGTTATCGACATAGTTGAAAAAATTCATGCTGATGCTTACTCATTCGATGCGATAGTTAATCTAAAAAAAGCAAAAGAACATATACACAAGCCTGTTATGGGTAATGTGTCAACATATTTAATCGAAAATCAAAAACCAGAACAAATTTCAAAAGTTGCTAAAAACAGAGTGAAAGATGGCGTAGACATCATTGCTCCAGCCTGTGGACTGGGCATGGGCTCGCCACTTGAAAATGTTAAAGCAATATTAAAGGGAGTAGAAGATGCCTAAAATTCACATACTAAGTGATGACAATGTAATTACAACGAATGGAGAAAAAACATTATTAGATGTATTAAGGGATAATGGTTACTTTATTGAAGCGCCGTGCAATGGCATGGGCACCTGTAAAAAATGCAAAGTAAAAATAATAGACGGTTTAAGTGAAGAGACAGTTCTTTCATGTGAGTACAAAGTAGATAAGGATATAGACCTAGCTTTTTTTGATGAGGGCAAGGCAGAAAATTTACTTACATCCGATATAGATAATTTTGATACAAGTGATTCAGTACTTACTATGAAGACTCATTTTTTTGAGGATAATAGAGACACTGACAGCTCTTGGGAAGATGAGTACGAAAAAATCTTTGGACATATCTCATTTAATGTTTTGAAAAACACAAATTTTTCAAAAGGCGAGAAGCATGCGATATATCTAAACGATGAATTGATTGCCATTCGTGATAAAAGTGATGACAAGATATATGCGGCTGCAGTCGATATAGGAACTACAAGCGTTGCAATCTCTGTTCTTGACCTAAGTCACGGAAAAGTTATTGAAAGAGCATCCTTTGTCAATCCACAGATAAGTTTCGGACTAGATGTTTTGTCAAGAATGAGCGCCGCCATCGATTTAAAAGAAAATCTTTATAAGATGCAAGAGCAAATCACCAAGGCCATCGAAGAAGCAATATTAAAAATATTTAAAAAATATAAACTTGATATAGATAGTTTATATGAAATTGTTTTTTCAGCTAATTCAGTTATGATGCATATACTTATGGGAGTCGATCCGACTAGCCTTGGCATAGCACCTTATAAAATTGTAAGTTATTTTAATTTTGAGATAGATGCAAAAGAGATTGGCATGAAGCTTGGTAAGTACACAAAAGCATTTACAATACCATCGATCTCGTCTTATGTTGGAGCTGACATACTTAGCGGCGTTAATCACATAGATATAGAGCACATTGATAAAAATATCATGTTTATAGATATAGGTACAAATACAGAGCTAGTACTTAAGTATAAAGATCATTACTACGCTAGTAGCTGTGCGGCTGGACCAGCACTTGAGGGCATGAACATTGAATTCGGTTCGAGAGCGGAGCTTGGTGCTATAGAAAATGTTTTCTTTGATCTTGATAGCGGAAATAAAAATATCGTCGTCATTGGCAAAGAAAAAGCTAAATCCATTTGCGGCTCAGGTGTTTTAGCTGCGATACGTGAAGCCTTAAAGATAGGTTTAATTGATTACAGGGGAAGATTAATTAAACTAGAAGACCTTGATGAAGATGACAAGAGAAGACCATTCTTAAAGGAAGTGGATGGAAAAACTGTTATCGATTTAGGCGATATCTACATGACTAAGAAAGATATAAGAAATATTCAGTTATCAAAAAGTGCGATTATGTCCGGCATAGTTTTATTATTTAATAAGCTTGGCATGAACGCTGATGAAGTTGATGATTTATTCATCGCAGGTCAATTTGGTTATCACTTATCAAAGGACATGCTATTAGATACTTATTTTATACCGAAGATATCAGAAGAAAAGATTTCTTATCTTAAAAATACTTCGCTTGATGGCGCGATCAGCGTTGTATTATCAAAGAAAAAGAGGGAAAATCTTTTAAGTTTAAGTAAGAAAATAAAGTTTTTGGAGCTAAGTTATGATGAAAACTACCAAAAAGCTTTTATTGACTGTTCATATTTTAAATAGGAGGTAAATATGACAAAAGAAGAGTATTACAAAATTTTAGACGATTATGTCTATGAGTATGAAGACGAAAAAATTGCCGAAGTCGCTCAGAACTATCTTGATGAAGGTTATGATGCACTCGATGCGATTTTACATGGATTAGTTCCTGGAATGAAGAGGGCGGGGGACGCTTTTCAAGAAGAGGAATACTTTGTAACAGATTTACTACTTTGTTCAGATGCGATGAACAATGCACTTGATGTATTAAAACCACACTTAGAAAAAAATGAGCTAGAGCACAATCATACTGTAGTTATAGGTGTAGTTGAAGGGGATACTCACGACATTGGCAAGAACTTAGTCAAAACTATGTTTCAAACACAAGGTTTTGAGGTTATAGACTTAGGTAGAGATGTTGAAGTTCATAAATTTGTTGATGCTGCTGAAGAGCATGGCGCAGAGATCATCTGTTTGTCAACACTTATGACAACAACTATGAGAAATATGAGAAGAGTTGTTGAAATTCTTGAAGAAAAAGGCTTAAGAGATAAATATAAAGTTATGATAGGCGGGGGACCTATTTCACAATCGTTCGCGGACAAGATTGGTGCCGATAAATATACTATCGATGCGATTGAAGCCGTTAAAGCTGCTAAGGAGTTATTAAAAATAAATTAAAAAGTAGGAGGAATTTTTGATGGACGAACAAACATCAATCAAACCTAATGGATTGGCACTGATACCATTCATTGTATTTATAGGTTTTTTCTTATTATCAGGAATCATTTTAGACAAGATGGGTGTAGAAATGGCATTCTATCAAATACCATCACCTATCGCTGTACTTATTGGAACTATCGTTGCGTTCTTAATGTTTAAGGGCTCGATAGATTCTAAATTTGACGTATTCGTTAAAGGATGCGGTGATGACAACATCATCATCATGTGTCTAATCTACATCTTAGCTGGTGCTTTCGCAACACTATCTAAGGCATCTGGAGCTGTTGACTCAGTTGTTAACTTAGGTCTAAGCATAATACCAGTTCAATTCATAACAGCAGGTTTATTCGTAATCGCTTGCTTCTTATCAATTGCAACAGGTACATCAGTTGGAACTATAGTTACAGTTGGTCCAATCGCTGTAGGTATCGCGCAAAAAGCAGGTCTACCAATAGCTTTAGTTTTAGGAGCACTAGTTGGTGGATCCATGTTTGGTGATAACTTATCAGTTATTTCCGATACAACTATCGCTGCGACTAGAACACAAAATGTTAACATGAAAGATAAGTTTAGAGCAAACTTCAAAGTAGCATTACCAGCTGCAATAGTTACTCTTGTTATCTTATTAATAGTAGGCAGATCATCAGGTCCTGTCGACCTAGGAGATTTAAAATATAATTTTGTTTTAATCTTACCTTATCTATTCGTACTTATAGCTGCTCTATGTGGTGTTAACGTATTCGTAGTACTTACACTTGGTATAGTTTTCGCTGGCGCTGTTGGTATTGGAACTGGTTCATACAATGGACTTGAACTTTGCCAAAATATTTTCCAAGGTTTTTCAGGACAATTTGAAATATTTTTACTTTCAATGTTAACTGGCGGTCTTGCTAACATGGTTAGAGCTAACGGCGGTATTGAATGGCTAGTATTAAAGATAGCTAAGATGGCTAAGGGCAAAAACTCAGCAGAACTATCTACTGCACTATTAACAATGATTTCAAACGCTGCTCTTGCTAACAACACAGTATCAATCATCATCTGTGGTCCTATCGCTAAGAGAATTTCTAATAAATTCAAAGTTGACCCAAGAAGAACAGCATCACTTCTTGATATGTTCAGCTGTATAACTCAAGGACTTATCCCTTATGGCGCACAAATCCTTATCGCTTCAGGCTTCACTGAAGGAGCTGTTTCACCAGTTGAATTAGTTCCATATATTTGGTATCCAATGATACTTTTAGTATTTGCAGTTTTATCAATCTTTGTTAGATATGCTGATCTTAAGACTAAATGGAACTTCGAGCTTGACAAAGTAGAAGAAGCATAGTAATATATTAAAAAACCTAAAGAGAGGAAGACAATCGTGATTAACATTAGAAAAGATTTACCCGAGATTTTTGATGAATTTAAAGATAAGAGAAGAGAATCATTTTTAAAAGTAAAAGAGATTAAGGATAAAAATATACCGGTTATAGGTATATTCTGCACATTTTTCCCTCAAGAGATAGCTCTTGCAGCAGGAGCAACATCTGTTTCATTATGCTCGACATCTGATGAAACAATTAAAGATGCTGAAAGAGATTTGCCAACAAATCTTTGTCCGCTTATAAAAGCAAGCTATGGTTTTGCCATAACAGATAAGTGCCCCTTCTTCTATTTCTCAGACCTTATAGTCGGAGAAACTACTTGCGACGGCAAGAAGAAGATGTATGAGTACTTAGGCGAAATAAAAAATGTTTATGTTATGGAGCTTCCACAAAAAAGATCAGCTGAGAGCCTTCAATTATGGACGGCTGAGATAAAAAAACTTGCTAAATTTGTATCAAAAGAGTTTGGCGTAGAGATTACAGAAGAAAAACTTAGAGAAGCTACTGTAATAAAAAATGCTGAGAGAAGTGCAGTTAAAGACTTTTATGGAATTATGAAAGCTGATGAGCTTCCTATCATGGGTTTAGATTTGTGGCACGTCTTAAATGGTGTGCAATTTGAATTTGATAAAAAAGCTATACCTGATGAGCTTAAAAAACTTAAAGAAAAGATTTTTAGTGAGAATAAACATATCACAGGCAAAAAAAGAATACTTATCACAGGCTGCCCAATAGGTGGAGCGACTGAAAAAGTTATCGAAGCTGTTGAAAATAACGGCGGAATTGTAGTTGCTTATGAAAATTGCGGGGGAGCTAAGGCAATTGATGAAAATGTTGATTTAGACAATCCGGATATATATGATGCACTTGCTAAAAAGTATCTAAACATTGGCTGCGCATGTATTAGCCCTAATACACCGAGATTAAATTTATTATCTAGAATGATAGATGATTATAAGGTCGATGGTGTTATTGATATGCACTTACAAGCGTGCACACCATTTCAAGTAGAAACAAAGACAATTAGAGACTTTGTCACAAAAGAAAAAGAAACTCCTTATATCCAAGTAGAAACTGATTATTCAGATTCAGACTTGGGCCAATTAAACACAAGAATCGAAGCGTTTATAGAAATGCTATAGATAGTAAAGGGCTCTCATAATTGAGGGCCTTTTCAAATGAAAATATTGTATTGGCAAAAATATTTATAACAAAATTTATAAAAAAATATTATTTATATTAAAAATTTTACGTCAAGAATTTTTATATAAAAATAATAAAAAAAATACTAGAAAAACTATTAAATAAATATTATACACACAAAAAAGGTCAAGCAATTGCTTGACCTTTTACTATGTAATCCCATTATGTGCCGTTTTTCATAAGTAATTTATCCCCGCATATACGAGGTGGGTTCGTTATTCACAACGTCTAATGTCCACTTAAGGCATATTATCGATTGCAAAAAAATCACGGTCCCATATTATTTTTGTCGGTTAAATTAATATGAAAAGCGTGCACTACAGGATATCTTAAATATATTATATCTCAAATATTTTTAAAATGCAAGTGATTTACACAAAATTTTTAGAAAATTTTATTATATCAGCGTGGTCAATTACTTCATAGTGTCTTCCCTCATTAGTTCTTGGATCATTAAAACTTATTTCAAAGGAATGAAGCAGCTGCCTATCCACGCCATCATAAGTCTTATCATTGTACAAGGTATCGCCAACTATTGGGAACCCTAAGTAAGCTAGATGCAATCTTATCTGATGCGTCCTTCCTGTGATGAGCTCTGCTTCGACTATAGAAAATTTTTCGCCCACTTTTACTTTTTTGAATATGGTTTTTGCATAATCACCTTCATCGTCAGCGCAAATCATCTTTTTTATATGATCAGCTTCATTAGTTTTGATATTTTTCTCTACTGCAATCTCATCATAAGGAAAAGAGCCGTCAACCACAGCGTGATACTTCTTTTTAAAGCTGCCATCTTCCATTTGCTGCATTAAATTGTAGTGGGCAAATGGATTTTTAGCGACAACCATAAGTCCAGTTGTATTCATGTCAAGCCTATTGACAAGGCGAACACGCCTTTTTAGGCCGCGTGACTGAAATAAATTTATCAGTGCATTATAAAGAGTGTTGCCTTGATTATTTTTTGTTTCGTGAACAAGAATATTTTTCTCTTTATTTATAACCATGTAGTCAATTGTTTCGTCAATTATATCTATATCGCACTTAAAATTATCAGGCTCAGTCTCTTCTTCGGGCATGTATATTCTTAAAATTTCGCCTTTTACAATTGGAAGGTCCTTGCGCCTAAATTTTTCATTCACAAATATATCTTTATTTAAGTAGCAACGCCTAAAAAGTCTTTTTGAAATTTTAAGTTCATCAATCATATCACTCATCTTATTATAAGATTTGTTCGCGACAAAGCTAATATTGTATTCATCGTTAATCATTGTATCACCAAAATAATTATATTATATTTTCACAAGTTTTACAAGTAAAGGCCTATATGCATTGAAAAAATACTAATTTTGTTGTATAATTAATTATTATAGAGGTGACGAAATGAGTGAGAGAATTATAAATATACTTGCAAAAGACGATGAACTTAGCAAAAAAATATTATTAGATCTTGAAGATAAACTTCATGCGAATAATTTTATTTGCTCAAGAGATTTTAATAAAGATGCTGAACTTTCTATCGTAATAGGGGGAGATGGCTCTTTTTTAAGAAATGTTCATCAAAATGATTTTCCTGAAGTGCCTTTTCTTGGCTTTAATACTGGCCACTTAGGTTTTTTTCAAGAGCTTTCTATTGACGATGTCGATAAATTTGTAGAAAGCTATATCGCAGGAGATTTTAAGCAAGAGTCATTACACTTAATCGAGACAAATGTTACTTATGAAGGCGGCTCAGAAAGATTATTTTCTGTTAATGAAATGGTTGTCAAGGCAAATTATTCAAAGGCGGTTGAGCTTGATGTATTTATAAATTCTGATCATTTAGAAAGATTTTTTGGCGATGGACTCATTGTATCAACGCCAGCTGGCAGCACTGCGTATAATTACTCAGTTCGTGGAAGCGTAGTGCATCCGAAGCTTGAGTGTCTTCAAATGACGCCACTTGCGCCGATAAACTCGAAGGCTTTTAGATCACTACAAAACTCATTAGTCATACCACCAAATTTTATAGTTAGACTTGAGCCAAAGAAGAGATATGAGGGCGAGATAGTACTTCTTAACGATGGTGAAGAAGTCATTTTCAAAGATGTTAAGACTATTGAGATAGATATGAGCTATAAGAAAATATATAGAATAGTATTTTCAAAGAATAATTATTGGAATAATTTAAAAGATAAATTTTTATAGGAGGCATAGATGTACGATTTTCATTTGCATTCAAATTTTTCAGTTGACTGCAAGGTTCCGCCGGAGGACATGGTCAAAGAGGCTATAAAGATGGGTATGAAAGCGATTTGCTTTACTGATCACATAGACCTATCGCTTGACCAAGATAAAAGTAAAAACGTTCTTTTTAATATTGAGGACTATATTAAAGAGATAAACAAATTAAAATACACATACATAAATGAGATAGAAGTTTTAAAAGGGGTTGAGTTTGGTCTTCAGCTTGGCTTGATTGATAAATATAATGAATTAAGCAAAAATCCATTTGATTTCATTTTATGTTCAATTCACAGTATAGATGGCGAGAGAATTTTCTCTAGGGAAAAGAGCTTTGATAAAGATTATGAAACTGGTCAAGTGCGATACTACACAGAGATGCTAGAGGTTTTGAAAAATTTTGATAGCTTCGACTCACTTGCTCACATAGATTTTATTGATAGATACTATAAATACAAAGACATTGAATATAAGTTTACAGACGCAGCTAAGGAAATTGTTTATGAGATACTAAAGGTAATTATTGACAAGGAAAAAGCCTTGGAGATAAATACGGCTGCGCTTCGCTTTGATATGAAGAGCTTTCATCCACAAGATGATATACTTGATATGTATAAATCATTGGGAGGAGAACTGATCACAGTTGGCTCAGATGCTCATTATAAAGAAGATCTTGCTTATGGTATAAAAGATGCGGAAAAGTATCTAAAAGAAAAAGGTTTTAAATATTTATATATATATAAGAAGAGAAGACCTTATCCAATACATTTGTAAAATTGATAAAATAAAATTGATATCACTCCTTGACAAAAAATCAAGGAGTGATATAATATATTTAGTGATACGAAATATTTAAAATATTTATGAAAAAACATTTGCAAAGGGGGCGCACTATGTTTAAATCACTAAAACCTCTTTTAAAATATTTCAAAAAGTACAAGTGGGGTTACATATTAGGGATATTCTTCCTACTGTTCATCGACGTTGTTCAGCTGTACATACCTCAAATACTTAAGTACTTCGCAAACGATTATCAAAGGGGAGTTTTGACTATGGCCTCGGCGACTAAGTATGCCATATTAACCATAGTAACAGGACTGATGGTTGCTGTAGCGAGATATTTTTGGAGAAATTTTATTATTGGTAACTCAATGAGAGTTGACTATGATTTGAGAAAAGATTTTTTTTGGAAATTAACCAGTCTTTCTCAAAATTTTTTTAATACGCACAAAACAGGTGACCTAATGAGTCTTGCAACTAACGATATAAATGCTGTTAGGATGACTCTTGGTCAAGGTATCATCATGTTTATCGACTCAACTTTTTTACTTATACTAAACCTTATTATGATGATAGTGACTACAAATGTTTTGTTTGCATCAAAAGTTTTATTCACAATACCATTAATTATTTTATTAGTAACGAGATTTGGCGGAGTCATTCACTCACACTTCAAAGCAGTTCAAGCCCAATATGGTAAGATAACTGATAGAGCTCAAGAAAATTTTTCTGGAATTAGAATTATTAAAGCCTTTGGCCAAGAAGAAGAGAATGAAAAATTATTTAGAGAAGAAAATCAGAAGTATTATGACAAAAACATTGAACTAGCCAAATTACAAAGCTTTTTCAACCCATTTATACAAGTTTTAAGCAATTTAAGCTATCTTTTCTTATTGTTCTTCGGAGCAAAAGAAGTTATGGCGGGCACTATGCTTTTAGGCGAATTTATTGCTTTTAACGCTTATCTAGGACTAATGATGTGGCCAGCTAGAGCTCTTGGCATGGTTATAGTTTTCATGCAAAAGGGCGCTGCATCCATGGACAGACTTACAAATATTTTCAAAACTCAGCCAGAAATAGTTGATAGTACCGATGCTATTGAACTTGATAATATCAAAGGCGAGATTGAATTTAAAAATGTTTCATTCAAATACGCCAAAGATCTTCCTTATGCACTTAAAGATATAAGCTTTAAGATTGAGCCAGGAAAAACACTTGCCATACTCGGAAGAACTGGTAGCGGCAAGTCAAGTATTGTGAACGTTTTACTAAGGCTATATGATGTTGATCAGGGAGAAATTCTTGTTGATGGTCACAATATTAAGGACCTTACGCTTAATTCTTTAAGGGAAAATATTTCTTATGTGCCTCAAGATGACTTTTTATTCTCAAAAACTGTTAAGGAAAATATTGAGTTTCACTACGAAGAAGAGCTTGATATGGCAATGATCGAGAAATATGCAAAGATTGCTGGCGTTTACGACGATGTCATGGACTTCAAAGATGGTTTCGACACTATCTTAGGCGAAAGAGGAGTAACTTTATCTGGTGGCCAAAAACAAAGGGTTTCAATTGCGAGAGCCTTGGCAAAAGAAAAGAACGTTTTAATCATGGACGACTCTTTATCTGCGGTTGATACACAAACTGAAGAAAAAATATTAAAAAATTTAAGCCAAGACGAAGGACATGTATCAAAAATTATCATTTCACATAGGGTTTCAACTATACAAGATGCTGATGAAATACTATTTATTGAAGATGGAGCCATAGTTGAGAGAGGCACACACGATGAGCTAGTTAAGCTTGGCGGCAGATATGAAAAATTATACGAAGATCAATTACTTGAACAAAAGATAAATAGAGGTGATGAATAATGGAAAGAAACATAGACGATATCGCTTATCAAGGCAAAAATTCCAAACACACCTTTAGAAGGATGCTCTCATACGCAAAGCCATATACATTTCAGTTAGTAATAACATTCTTGATGATAGTTGCGCTAACTGGTTTAGCTCTAGTAAGCCCATATTTAATCAAAGTTGCCATCGATGAGCACATACAGATCGAAAAAATTAAGATGTATGAGTACCCCGAGGCGACTGAAAAAACTATCAAGATTGATAATACTAAAGAAAATATGTCAAATGATCTTCATTATTTCATTAGAGAGACAGATTTAAACAAAGACGAAAAAGCTAAATATGAAAACAAAGAAGCTTTTCATCTAAGACAAGATGCTGACGGAGCTTATATTTACAAATCAGGTGATGAGAATAAAAAAGCAATATATGAAGTATCAAGCGCTGAGTTTAAGGCTTATAGAGATAAAGACTTCAAAGCTATTAACAAATTAAGCTTAATATTTTTATTAGCAGTGATATTAACTTTTGTTCTTGATTATTTGCAAACGATGTCAATCACCATAGCATCGCAAAAAATGATATATAGCATGAGAACAGAAGTATTTGATCATGTTTTATCAAGGTCACTAAGCTTTTTCGATAGAAATGCAATCGGCAGATTAACCACAAGACTAACCAATGACATCGAAGCTGTGGCGGAGATGTATACAGATGTTATGATAACTCTCTTTAAAGATATATTTATGCTTGCGGGCATCATGGTCTTTATGGTGTCTATGGATTTAAAACTAAGCATTTTAAGTTTTATATCGCTGCCATTTATATTTGCAATATCAATATATTTTAGAGGAAAAATTAGAAAGATACTTGCCTTATCTAGAAAAAAATTATCACTAATCAATTCAAAACTAAGTGAGAATATTTCTGGCATGAGACTAATCCATATTTTTGGTAAAGAAAATAAGATCAATAGAGAGTTTGATGAAGCAAACGCTGACTACAGAGACACTATGCTTAGAAGGGTCAAGATATTCTCAATATATAGACCGGCGATAGATATCATCAGAAACATAGCCATAGCAAGCCTTATATACTTCGGCGCAAAAGAAGTTTTGAACGAGACAATGTATTTTGGTATGTTATATTTATTTATTGACTACTTAAAGAAATTCTTTATGCCTATCATGGACTTGACTGAAAAATATAATATCACTCAATCGGCAATGGTTTCAGCTGAAAGAGTTTTCGCGATACTTGATGATGAGAGCGAGATTAAAAATCCTGAAAATCCAGTGCCATTTGATAAAGTTCAAGGCGAGATTGAGTTTAAAAATGTTAGTTTTAGTTACATCAAAGGCGAGCCAGTTCTTAAAAATATTTCATTTAAGATCAAAAAAGGTGAATCAGTTGCTTTTGTTGGGCCAACTGGTTCAGGTAAAACGTCCATCATATCATTATTAACAAGATTTTATGATATAGATGAGGGCGAGATACTAATCGATGGCATAAACATAAACGAGGTAAGAAAAGAAGATTTAAGAAAGAACATTGGAGTCGTTTTGCAAGATGTTTTCTTGTTCTCAGGAACTATCAGAGACAATATCAAGCTCAATAAAGATATATCAGACGAAGAAATTATTAAAATTTCAAAATATGTAAACGCTGATTCATTTATACAAAAACTTCCTGGTAAATACGATGAAGCTGTTATGGAGAGAGCGTCGACACTATCGTCAGGTCAAAGACAGCTTTTAAGTTTTGCGAGAACCTTGGTTTATGAACCAAAGATACTTGTGCTTGATGAGGCAACAGCCAACATCGATACAGAGACAGAGCTATTAATTCAAGACGCGGTTAAAAAACTAATCGAAGGAAGAACATGCATCGCTATAGCGCATAGACTCTCAACAATACAGCACGTTGACAAGATAATCGTCATCAAGAACGGTACAATCAGAGAAGAGGGTACACATCAAGAGCTTCTTGACAAGAAGGGACTTTATTACGATTTATATAGACTACAATATAATAAGTAAAAATTTTAGAGAAGCTAATTTTTTATTGGTTTCTCTTTTTGTTTATCTTTTAATATTATTGGGTATATAAATAATAGCAAAATATTAAAAAGGAGTGATATTATGGGATTATTTGATTTCATATCAGCAAAAGCAAGAGAAGAAGAAAGAAAAGAAAGAATGAAAAACGCTGGCAACATTGCCATGGGTACTTTATTAGGATTAGCAGCAGGTGCTGTAGCTAGTTACTTATTTGCACCAAGAAGCGGTGAAGAAACTAGAGAGATGATTGCTAAAAAGAGCAAAGAAACTTATAATGACATGAGAGAAGGCATTGCTAATGCTACTCAAAGAGCAAAAGAATTAGGTCAAAGCGCTTTAGAAAAAGCTAAAGAATTTAAGGAAGAAGCAGCAGAAAGAGCTGAAGAACTTAAAGACGAAGCTGTTGACAAAGCAAAAGAACTAAAAGACAAAGCTGAAGATAAGGCTATCGATGCTAAGAAAGAAGTAGAAAAGAAAGCTAATGACGTTAAAAAGGACGTAGAAAAAGAAGTAGAAAAGGCTAAGAAATAGGTGATAATATGGGCATAGATTTTGACAAAATTAAAGATGAAGCAGCTAAAAAAGCTGAAGAATTAAAGAACGAAGCGGCTAAAAAGGCTGAAGAACTAAAAGACGAAGCAAATAAAAAGATTGACGAAGCTAAAGATGCTGCTGAAAATGTAAAAGATGAAGCAGTAGACAAAGCTAAAGAAATTAAAGAGGATGTAGAAAACGCATTTAAGAATATTGTGAAATAGGTGATACGATGGACGCAATGTATATATTAAAATGTGTGCTGATAGTTTTTGGCATAGCAGCACTAGGTTCATTAGCTTATCTATTCATTAAAATTGCTTCATCAATTAGCACTATGAAGAACATGATGGAAGAAAATAGACTTAACATCGGACAAACAGTAGCTAAACTTCCTGAAGTGATGAACAATGTAAACGGCATCACTAGTAATGTCAATGGACTTGTTGATGACATAAGACCAGATATAAAAGATATAACACTTGAAACAAAGGATCTTGTTAGAGATCTTGGACCAAATATCAAGAGCGTTACTGATGATGTAAGTAGATTAGTTAACGATGTAAGACCAAATATCGCTGGCATCATGAACAACATAAACGGTGTTACATCAGATGTTTCTAGATTAACAAATACAGCTATGGGTATTACTGATAGCGCGATTAGTACTGTTAATAGAATCACATCACAAGTTTCAAACACAGCTAATAACGCTTATTCAGCCGTTAATGGCATACTAGGCAATGTAAAAGATTCCATCTACGATAAGAAGATGAAATCAAAAAGCTTTGCTGAAAATGTTATATCTAAGGTAATGGACATCTTTAAAAGAAACTAATAAATATTAGAAGGACTCGTAAGAGTCCTTTTTTGTGCGCATTAATAGCAAGATTTAATTTAATATTGATAATTTTATAAAAAAACATAAAAAACTATAAAACATTTCAATAACAAATTACATGTATTAGTGTTATAATAATATATGTGTTAATTTTAGAAAGCCTATATAAAAGGAGAGAAAAAGAAATGAAAAAAATTAAATTTTTAGCAATGCTATTGATGGTTTCATTATTATTAGTTGCTTGTGGTCATAAGACAGACACAACAACAGATAATAAAGAAGAAACTAAGACAGCTGAATCAACTGAAACAACTTATACAACTGATACAACTGATACAACTGATACAGAAGAAAAAACAGATGAAAAAACAGATGATAAAGATGCTGATTGCTGCGACGATGCAACATTAAATGGCGTTACAGAAGAAAATCCACTAAAGGTGGATAAAGATGCTAAGAGCGTAACAATCTACACTAAGTACAACGGAAAATTTGAAACAGAAGCTACAAGACACTTAGTTATCTGTAAAGATGGTAAGTTAAGCGACAAATCAATCTTCTCATCATACGTATCACCAACAGACTTTTACAACGCTTTAGTAGAAGTTGGTGCAGAAGCAGGTAATAACATGACAGCTGATAACGCATCTACTACTAAATCAGAAGGTTCTAAGCTTGAAGTAACTTTATGCTGGGCTGGACACGAAGGTTCAGTAGGCATTGATGATGTAGTTAAAGATTCTAACGGAAAAGCTATTGACATGAGATTCTCAGGAAACATTGATCCATCAAAAGAATTCAACACTGGCTGTATCTCTTGTCTTGACTCTTGCTTCGTAGGTATCACAAGTAACGGTGAATACCCTCTAGGTGCTATCGAAGAAACAAAAGAAGTTTCTTTTTCTGTAGATGCTGACAAAGCACCAGAAGATGGAACTCCAGTAGCAATCACATACACAGTAAAATAGTTGAAAAAATTCTTTAATTTACTCCTTGCAATTGTAGTCGGGATTTTAGCCGCATCGATTGTGTCAAGCATTATTAGTTTAAGCCTTTGGCTAGATATGAGGGTGCATTCAAGGCATATATACTACACTTTTATCGCACTTGCGGCTATAGCTTCACTATTTATGGACAGAGCAAATGAAAAAGTCTTTTTTATTATAGAATTTATATCTATAGCATTAATTTTATTTTTTGGCAAGTTTATGAGAACTATGTACGAACTAAGAGATGCGATGCATATAGATATGAACATAGAGCTATTTAAAAATATTATAATAATAATTTTTATAGTAATTAATTTAATGGTTTTTCTAAAATTTTTAATAAAGAAAAAGAAGTCTGCGTAATTTAAACGTAGACTTCTTTTTTGATCTAGTATTTTAATTCTTTTAATATTTCTCCAGTATAAATATCTATGAGCATAATTTTTTTGTCATCCATCATGGCGACTGATGCTTTGCCATCTTTTGGTATAGTTGTTGAGCCAGGATTTAATAAGATTATTCCGTCTTTTACGTCTAAAACTTTTACATGTGTGTGACCAGTAACTATCATCTTGATTCCAGATTCTTTGGCATATTCTATTCTAGCAAATTCTGTCTCTTCATAGCCATGAATAAGAAGCGTCTTTAGTCCATTGATATCTGTAATACGAGCTTTTTGTGTGAGATCTTTATCGGTAACCATCTGATCGACGTCGCTGTCACAGTTGCCACGCACGTAAATAATATTATCACGTTCTTTTAAATACGCTGCTAAATCCTTTGGATTGTAATCACTTGGAAGAGCATTTCTTGGTCCGTGATATAAAACGTCGCCTAGGTGATATATAATTTCACAGTCCTTAAGCACCTCAAGTGCTCTAAGTGTCTCGTCTATGCCGCCATGTGTGTCACTAATAAAGCCAATTTTCTTTCTCATTATAGATAAACTACCTTTTCTGTTCTTTCTTTTGCCTTAGGAACTTCATCAGCGTAGCCTATAGCCATCATACCATAAGATATGTGATTAGCTGGTATTTTAAATGAAGATAAAACTTCTCTAACGCCTTCGTCCTTATTGCCTCTTAATTGATTGATCCATACGGAAGCAAGTCCAAGCGCATGAGATGCTAAGTAAATATTTTCCATGGCAGTTGATGTGTCTGCGTCGCCTAATTTTAAATCTTCAGGCACAGTCACTATGATCAAGGCCTTTGCATAATATATGTGATAATCATCTCTATCAAGTGATTTTGCAATGGCGGAAGCCAATCTTTGTATATCATCTTCTTTAGTAACAACAGTAAAAAGTCTTTCTTGTTTATTCATGCCTGTTGGTGAAGCCTTTGCGCACTCGATTATTTTTTCAAGCAAATCCCTTGGCACTTCATCAGTTTTAAATTTTCTTATACTTCTTCTTGTCAATAGCATTTCTATTGCGTCCATATCATCACGTCCTTTCTTGTTATTATTATACCACAAAATTGGGTATAATAATTATGGTGATTATATGAAAGACAATTTTTTAATTCAAGGAATGAGCTGCGCTGCTTGTTCAGCAAGGCTTGAAAAAGTTTTATCAAGACAAGATGGCGTATCAAGAGCCAATGTAAATTTATCGTCAAATAGAGCGAGAGTAATTTATGACGAAAATGTAATTTCTCGTGATGATATATTGGCTGTCATCTCAAGAGCGGGTTTTACTGGCTACTATCAAGAAAGCCGCGATATAGAAAAGGAGAGAGAGCTTAGAGAAAAAGAGATAAAAACACTTAAACGCGATTTTTTAATCTCATTAATTTTTGCACTGCCATTATTTTCAGTAATGTTTTTACACATGGCACATATACAAGTGTTTTACGCAGATGCCAGATGGCAGTTTGCTTTCGCGACACTTGTACAAATTTTTGGTGGGCACAGATTTTATAAAGGCGCAATAAGTTCATTAAGAAGCAAAACTTTTAATATGGACGTACTTGTATCCATGGGTACGACAGCTGCGTATCTATATAGCATTTACAATATGTTTATAGATAATCCTCATTTATATTTTGAATCATCAGCAGTAATTATTACCTTAGTTTTATTAGGTAAACTTATGGAAGCAAAGGCAAAAGCCAAGACTAATGAAGCTGTTGATAAATTACAAAGTTTAAAAGTTGACGAAGTGACTGTAATTAGAGAGGGAGAAGAAAAAACCATTAGCATAGATGAGCTTGAGATAGATGACATAGTCTTAGTTAGACCGGGCGAAAGACTTGCTTCAGATGGTGTAATCGTAGAAGGAGAAGCGTCAATCAACGAAGCGATGATAACTGGTGAGAGCCTTCCTGTGAATAAAACGATTGGCGAGGCAGTTATAGGATCAACTGTCAATGGACCAAGCACTTTTAAATTTAAAGTTACTAAAGTTGGCGAAGATACAACGCTTGCCAATATCATAAGGATGGTTGACGACGCGGCTAGCTCGAAAGCACCAGTACAAAGGATGGCAGACAAGATTGCCAACATCTTTGTTCCGTCGGTAATGGCTATTGCATTTTTGACATTTTTGATTTATACTATATTTAAGGACGCTAACACAGGCATCATTAATGCGATAAGCGTTTTGGTTATCGCTTGCCCATGCAGTTTGGGTCTTGCAACACCTACAGCCATCATGGTTGCGACAGGTAGAGCAGCTCAAGGGGGCGTACTAATCAAGTCAGGCGAAGTTTTGGAAGCAAATGCAAAAGTTGATGCAGTTTGTTTTGACAAGACAGGTACATTAACTGAGGGGAAATTATCTCTTACAAAATTTATCAATACTTCAAATATTAGCGATAAAGATATTTTAAGATATGCTTATAGCGCTGAAAATCAATCAGAGCACCTAATAAGCGAGGCGATATCATCATTTGCTAAAGATAAGGGCATTGAATATCATGAAGCTGATGAATTTGAAGCGATTCACTCAAAGGGCGTTCGCGCAAAACTTGATAACAAAGAAATAATTTTATCAAACGAAAGATATTTTGATGAGCTTGGCATAAATTATGACAAAGCTTTGATGAAAGAACTTTTGGACGAGGGCGCTACTGTCATAGTCATGGCAATAGATGGAAAAGCTGTAAGCTATTTTGCGATTGAAGATAGTTTAAGAAGTGACAGTAAAGAAGCCATTGCTAAAATTAAGTCCATGAGCATAAAAACTTATATGCTTACAGGGGATAATGATATTGTAGCTAAGAACGTAGCTCAAAAACTTGGTATAGATGAGTTTAGAGCAGAACTTCTTCCAGAAGATAAATTAAAAGCAATTGAAGAGATTAAAAAATCGTGTGCAAAACTTGCCATGGTTGGCGATGGTGTCAATGATGCACCAAGCTTAGCAAGCTCAGATGTTGGCTACTCAATCGCTTCAGGCACAGATGTTGCTTTGGAAGCGAGCGACATAAGTCTTTTGAATAACTCCATCGGCGGCGTTCAAAGAGCACTTGAGCTTTCACGAGCAGCCATGAAAATTATTAAAGAAAATTTATTCTGGGCCTTCTTTTATAATGTGGTTGGAATACCATTTGCCATCTTAGGCCTATTAACACCGATGCTTGCAGGAACTGCGATGGCATTCTCATCAGTATGCGTAGTAACTAACTCATTAAGATTAAGATATAAATAGAAATATAATTGAGGAGGAAATTTATGGATAGTAAAAAACTAGACATCGCTAGAAACAGAAAGGGTTTCATAGCTGCCTTAGACCAAAGTGGTGGATCAACACCAAAGGCTTTGAGACTATATGGTATTGATGAGGACAAGTATTCATCAGAAGATGAAATGTTTAAGCTTGTTCATGAAATGAGAACAAGAATCATCAAAGCGCCAAGCTTTAACAAGGACCATATACTTGGAGCAATACTTTTTGAACAAACTATCGATAGAGAGATCGATGGGATGAAGACAGCTGATTACCTATGGAACAAATTAGAAATACTTCCATTCGTTAAGGTTGACCAAGGTCTAGCAGATCTTGACAATGGCGTTCAGCTTATGAAAGAGATGACTAAGCTTGACTCGCTTCTTGAAAGAGCAAAAGAAAGAGGCATCTTTGGTACTAAGATGAGATCAGTTATAAAAGAATTTGACTGCGTAGGCATAAAAGAAGTAGTTAAACAACAATTTGATTATGCTAAGAAAATCATCGCAAAAGGCTTTGTTCCTATCATAGAACCAGAAGTTGATATTCATGCTGAATATAAGGGCGAAATCGAAAAAATATTATTAAACGAATTAAAAGAAAATATAGAAAAATTAGCTAAAGATGACTTCATCATGTTAAAGCTAACACTACCTGAAGAAGATAATCTATACTTACCATTATATGATTATGAAAACGTTCTAAGGATAGTTGCCCTTTCAGGCGGATACTCAAGAGAAGAGTCTAACGAAAGACTTGGCAGAAACCACAGAGTCATTGCATCCTTCTCAAGAGCACTAACCGAAGGAGCAAAGGCTAGCATGACAGATGAAGAATTTAATAAACATATGGAAGAATCCATAAATTCAATTTATAAGGAGTCGATTAAGTAATGAAAAGAATTTTAAAAGTACACGGAATGAAATGTGAAGGATGTAGCGAAGCTATTGAAAAAGCTTTAGAAAAATTTGATGAGATTGATGTAGTAACAGCTAATTTTGCATCAGGTCATGTTGATATTGAAAGCAAAGAAGAATTTGATCTAGCAAAGGCTAAAAAGGCTATCGAAGACCTTGGCTACGAAGTAGAAGACTATGAAGGAGTCGAATAAAAGAATTCTCGATATAGCAGAAAAATTATTAAAAATAGATTCACCATCGGGCATGTGTCAGATGGTGAATACTTATATAGAAGAGCATTTTAAAGGAAAATTAAGCTTAGAAAAAACAAATAAGAATGCTCTTTATGCTATATTGAAGGGAAAAGATTCATCTAAGCTTAGAATAGTAACTGCTCACGTTGATACGCTTGGCGGAATCGTTTCAAAAGTAAAGGACAACGGCAGGGCAGAATTTGAAAATATTGGCGGATTTATGTACGCATCGCTTGAAGGAGAACTAGTTAGAACTTATACTAAGAAGGGCGTAGTTACTGGAACAGTTTTACCTAACAAGGCTAGCGTTCACACCATGGAAGACGAAAGAGAAAAAACTCTTCCAAGAGAAAGACACTCAACTGAAATAAGATTTGATATTGAAAGTTCTTCAAAGGAAGAAACTTTAGCAAGCGGCGTTAATGTTGGCGACTTCGTTGCTTTTGAGCCGCGTACAAGAGTGACAGAAAACTTTTTAGTATCACGCTTCATCGATAATAAGATACATGCTGCCATCATGATCTATGTGATGGAAGAAGTTCTTAAGAAAAATATTGAATTGGCATGTGATACAATGTTTTATTTCACAAACTTTGAAGAGCTTGGTCATGGCATAAGCTATGTGCCAGAGCATGCATACGAAGTACTTGCTCTTGATATAGGTATAGTTAGTTATGAAAATAATTCAGCCGAAGACAAGGTAACAATTGTTGCAAAAGATTCAAGAACACCTTATCCAATCGATTTTAGAGATAGGCTTGAAGATTTAGCGATAAAAAATAAAATTGATTACGTTATAGATGTTCATCAAAGATATGGTTCAGACGGTTCGTTAGGAGCAGTCGCTGGACTTAATCTAAACTTCGCTTGCATAGGCGTTGGCACAGATGCATCACATCATATCGAAAGAACAAATATAAAAGCGATTGACAATACTGAAAAATTATTAAAAGCTTATTTAGAAAAATAAATAAACTTATAAACGTAAGAAGACGGGTGAGTGTGCCCGTCTTTTTTATGCATTTAGACAAGAATTTTCATACAAAAAAAGACTCCGAAATTAATCGGAGTCCCTATAGTAATTTTTTTAAATTATTTACCAATATTTTCGTGAATCTTATCATAAACGAATTGAACTTGTGGTCCAATAATGATTTGGATTGAATCCTTATCAGGTTTGATAAGACCTAAAACTTTTGCTTCTTTAATCTTTGCTTCGTTAACTTTAGCTCCATCAACAAGGCTAGTTCTTAGTCTAGTTGAGCAGTAGTCAATGTCTTCGATGTTTTCTTTTCCGCCAAGACCTTCGATGATGATGGCAGCTACTTCATCAAAGTTACTGTTTTTAGTAACTGTGTCAGCACTTACTTCAACGTCATCATCTTCTCTACCAGGAGTCTTTAGATTGAATGTTCTGATGAAGAATCTAAATACTAGGTAATAGATTACGAAGAATATTAGTCCAAGTGGGATTAACATCCAAGGATTGTTAGCTACTGGGTTTCTTAATGATAAGAAGTAGTCAACAAAACCTGCTGAGAAACCAAAGCCTGCTGTCCAATGGAAAGCTGCTGCGATGGCAACTGAAATACCAGTTAATAATGAGTGTACAAAGTATAGAGCTGGTGCTAAGAACATGAATGCAAATTCAAGAGGTTCAGTAACGCCTGTGAAGAATGATGCGAATGCTGCTGCAACTAATAATGATTTAGCAACATTTTTCTTTTCAGGTTTAGCTTCTTGATACATAGCAAGAGCTGCGCCTGGAAGACCAAACATCATTACAGGGAAGAAACCTGCTTGATACATACCTGTTACACCTTTAACAGCTGTACCTGCTTCTAGAGAAGCTGCTCCGCCTAAGAAGTTAGGGATATCATTGATACCAGCGATATCAAACCAGAATACTGAGTTTAGTGCGTGATGAAGTCCAGTTGGTATTAATAATCTGTTGAAGAATGCATAAATACCTGCACCTATTGCTCCTAAGTTTTGAATACCTGTACCAAAAGCTACTAGAGCGCTAAATAGTATTGGCCATACATAGTAAAGTATTGCTGATACTATAATCATGAATAATGATGTCATGATTGGAGTAAGTCTTCTACCACTGAAGAATGCAAATGCATCAGGTAGTTGTACTTGATAGAACTTGTTGTATGCAAATGCAGCTACAAGACCTGAGATGATACCAACGAATACGTTTCCGTTATTCATTTTTTGCCAGCCGTCAGTTAAAGCTAGTTCAGATGCATCAACACCCTTGAATATAGCTACTGTTCCTGCTGATAGAAGTGTAGTTGCAATCAAGAATGCTACTAGACCAGAAAGTCCTGCTGCACCGTTCCTATCCTTAGATAGACCATAAGCAACACCTACTGCAAAAATAATTCCTAAGTTGTCAAGTATGGCTGCACCAGTCTTGATTAAGAATGCTGCGATAATGCTATTAGAGCCCCAACCTGTTGGGTCAATCCAATAACCAATACCCATTAGTAGAGCAGCAACTGGAAGTATAGCTACTGGTTGCATCAAAGCCTTACCTAGGTTTTGAAGTTTTTTCATCATAATAATGACCTCCTTAATAAAAATTAAATAATAATTACTATTATTATTTATATTATACCACATTCTTACGAAATTAAAAATACTTATTAAAAAATAGTTTGCAAAAATACTATATTTATTGTAAAATGAATATAAGCATACTTATAATTAAGTATAAAATATCAGGGAGGTGTTACTATGCTTATAAAAGGAGCTAATGTTTACTGTGACGGTAAATTTATTAGAAAGGATATTGCTGTGAATGGAGAGATATTCACTGTTTATAGCAATGACGATATCGTTAAAGATTATTCAGATGCTTACATCATTCCAGGTTTAACAGATATTCATTTCCATGGCGCGATGGGCAAGGACCTATGCGATGGAACAAAAGAGTCTATAGAAGCAATATGCGAGTACGAAGCGCAAAATGGCGTTACTCAAGTCATTCCAGCTACTATGACCTTGGCAGATGAAGAGCTAGAAAGAATATTCAAAGCGATTGGCGAATACGATGGAACTAAGGGAGCTGAGTTTATTGGCGTGCACATGGAAGGACCATATATATCCAAGGACAAGATCGGTGCGCAAAACCCTAAGTACTTAGCTATGCCAAGTCTTGAGAATTTTGACAAATATCAAAAACTTTCTAATAATAGAATAAAAAAGATCACTATAGCGCCTGAGGTTGATGGAGCAAAGGAATTCATCAAAGAAAGAGCTGATGAGGTCGTTATATCAGTTGGCCATACTGATTGTGACTATGACACAGCACTTGAAGCCTTTGATTTAGGAGCAAGATCGGTAACACATTTATTTAACGCGCTTAATGATATCAAGCACAGAAACCCTGGTGTGTGCGGAGCAGCCTTTGACAGCCCTGAGGTCATGGTTGAGCTCATAACAGATGGCGTTCATATACATCCATCAGTAATAAGGATGATATATGCGATGTTTGGCGACGACAGAGTTATCTTAATATCTGATTCTATGATGGCAACTGGTCTTTCAGACGGCAAATACAGCCTTGGCGGTCAAGACGTTTATGTAAAAGGCAAGAAGGCTACACTTGAGTCGGGAACTATAGCTGGCAGCGCAAGTAATTTATTTGACTGCATTAGATACGCTTACTCAATCGGCGTTCCATTCGAAGCGCTTGTTAAATCAGCTGCTGTTAACTCAGCCAAAGAAGCTGGTATTTATGATAAATATGGCAGCATAAGAGTAGGCAAATACGCTAACTTTGTTGTAGTTGATAAAGATTTAAACATAATCGATGTATATATAAGAGGCAAAAAAATAGGTGGAGTTAATGAAAACAATTAAAGGAACTATAGCTAATAAAGGTCTTGTTTTAGGCAAGATAAAAGTTTTCTCTGATGAAAAAATAAATATTAGCAAAGAAAAAATTAATGATACAGCTAGTGAAATCAATAAATTAGATGCAGCAGTAAAAAAATCAATCGATGAGCTAGATAAATTATTTGAAAAAGCAAAAGTAGATGCGGGCGAAGAAGAGGCTCAGATATTTGAAGTGCATAAGATGATGATCGATGATATTGAGTACCAAGATGAAATTAGACGAAATATCAACGAAGAAAAAGATAGTGCCGCTTATGCAGTAAGTCTTGCTGAAGAAAAATTTTACGAAATTTTTAATAGCATGGACGACGAATACTTTAGCCAAAGAGCAAAGGACATAAAAGATATTTCTCAAAGACTTATTAAAAATATCTTAGGCATCAAAAATTCATTTAACGAGGGTCTTGAAGAAAAAGTTATTTTGTACGCAGAAGATCTTTTACCAAGTCAAACGCTAAATATTGATAAGGATAAACTTCTTGCGATAGTCACAGTGAAAGGCTCGACGCAATCACACACAGCAATACTTGCCAAGTCCATGAACATAGCTTCGCTTGTGAATCTTGATAGCGCTTTTGATAAATCAATTGATGGCAAAACTGCCATACTTGATGCTTATGAAGGCGCTCTAATCATTGATCCAGATGAAAAATTATTAAAAGATGTAAAAGAAAGAATAGAAAAAGAAGAAAAAAGAAAATTAGAGCTAGAAAAATTAAAAACTGCCAAAGCCATTAGCAAGGACGGAACACATATAAGTGTTTACGCAAACATTGGCAATTCAAAGGACTTGCCGCTTGCAATTAAAAATGGGGCAGAAGGCATAGGTTTATTCAGAACAGAATTTTTATATCTTGGCAGAGACTCGCTTCCGACTGAAGAAGAGCAATTCAAGGAATATAAATACGTTGCCGAAGCGATGGAAGGCAAAGAAGTTATAGTTAGGACCTTTGATATAGGTGCGGATAAAAAAGTTGATTATTTAAATCTACCTGAAGAAGAAAATCCAGCTCTTGGCTATAGAGCGATAAGGATATGCCTTGATGATACTGATTTATTCAAATCTCAGCTAAGAGCAATAATCAGAGCATCTCATTATGGCAATATCAAGATTATGCTTCCTATGATAAATGACGTTTGGGAAGTGAAAAAAGCAAAAGAGCTTATTAAAGAAATATTTAATGAGCTAAAAGAAAAAAATATCCCTTTCAATGAAGATATTGAAGTAGGTATCATGATTGAGACGCCGGCAGCAGCCATAATCAGTGATGATCTTGCAAAGGAAGTAAGCTTTTTCAGTATTGGTACAAACGATTTAACTCAATACACTCTTGCAGTTGATAGACAAAATGAAAAGATAGCAAGACACAGAGACATTCATCATAAAGCGATTTTAAGGCTTATGGAGATGACTGCGGCTAACGCAAAGATAAACGGCGTCAAGATCAGTGTTTGCGGCGAGCTTGGCAGCGACCCAGACTTAACTGAGTTTTATATAAAAAATAAATTTGACAAATTATCTGTTAATCCTGGACAAATACTTGAATTAAAGGATAGAATAATAAATTCGTAAGGAGGACAAAATGAAAGAATTCGAATACACAATCACAGACCCGATAGGTATACACGCAAGACCAGCTGGTTTACTTGTAAAATTACTAGCAGCTATAAAAAGCGATGTAAAAGTAGCTAAAGGAGAAAAAATTGTAAATGCTAAATCAATTTTAGGACTTATGGGCCTACAAGCAAAACAAGGCGAGGCAATCAAGTTCATAATTGAAGGCGCAGATGAAGAAGAAGCAATAAAAAAGGTAGAAGATTTCTTAAAAGAAAATTTATAATCTTGACTAAAGCCCTCTATGCTTGTATAATATAAGCGTAGGGGGTAAAATTATGGAAAAAGAAAATTTCAGCCCAAAAGAGGTACTGTCCATGACCTTGGCCAATGGGGTCAATAAGACTAAGCTTAAGACGAGAGCGCAGTTCTTTTTAGGCGTATTAGCAGGTATGTATATAGCGCTTGGCGGCGTTTCATCAACTATAGTGAATAATCTTGGTAAAGGATTTAACCCGCAAATCACAAAAATACTTGTTGGATTAACCTTCACCATCGGCATAGTAGCTGTAGTTGTTGGCGGAGCAGAATTATTCACAGGCAATATACTCATGTTTGGTGCAACACTTGATAAAAGAACAAAACTTGGCAATTTATTATACAATTGGTTAAAAGTATATTTATACAATTTTATTGGAGCACTTTTAATTGTAGCCATAGTATTTTATTCAAATATTTTATCCGATGGAACAAAAGAGCTTTTTGTAAATATTTATAATGCAAAGACATCACAAGGATTTTTAGAGCTTTTCGTTAAAGGAATTGGCTGCAACATCCTAGTTTGCTTATCAGTTTGGCTTGCGACAGCTAGTAAAGAGATAATAGCAAAAGTTTTTGCATCAGCTTTTCCAGTTGCAATATTCATTATATGCGGCTTCGAGCACTGCGTTGCCAATATGTTTTATTTACCGATAGCTATGATGATTAGCGGCACATGCGATATATTAGCCGTGCTTCACAATTTAGTTCCGGTTACGCTAGGTAATATCGTGGGCGGCATGATACTAATAACATTTTATTATTACGCTTATAAAGAATAGTATATTTATTATATGGAAGAACAGTTTATAATTGTTCTTCTTTTTTTATTAATATTATCTGATGATAATTTTAAAAATATTTTGAAAATGAAAATTGTTTATAAATAAATTTATGAAAAAATAAAAAATAAATTAATATAAAAAATATTTTTCGCTAATAAAAAAAGGCCAAGCAATTAAGCTTGACCAAAATTTCAAATTATTTTTTTAAGTTTAAAACTTTTAACAAATTTAGTGTCGAACCCTTTTTTGGAGTGTTTAGTGCGTTCGTAGTCATCAAAGCCATCTCGCCACGATTTAGATAATCATCAGGCTTTAAGTCAAGACCGTCCATAAGACCATAAGTCACTGCATAGTCAGAGACCATGTCCCACTTTTTTGCCTCAGATGAATAATCAAGTATCCTAAGTAGTATTGCTTGATACTGCCTAACAGTAACAAAAGTGCCATAACCAAACTTATCCTTAGTTATGCCGTGTATGTAGCCATTTGACACAGCCCAGTTGATGTAAGGCAAGTAGACTTTGCTCGCACTCTTAAGATCAGTAAACTTTGTTTCAGAGCTAAACTTTTTTGCTCTTTCCTCATCGTTCATAAGCCTCGATAGTATAACTATCAGGTCCTCTCTCTTAAGATTCTTATCAAGCATCAAATCACCTGACGAATCACCTTGTATTATATTGTATGACTTAAGCTCTTCGGCACTCTTCTTAAATTTACTGTTTAAATTTTTTGCACATAGATTTGTGCTAGTAAATAAAATTAAGAAAAGGCATAAGAAGAGTATAAATTTTTTCTTCATACATACCACTCCACTTATATTATACTACATAAATTGCTTTTTATATATTAAGTTCGTGTTACAAAATTTAAATTCGATTGATATATACATAATAAAAGCTAATTTTTAACTAGATTGTAATATTTAAAACATATATTATATGGTATAATAATTACATAAGAACTAGTAAAATAGTTATGAAAGGAGCAAAAACATGAAAAATAACTTAAAAAGAGTATTTAGTTTAGTACTTGTATTTATGCTATGCATCACATTTATACCGATGAACACAGCAAGTGCGAAAACATTTAAAGACGTGCCTAAGACTCATTGGGCATACAATTACATCAATGAGATGAGTAACAAAGGATATATACAAGGTTATCCTAATGGAACATTTAGACCAGGCAAAGACATTTCATTCTTAGAGGCAATGAGATTTGCAGCTATACTTACACAATATGATGAAAAAGCATTACAAGCTGCAAGACAAGTTTGGCTTAAGGACGTAGTAGCGCTAGGCGTACCAAAGTGGGCACAAGACAACGTTGTTAAGTGCTTAGCAAAACAAGCTGTCAATATGACAACATTAAAAGCAGCTAAAAAGAATAAAATGTTTACTACAAATAAACCAGTAAGCAGAGTTAATCTTGCTGAATTTTTCGCAGGAGCAATGGGAGTTAAATCAACAGATCCAGTTATCGCTCTTCCATTTAAGGACGTAAACGATATCCCAGAAGGAACTAGAGCAGCTGTAGCTGGACTTATAGACGCTGGCGTTATATCTGAAAAAGGTACTGGAAAAGGCATGTTCTATCCAAAGAGAGCGGTTAGAAGAGATCAAGTAGCTAGAATGGTTTATTCAGCACTTGAGTATCAAGCAAAAAACACAAGCAATGTAAATCCAGTTAACCCAGTTAATCCAGTTAATCCAGTAAACCCTGTAACTCCAGTTAATCCAACACCAACAGTTGTTACAGGTACTATCAAGGAAATTGGTATTACAGGAGTTACAGCTATAATGCTAGTTGACGATAACACAGCCAATGGCAAGGTGTTCTCTATAAATCCATCAACAGTTATAACAGTAGATGGAAGCATAGGTAATTTAGCAAGCTTATTAGTTGGTCAAAACGTAACAGTTACAGCTGATTCATCTTTAGGTGCAATGCAAGCTAAGTCAATAAACGCAAAAGGCGTTCAATTCAGCCTTGAAGGTGAAGTAACAAATGTTGACACATCAAATAAAGAAATCAAGATAACTTATACAGACAGCAGCAAGAACAAAGTTTCAAGAGTATTTAAAGTTGATTCTGATTCATCAATCACAATTAATAATAGAAGTAGAGATTTAAGCGATGTTAAGAGAGGTTCTCAAGTTAAAGCAACTATCTACAATGAAAAGGTTAAAACACTTGAAGTAACAGCATCTTCAGATGATTACAAAGGATATATCAAGAAATTAAATTATAGAGAGATTACAATAGTTTCATTAAACGGTAGAGAAAACACTTACAAGCTTCCAAGAAGCGACAGAGACTACGATATTTACGATAGCAGAGACAACTCTAGAAGATCTTACAGAGAACGCAAATTGACATATGATGAACTAGCAAGACTTGGATCAGTATATGTTGAAATAGAAACAGATGCAAAATATGATGAAGTTGTATCAATAGAAGTTGGCGATGGTTTTGACAACGAATACATCGTATATAGAAATAATGATAGAGGCAGAAACCGTGACCAATGGCAAATAGAATTATATCCAAAGAATTCATCAAATAGCTATAGAGACAGAGAAACTTATTACTACGATTATGATTTAAGAGCAGATAACTTTGACTCAAGATATGGAGTAAAAGTAAGAGAAATAGGTGAAGGATCAAGAGTTGTTATTCTTGAAAAGGATAAAGACACTATCAAGAGAATTATGGTTATTGATTCAAGATATAATAATGGATATAATAATGGATATAATTATAATGATAATTACATTTATGGCAAAGTTTTAAGAAAAGGAGTTGATTATGTACAAGTATCTGATAATTACTCTTCTAAAACTTATGTAATTGATGCTAGTATTTCAATTTCAGGAATAAGCGAAGGATATCCTTATTATTTCAAGGTTAGTGATAAAAATGGTAGACCAAAACTAATAGCTTGGTATGATAAAGAACCAAGTGACTTTAGAAATAATAGCAGATATGGATATGATAAAACAATAACTATAAGCTATTTCCGTTACAGTTCTTCTAGAGATGAAGTATATGTGACAGATAATAACAACAATGATTACTATTTAAATAGCAGTACAAATATTGATGGATATTACTATAGAAGTTATTCTTCTTTAAAGAGTGCTAACGATAGTGACTTTAGAGGTACTAAGGCTGATATTACAATAGGATCAAATGGATATATAAGCAAAATATATTTTTATGGTAGATAAACAATTAAACAAACTATACAAAAAATCTTAGGACTTTTGTCCTAAGATTTTTTTGTGTTTAAATCATTTTTCATTAAACGCAAATCTATTAAAAAATTTTTCTCTATACGCAAAAAAATAATTGTAATAATTTTTCTCGTGTGTTATAATCTTAACGAGGTGAAAACATGAAACTAGGTTTTTCAAATGAACTATATATAAAGGAACAAAGTGACTATATTTTAAAGAGGGTCGGAAAGTTTGAGAAGCTTTATATGGAGTTTGGCGGTAAATTAATTGGCGATAAGCATGCGCAAAGAGTTTTGCCAGGCTATGATGAGGACGTAAAAACTGTTTTACTTGAAAAATTAAAGGACAGGATGGAAGTCATCATAACTATACACGCTCAAGACATCATATCAAATAAGCTTAATAACAATACTGGATTGACTTACGAGAGAGAAGCGATTAGACTTATCGAGAGATTAAAGGCAAAGGGCATTAAGATTAACAGCGTTGTTATCAATCGTTACAAGAAAGATGAAAATGTTGATAAATTTAAAGAATACATGGAAGCAAGAGGCATGAGGGTTTATCTTCATGACAAGACTGAGGGCTTCCCCAATGATGTTGATAAAATTCTTTCTGAAGATGGCTTTGGTAAGCACCCATACATCGAGACTACTATGCCTATCATAGTTGTGACTGGCCCAGGCCCAGGCAGCGGTAAGATGACTACATGTTTATCTCAACTTTATCATGAATATAAACGCGGAGTTAAGGCTGGTTATGCAAAATTCGAAACTTTCCCAGTTTGGAATCTTCCACTTAAGCACGAGCTAAATCTTGCTTATGAGGCTGCGACTGCTGATTTAAGTGATGTTAACCAAATTGATCCATACCATTTGCAAGCTTATGGAGAAATTTCTGTAAATTATAACAGAGACGTACAAGCCTTTCCTATATTAAAGAAAATTCTTGATAGAATTATGGGCGAAGAATTTTATAAATCTCCAACTGATATGGGTGTAAATAGAATTAAGTCCGGCATCATTGACGAAGAAGTCGTTAAAGAGGCATCAAGACAAGAAATTATCAGAAGATATCTAAAGGCACTTCTTACTTATAAGATGACTAATCAAAAGAAGGACGAAGCTCAAAGAATCAAGACTCTTATGGAAGAATTAAATCTTAAGGTAGAGGACAGAAAATCTTTGGTTGCTGCTAGAAATAAAAAGGAAGAGCTTCTTAAAAAAGGCATCACTAACTCAAATGTAACTGCCATCGAATATGAAGATACAATCATAACTGGTAGAGACGGCGAACTTATGGACTCAGCTGCGGCTGCTGTACTTAATCTTCTTAAGTATATATCAAAGCTTCCTGATGAATTGCACTTGATTGACAAGGCTATACTTGAGCCAATCATTGAAGTTAAGGGCATAATCGAAAAAGAAGAGAGCCCGCTACTAAATGTTGAAGAGGTATTAATTTGCCTTGCAACATCAAAGATGTTTAATCCAAGCGCTAAGCTTTGTATAGATAATCTTTCTAAGATAAGAAATTTAAGAGCTCACTCAACAGCTATGTTAAATTTAACTGATATAGAATTATTCAGAAAATTAAATATTGACTTAACAAGCGACTATATCGATACAAAATTTTAATAAAAATTAATTAATATAATCTTTTAAAAAAACTCCTGATCATTTGATTAGGAGTTTTTCTATGTAAATAGTATTGAATTGCATAAAAAAGGTCAAACTTTTATAGCTTGACCTTAAAATATTATTTTGTTTCATCAATGTAGGCGATTGCTAAGCAGCCCGGTCCAACGTGTGCGCCTATGGCAGTACCTATCTCTCTTATAGCAATATCTTTCGCATCAAATTCTTCGTTAATCATTTCATAAAGCTTTTGAGCATTTGCTAAGTTATCTGTATGACCAATGATGGTATGCTTAAGTATATCAGGATTGCGTCTTACATCGTCAAAGTAAAGATTTAGTATTTTCTTATAAACTTTTGCTTCGCCACGAACTTTATCTTTTAATATCAAAGCGCCGTTCTCATCATTTGCAAGTAAAGGCTTGATATTTAAGACTTGACCAACAGCTTTTATTGCTTTTGAAATTCTTCCGCCTCTATAAAGATACTCAAGGTCTTCAACTGTAAATAAGTGGTTAACTTTGCCAGCTAAGAACTTTGTTCTCTCTTCAAGCTCTTCAATCGATTTACCTTCATTATTCATCTTGATAATCTCTCTAACGATAAGCTGCTCACCTATAGTCATGGATTTAGAATTTATAGATACCATCTTAATGTTTGGATACTTTTCTTTTAGCATTTGTATAGCCATGCAAGATGAGTCCCAAGCAGTAGTTAAGCCATATGAAAGACAGATGTATATGAAGTCTTCACCTTCTTTGCATACTTTTTCAAAACACTCTAAGTACTGGTTAAGATTGATCTGACTAGTTTTGTAAATCTTGCCATTTCTCATGTTTTTATATATTTCCGACGTTTTTATATCAAGTCCGTCACGATAAATACTTTCTATGTCATCAGTATCAATAACACTTACATAAAGGGGTTCTAGATTAAATTCTTTAATTTCTTCTTGAGTGAAATCACTCGCACTATCAATTATAATTTTTGTCATTTTTTACCTCTCTCATTTGTTAATTATATCATATAAAATAATTAAAGACAAGCTAAAATATTATCATTTTCGTAATAATTAGCTAAGACTAATACAAAGAGTACAAAAAAATATATTTTTGTGGTATAATACATTCATAAGGGAGGTTTTATTATGTCAATTGACGATAGAGTTAAAAGTTTAAGAGAATTAATGAAGAAAAATGGTATAACTATGTATATAGTTGCCACAGCTGATCCACACATGAACGAGTACTTATCCGATCATTACAAGGACAGAGTCTTCATATCAGGTTTTACTGGCTCACAAGGCAATGTCATCATAACTATGGATAAGGCAATGCTTTGGGCAGACGGAAGATATCACGTTCAAGCTGAAAATCAATTAAAGGGCACTTCTTATGAATTATACAAATGGGGCAAACCAGGTGTTCCAACATTTATGGAATACTTAAGAGATAACGTTAAAGAAGGCGAAGTGATTGGTTTTAACGGAAAAACTTTCTCTGAAGCAATGTTTGAAAGGATAGAGGACCTTGTTGATGGCAGAGATGTTAAATTTGTTGACGATGTTGATCTAATCTCAGAAATTTGGACTGATAGACCTGCACTTAAAAAGGACAAAGCCTTTATATTATCTAGTGAAGAAGCAGGCGAGAGCACTAAGGATAAATTATCAAGAGTAAGAGCCAAATTAAAAGAAGAAGGCGCTGACCTAAGCATCATAGCTTCACTTGATGACATTTGCTGGCTATATAACATAAGAGCAAATGATATACAAGACTCACCAGTATTAATTTCATACGCTTACGTTGATTTTGATAAGGCAGCCATCTATACAGATCTTGATAAGCTTGATGATGCCATAATCAAGGCGCTTAATGCACAAGGCGTTGAAGTTAAAAAATATGAAGCATTTGAAGATGATTTAAGAAAGATTAAAGACAAAACTATTTATCTAGACGAAAACAAGATTAATAGATACATGTTCAAGCTTATTGAAGATGATAACTATGTTATAGGTGATATTAACATCACTACTAAGTTTAAAGCAGTTAAAAATGATACTGAAATTAAAAATGTAAAGAAAGCGCACATCACTGATGGCGTGGCACTTGCGAGATTTATGAAGTGGCTTAAAGAGTCTGACAAAAAAACTCTTGACGAACTTACTGTTCAAAATAAACTTCATGATTTTAGAGCAATGTCAGAAGATTTCTTGGAAGAAAGCTTTGAGACTATCTGTGGTTATGCTGATAATGCTGCCATCGTTCACTATATGTCAAGTGAAGAAACTAACAAAAAGCTTGATAATAAAGGACTTTTACTAGTTGACAGCGGCGGACAATATAAGTTTGGAACAACTGACGTTACTAGAACCATGGCTATGGGCGAACTTACAGACGAAGAAAGAAAAGGCTTTACTCTTGTATTAAAGGGCTTTATCAGACTTATGAGCGTTGTATTTAAGAGAGGCACTAAGGGTTCATCCTTAGACCTTTTAGCAAGACTTGATCTTTACAAGCACCAAATGGATTATCTTCATGGAACTGGTCACGGTGTTGGATATTTACTAAATGTTCATGAAGGACCACACAATATTTCATCAAGATACAATGACATAGACCTAGTTAAGAACATGATTTTCAGTGTTGAGCCAGGCGTTTATGAAGACGGTAAATATGGCGTTAGAACTGAAGTTTTGGTTTATGTTGAAGATGCAGGCACAAGTAAATACGGCGAATTCTTTAGACTTGAGCCATTAACATACGCTCCTATAGATAAGGATGCGATTGATAAAGATATGCTAACAGCTGAAGAAATATCATGGCTAAACGATTATCATAAAGCTGTTTATGAAAAAATAAGCCCACTTTTGAATGAAGATGAAAAAGCTTGGCTAAAAAAGGCAACAAGTGAAATTTAATGTTTAACTTTGAAGAAGAGATAAAAAAGCTTCCTAAAAACCCCGGCATTTACATTATGAAAAATGACAAGGGCGAGATAATTTATGTAGGCAAGGCGAAAAATTTATCTAACAGAGTGAGAAGCTACTTTAGAAGCAGTGCTAATCACTCCGAAAAAGTTAAGGCGATGGTAAAAAACATTGCCGAGTTTGAATATATAATTGTTGATAATGAGGTTGAGGCTCTAATTTTAGAGTCCAACCTTATTAAGCGTTACGTGCCTAAGTACAATATAGTACTTCGTGACGACAAAAGCTACCCTTACATAAAGGTGACGACTAATGAAAAATATCCGCGCATATTAAAAACTCGTTTACTTAGAAAAGACGGGGCAAAGTACTTTGGTCAGTATCCAAACGCAGCCAGCGTCAACATTGGCATAGATATTATTAATAGAGAGCTAAAATTAAGAGATTGCAATCTAAATATTGAAAAAGTCAAAGGAAAGATAAGGCCTTGCCTAAATTATTTTATCGGCAAGTGCATTGCGCCTTGCAAAGCTGATGTCACTGAAGAAGAGTACGCTGAACTTGTTGATAGAGCGATGAAGATTTTGCAAAATAAAGATAAATCTCTTTTGGAGAAATATAAATCAAAGCTCGATGAAGCGGTTAAGAATCTTGAGTTTGAAAAAGCGGCCGAATACTTAAACGTGGTCAATGCTTTTAACGATATACATAAAGAGCAAAAAATTACTTCGCCAGACGCCATCAATAGAGATGTGCTTGCTTATGCAGAAGGTATTTCAGACGTTATACTTGAACTATTTATCATTCGTGATGGCAAAATCCTTGAGAGAAACTATTATTTATTTGAAAATGAAAAGAAAACTAATATAAAAGATATTTTCAAAGCCTTTATCTCGCAGCATTACTCGGCCAACATCGATATGCCAAATGAAATCATCTCAGAAATTGATTTTCCAGACAGAGAGGAAATGATTGAGGCACTATCAAAGATAGCAAATCACAAAGTTGAGATACATGTGCCGCAAAGAGGCGAGAAGAGAGCCTTAGTGCTTATGGCGAAGAAAAACGCCATCGACATGGTTGAAAAACATGCGGACAGATATATAAGGAAGAAAGCTTTAAAAGATATGGCTATGCAGCGCTTCAAGGACCTCTTGTGGCTTGAAGACGTGCCTAATAGGCTTGAGTGCTACGACATATCCAACACCATGGGTCAAAATTCAGTTGCATCCATGGTTGTCTACGAAAACGGCGATATGCAAAGGAATGAGTATAGACGCTTTAGGATCAAGACCATAATCGGGCCAGACGACTACGGCTCACTAAGAGAAGTACTTGAGAGAAGATTCTTAAGAAGTATGAAGGATAAGGAAGGCTCATTCGCAGCGCTTCCAGATGTAATACTTATAGACGGAGGACTTGGCCAAGCATCAAGTGCACAGATGGTTTTAGATAGCCTAGGTATAGAGATACCAGTCGTTGGACTAAAGAAGGACGACCATCACAGAACCGACTCACTCGCTTATATGGGCGAGATTATAAAAATTGATAAAAGTTCAGAGCTTTTTAAAATATTCACAAGGATACAAGACGAGGCACACAGATTTGCCATCACATATCATAGGTCCTTAAGAGAGAAAAACATCAATCAATCGATACTTGATGAGATAGTTGGCATCGGTCCAAAAAAGAAAAAGATACTATATGAAGCTTTTGATGATATAGACGCAATCAGAAGAGCAAGCCTTGAAAAGCTTGAATCAGTCAAGGGTATATCAAAGACAAACGCAAAAGATATATATGAATTTTTCAGAAAAGATACTTAGTTAATTTAAGTATCTTTTTTTATTGAAGTATTGCTTGAAATAAAAATGAAGAGTTAAAAAATTAAAAATCTTAGTAGGAGTTTTATTGTAGTAATTATTTTTTATGCAAATTTATAGTTTATTTAACTGTTTATATAAAGCACTTGACAAATTAGTTAGCAAGTGCTAACATAAAATTAGAATAAAATTATAAAGCTGGGAATTAAAATTAATACATAAGAAGATAAAGGGAAATTTTATTAAATTATTTATTAAGAGGAGGAAATCTTATGAAACAATTAGATTTTAATGATGACAAGAAAATAAAAGCTGACTACAATAACTGGGTTCCTAAAAGACTCTTGCTTGCTAAGATAGTTGAAAGTATAGTAAGTCTTATTTTGTTTGGCATATTTGGTGCAAGCGACTTAGTTCTTCAAGGAAGGCCAAGGATTATTTGCGGATTTATCCTAGGGGCATTGTGCCTAATACTTATATTACTTACTTTCTGGCTTAGCATTTTATATAAGAGCTTTGATTACAAGGGTAAAAGAAAGCTCGCTAAAGTCATTATAGAAGGGACTGCCGACTATTTAAAAATCCAAGATAGTGGAGTGGGCTTAGATGTGGGCTGCGGCAGTGGCGCACTTACTATAGCCTGTGCCAAGAAAAATCCAGAGGCAATCATGGTGGGTTGTGATATATGGAGTGGTCCATACAAGAGTGAATTCTCAAAGAAGCTCTGCCAGGACAATGCTAGGGCTGAGGGAGTAGCAAATGTGAGATTTGAAGAAGGAAATGCAGTGAATCTTCCATTTGAGGATGAAAGTTTTGATGCAGTGACAAGCAACTATGTTTATCACAACATTGTAGGAAAAAATAAACAAAAACTTTTACTGGAAACATTTCGTGTACTTAAAAAAGGTGGAGTTTTTGTTATTCATGATTTGATGAGCAAGTCAAGATATGGAGATATGAATAAATTTATGGAAAAGCTGAAAAAAGATGGCTACGAAGATGTGAAATTAATTGATACAACAAAGGGTCTTTTTATGACTCACAAAGAAGCTATCTTGCTGGGACTTTCCGGTTCGACGCTTCTTATTGGAAGAAAATAAATTTGTATATAAATTACTAAGACAAAATTTATGGGTCATGGATAATTTCTCCACGATCATCACAAAGAATAGGCGGAGAAACTAAAAATCTTTTTGGAAAATAAATAAGGAGAATATTATGGATATAACAAGAGCAATATTAGATGGAATTGCAATGGCTGCTATCTTTAACGGTGCAGTGGCAGCTTTTGTACTGATTAACCCGAGATTTTTCTTTGATTCCTATCCAAAGAAAATACAAAATTCGGCTCCAGAAAAGATGACAAAAGAAGAAAAAAGAATAAATTTAATACTTACGATTATAATTTCAGGAATCGTATTTATATATGGAGTGACCTCTCTTTTACATACGGGAATAAGAGGACTTAGAGATCTTTTCTGGATGAGCTATATTCAGTGGA
>ERZ1673750.179-NODE-179-length-62846-cov-8.358379_pt1 | contig 62846 bp, 55 predicted proteins | sample MGYA00580203_ERZ1673750 | MGnify/ENA primary metagenome ERZ1673750 (study PRJEB41218, sample SAMN15661763) | gut metagenome | host: Homo sapiens | place: Canada: London | collected 2015-08-20/2019-03-30 | study: EMG produced TPA metagenomics assembly of... | reverse complement strand
CTGATTATACTGAGTCTGACCATACTGTGGCTGAGCATTGTACTGAGGCTGAGCATATGAATTCTGATTATACTGAGTCTGACCATACTGTGGCTGAGCATTGTACTGAGGCTGAGCACCATACTGGGATTGGTTGTTATATTGTGGCTGAGCCTGGTTATACCGCTGGGACTAATCATTGTACTGTGGTTGTCCGTACTGAGTCTGTCCGTCAGAGCCTGAGTAATCTCCAGTTTGCTTATCTAAATCACTCACAATAATCACACTTTCTCTCGTAAGAAATTTATTTTCTTAAAAACTGTATAATAAAAAATTAATAAATCAAAGCGTTATTACTAAAGATATTAAAAGATGCCCCGATGATTACTCACCGAGGGCATCTTATTTATAAGATTTTAGTAGAAAACTACTTCTTTTCGCTCAAAAGCTGTTCACGCAAAGCTGCGAGCTGATCGGAATCAGCTAAAGCACCTTCGGTAGAAGCCTCATTCACGCGCTAAAACATCGTAATCTATAGCAAACGCGCCAAGCGAACGCAAATGATTTGCTACTGTAGATTTTCCAGCTGCAATTCCGCCCTTTACCGCAATCCGCATCATTGTCATATTTTGATTATAATTAATGCCCCAGTAACTAATTACCAGGGCATTGTTTATTAACAATAATTATAAAACATTAATCCTTTAACTCGGCACCATTAGCATCTTTGTGCCACTTACTTCCAGGCTTTGAGCAAAGAATCAAAATACCCTCAACCAATGCCCATATTCCCGTAATAATCAACAGGAAACCAAAAGAAAGAACAGAAATAAGCAGCTGTGCAATCGCCTTTCCTTTAAAACCAAGATAAAAATTGTGCACACCTAAAAATCCTAAGAAAATCGCTAGCAAACCTGCAACAATTTTATTGCGCGAGCTTACTAAAGTTGCTTTAGCGTTTTCCTCATTATTACCATCATACGAAGGGAACTGAGGATTTTTCTGATTGTTATCAAACGTGCTCATAATCTTCACCAATCCTTTTAAGAATTATGATTAATGTTTAAAAGCATCATATAATCATTATTCTTAAAAGAAAATTAATTGTACCTATATTTAATTACAAAACTTGAGTCACAAAAATACTCGTAAAACATACTCAAAATAGTAGCCAAACATAAACAAAATTGCCCCGATGGTAACTCATCAGGGCAATTGTTAATAAACTTCTAGTAGAAAGTAGAAACTACTTCTTTTCGCTCAAAAGCTGTTCGCGCAAAGCTGCGAGCTGATCGGAATCAGCTAAAGCACCTTCGCTAGCTGCTTCAGAAGAATAGTTGGAAGCAACTTCTTCCTTCTTTTCTTCCTTAGCTGGCTTCTTTTCAGCTTCTTCGTTCTGACCATCAGCGGCTGCGGATTCTGCTGCAGCTGCGAGTTCCTTAGCGGCAAACACCTTGTGCTGCTCCCACAATTCGTGAGCTGCTGCATACTGTGCTTCCCACTCTTCGCGCTGCTGCTCGTAACCAGCAATCCACTCGTTAGTGTTTGGATCGAAGCCTTCTGGGTACTTGTAGTTTCCTTCTTCGTCATACTCAGCTGGCATGCCGTAGAGAGCTGGATCGAAATCTTCAGAATTTGGATCAACAGCCTCGTTAGCCTGCTTCAAGGAGAGCGAGATACGACGACGATCGAGGTCTACGTCAATAACCTTAACGAATACTTCTTCGCCACCCTTAACAACAGTTTCTGGGTTCTCTACATGACGGTTAGCAAGCTCGGAAATGTGAACCAAGCCTTCGATGCCGTCTTCAACGGAGATGAACACACCGAACTGAACAATCTTGGTGACCTTACCCTTAACAACCTGTCCAGGAACATGGGTACGAGCGAAGCGCTGCCATGGATCTTCCTGAGTTGCCTTAAGGGAGAGGGAGATGCGTTCGCGATCGAGATCAACGTCGAGAACCTCAACAGTGACCTTATCGCCAACCTTAACAACCTCGGATGGGTGATCGATATGCTTCCAAGAAAGCTCGGAAACGTGAATGAGACCGTCAACACCGCCGAGATCAACGAATGCGCCGAAGTTCACGATAGAAGACACAACGCCTTCACGAATCTGACCCTTCTTAAGCTGCGAAAGGAAGGTCTCGCGAACTTCGGACTGGGTTTCCTCGAGGAATTGACGACGAGAAAGTACAACATTGTTGCGATTCTTATCGAGCTCAAGAATCTTAGCCTTAATCTTCTGACCAATGTATGGGGAAAGATCGCGAACGCGACGCATTTCAACGAGGGAAGCTGGCAAGAAGCCGCGCAAACCGATGTCTACAATCAAGCCGCCCTTAACAGCCTCAATAACGGTACCTTCAACAATGCCGTCTGCATCCTTGATCTTCTCAATATCACCCCAAGCACGCTCATACTGTGCACGCTTCTTGGAGAGAATAAGACGTCCTTCCTTGTCTTCCTTAGTTACAACAAGGGCTTCGATGGTGTCGCCAACTTCAACAACATCATCTGGATCAACGTCTTTCTTGATGGAAAGTTCACGGGAAGGGATTACACCTTCAGTTTTGTAGCCGATGTCCAACAATACTTCGTCGTGATCAATCTTTACGACTGTACCTTCAACTAAATCACCATCGTCAAAATTCTTGATGGTTGAATCGACTGCCTTGATGAAGTCTTCTTCGGTGCCAATATCATTAATCGCAACCTTGGCGACTTCGTTATTATTCTCTGCCATTACTTATTAGTGGTTTCTTCTTGGGGTGGATATTACTCGATATTAAATTATGACTTTTGCACGCGCACTATGCACGCACTCTGTCAATGTTATATATAGGCATAGCCAAAATCGCCGTTTTACTTCGGGCGTGTCGCGCTACTTGATATTTGCTACTTAACACTACTCGCCGCTTGCTGCTCGCTCAGCCATGTCAACAACATTAGCCAATAGCATTGCGCGAGTCATTGGACCCACTCCACCAGGATTTGGCGAATACGCTCCCGCGACTTCTCTACAAGCAACATCAACATCGCCTTTTACACGATACCTTCCCACTTCTTCATCAAAAACGCGCGATACACCAACATCAACCAACACACATCCAGGCTTAACATCGCAAGGCTTTACAAATCCAGCGCTGCCCATTGCCGCAATAATAACGTCAGATCGCATCATAATATCATGCAAATCGCGCGTGCGCGTGTGGCATAATGTTACAGTTGCATCTACTCCCCTGCGCGTAAGAAGCAGCCCGATTGTTCGTCCAACAGTAATTCCTCGTCCAAGTACGCACACATTTTTGCCTTCAAGATCAATGTTATAAGCATCTAGCAGTGCCAAAATTCCTCGCGGCGTGCATGGAAGAGGTGTAACAATATCTCCCGAAATATGCATAACCAGCTCGCCTAAATTGTACGGATGCATTCCGTCGCAATCTTTTGCAGGGTCTATTGCCTCAATAATCTTCTTAGAATCCACGCCTTTTGGCAAAGGTAATTGCACTATAAAACCTGTGCAGGAAGGGTCATTATTTAATTTTTCGACAGCAGTAAGAATTTCGTATTCGCTAGCGTCTTCTGGCAAATCGCATCGGATTGAGCGAATCCCCACTTCTTCGCAATCCTTGTGTTTTCCAGCAACATACTTCAACGAACCAGGGTCGCTTCCAACTAAAAGCGTTCCAAGCCCTGGATTAATGCCCTTTTCTTTAAGCTTTTCTACTCTATTTTTTAAGTCGCTTTTAATACTTGCAGCTAGCGCTTTCCCATCTAATACAACAACCATGATTCACTTCCCAGCTCGCATGTTAATTCTTATGTTCAACTTACAAATCATCTAATACAATTCGTACACGTAGTATATTCGTATGGATAGGCTATCGTGAGGTATAGAGGTGCGCGACACAACTACTAATAACAGGATATTAATAATAGAATGGTATTTATTATTAGTAATACAACTTATTAGCTGTACCACAGCAGTACCACACTTTTGTACGTGCACGCTGTTTACGGAAGGGGCGCAAAGATGTGTGAAAATACTTTTCATTTAAGTCGCGCAAAGAAAATATGCAAAGCGATTTTAGCTTGCGCAATTGTGCCATCAATGTTGATTGGCATGGCTGGGTGCGGTGCAAATTCACAATCTTCTGAAAAAACAACACATACAAAAAAAGAAATTAAACAAATTAAAGTTGTTTCCACACTTGAATCTTGGGCAAGCTTAGCCAGAGAGATCGGAGGCAACGATGTTGTTGTTAAGTCAATAATAAACAAGCCAGATGTTGATTCCTCCTCATTTAAACCATCCAGTAAGGATTTGCAAAAACTTTATGATGCACAAGTTGTGATTTCTAACGGGGCTGGATATGACAGTTGGATTGCAAAATACTTATCTAAAAAGAGCGAAACAGTAAATGCTGCTTCTACAGTTGGCGCTTTAAATGGTGATAATCCTTACTTATGGTTGTCCAAAGATGCGAGAAGTGCTATGGCGTCTAATATTTGCGACGTTTTCTCTAAGATTCTTCCGTCAAAGAAGAAGATTTTTACTAAAAGACTTAATACTGTTAAATCTCAAGAAAAGAATCTTGACGAATATATTGAAAAGTTTGGTAAAGATCACAAAAACTTAAAGTATGCGTCAACTAATCCTATTCTTTTCTGGCTTATGTCAGATATGAATATAGAGGATTCTACTCCTAAAGAATATGCTACTCAGGCTGCTCAAGACGATGCTATTGATAAGACTAATGTGGACAAATTCCAGAAATTAATAGAAGAAAGAAAATTTGACGTAATAATCAACAACAGTCAACGCAATAATACTGACATAAGCATTTTGACTGGAACAGCTGGAAGAAGCTACACGTCTGTAATGTGGGTTAACGAGCTCATGCCAACGTATGCAACCGATTTAAGAAAATGGGTTATGAAAATTTGCGAAGACATTGACAATGCCGGTAAAGCTACGATTAACATGAGAAAAGAGTTGGGAAAGCACGAAGCCTCTCAGCAAAATAAGCCTATTACAGAAAAGCCTACAGTTTCTAAGCCAGATCCAAGTAGGTCTAACAAAGGTCAGCAGGATCCTGGAAAGTAAATCTGAAAAATAAAAATAAGTAGAAGATATAGGAAGATATAAAAAAATATAAATAAAGAATAAAATTCACCTCCTAAATTTTTATAACTTAGGAGGTGAATTTTTATGTCCTACTTCTTTTTAGATTTTTTAGACCTCTCGGCAAGCAATCTAAGAGTATCTGCAGCAGCTTCTTCTGGAGCTTGAGTATGGTGTTGCTCATCTCCAGGCAGAGGATCAGCATATCCAAGATTCACATTTAACAAGCGCTCTGCCTGCTCTTCGTCAATCTTTTCAGATAATGCAATTTCCGAAATAAGAATACTGCGAGCGCGAGCAAGCATACGCTTTTCTCCTGCAGACAAACCATGTTCGTCTACATCTCGCTGTGATAAATCTCGAACAACTTCTGCAATCTTGTTAACATCGCCAGTAGCGATTTTCTCAACATTAAGCTTGTATCTACGAGACCAATTCATTTCTTTTTCGAGAATAGGAGTGCGTAAAATTTCAAAAACTTTAGCAACTTCTTTTGCGCCTACAATATCTCGAACGCCAACTTTTTTGACATTGTCTACTGGGACATTAATCTCTAAACCATCTGAAGACAATACAACTAAGCGTAAGTATTGCCTAGTAATACCTTTGACAGTGCGTTCACTAATTTCCTCGACTCGAGCCGCACCATGACGAGGATAGACGACCATATCGCCGACTTGATAACCCACAGAACCCTCCGTATGCACAGAAAAACTCATTTCAGTTTTCCATAAGGCAAAGACTTGAGGCTCGAAAAGATATTTTTTTGACTGATTAGTCAAACTTTGCTCAAAACACACAAGACATACGCAAATAATGTTGTATGATAGACAACATGAGTACAGTATCTAACATCAATGAAGATGCAATCGCAATGGCTGTCCGTCAGGACGTGCTTGCTGCGGTCAGCAACGCAGAATACTACAATCCACACGAGGTCCTTGGTGGACATCTCGGAACTGGCAAAGGCGCTGGTACTGCCACGGTTCGCGTATTGCGACCAATGGCCAAGAAGGTAACAATTCTTACTAAGGGCGGAGAATACGAAGCCAAACACGAATACAACGGTATTTTTACTGCTGTTGTTCCTGCCACAAAGCATTCTAAGAGCAAAGAGTGGTCTGTTCCTAGCTATCGTATCCGCACTGTGGAAGTGGATGGAACTGAGTCTGTAGATGATGATCCGTACCGTTACTTGCCTCAGATTGGCGATATGGACATGTATCTGTTTGGCGAAGGCAGACACGAAAGACTTTGGGAAGCACTGGGTGCTCATGTTAAAAGCATTACCGATTCTTGGGGTCTTGTTAGCCCAGAAACAGGAAAGATGGTTAAAAAAGTTACTGGAACTGCTTTTACGGTGTGGGCGCCAAACGCACGCGCTGTAAGAGTTGTTGGCAACTTTAACTATTGGAATGGTCGACGCCACGCAATGCGTTCTCTTGGATCTAGCGGTATTTGGGAGCTTTTCATTCCAGGAGTAGGTGCAGGCGAAGTTTATAAGTTTGAGATTATGACTCAAGCTGGAAACTGGATTATGAAGGCAGATCCTATGGAGCGCTCTCATGAGCTTCCACCTAATACTGGATCTGTTGTTGTTGATTCCGAATTTAAATGGCACGATAGCGAATGGCTTGAACATCGCGCAAAGACTAATGCTCACGATGGTCCTGTAAGCATCTACGAAGTTCAGGCAAATAGCTGGAATCGCGATTACGATAATTATCGCGAACTTGCAGATCACCTGGTTGATTACGTTCAGCAAGAAGGCTTTACTCACGTTGAGTTTATGCCTCTTACCCAATACCCGTTCTCAGGTTCTTGGGGTTATCAGGTGACTGGTTATTACGCTGTTGACTCTAGGCTTGGAAGCCCAGACGACTTTAAGTACTTAGTAAACAAGCTCCACAAGGCTGGAATTGGTGTGATTATGGATTGGGTTCCAGCACACTTCCCTAAGGATGACTTTGCTTTGGGTAGATTCGACGGCACTGCGCTTTATGAAGACCCAGATCCACTCCGCGGCGAGCACCCAGATTGGGGAACGTACATATTTAACTTTGGCAGACACGAGGTTCGTAACTTCTTGGTTGCTAACGCCTGCTTCTGGCTTAGCGAGTATCACGTTGATGCTTTGCGTGTAGACGCTGTGTCTTCTATGCTCTACTTGGATTACAGCCGTGAAGCTGGTCAATGGCGTCCAAACATGTATGGCGGACGCGAAAACCTTGAGGCTATTGACTTTATTAAGGAAGCAAACGCTACTGCATACAAGAATAATCCTGGAATTATGATGATTGCAGAAGAGTCCACTGCATATCAAGGAGTTACTGCTCCTACAGACATGGGCGGCTTAGGCTTTGGCTTAAAGTGGAACATGGGCTGGATGCACGACACTTTGCAATACCTTAAGGAAGAGCCGATTAATCGCCGTTGGCATCACAACGAAATCACATTCTCTATGGTTTACGCATATTCCGAACATTATGTGTTGCCTTTGAGCCACGATGAAGTTGTCTATGGCAAGGGATCTCTTCTTGGAAAGATGCCTGGAGACGAGTGGCAGCAATTTGCTGGCCTTCGTGCGCTTTTGGCATATCAGTGGTCTCACCCAGGAAAGAACCTCCTGTTTATGGGTGGTGAAATTGGTCAGTCTTGCGAATGGAACTTCAACAATTCGCTTAATTGGCATGAGCTTCAATGGCCGTTCCATCAAGGTGTACAAAAGTTGGTAGCAGATCTTAACGCTTTGTATAAGAGTTCTAGAGCATTTTGGAGCCAAGACTTTACGCCAGACGGATTCCAGTGGCTTACTAGCGACGATTCTGATCACAATACTTTAAGCTACATTCGTATTGGTGATAACGGTGAAGAAATTGTTGTGGTTGTTAACTTCTCTGGTCAGGCTTGGCAAGATTACCAAGTGGCATTGCCTAAGGGTGGTCAATGGGAAGAAGTTCTTACAACAGACGACGCTAAGTATTGTGGTTCTGATATTCACAATGGCACATTCACAGCCGCTGCTGAAGAGTATCATTCAAGACCATATTCTGCAAGGATTACTGTTCCAGCGCTTGGAGCTGTATTCCTTAAGCCAGTCAGCAAGTAGTTAGTTGATAATTAATAACTTAAGTTAGGAATCTGAATTAGGTTAAAATGTTGGACACTCCATCAGAAAAAGGTGTTCCTCGAACAATTCTTGTTGTAGAGGATGAGCCAGATTTAGCCGCAGCTATTGCGCAACGTATTGTTGCCAGAGGTTGGAAGGCTAGAGTTGTTTCTGATGGAGTGTCTGCTGTTAAAGCTGCTTTAACCTTAAAGCCTGATCTTATAATTATGGACGTCATGCTTCCTGTTATGGACGGCATTGAGGCGACTCGCAGAATAGTATCTAGATACCCTATTCCTGTGCTGATGCTTACAGCTAGAGATGCTGAGTCGGATAAACTGGCTGGATTAAGCGCTGGAGCAGACGATTATGTTACTAAACCGTTTTCTCCTAGAGAACTTATCGCAAGATGTGCTGCTATTTTGAGGAGAGTTGAAAGAGCTACTTTAATCGCAAATAGAGCGCAATATAACGCTCTATTTAAGTTTGGAGATTTGATTATTGACCCTAGACAGAGGCTTGTTACTCTTAACGGTAAAGAAATTCATTTTACTCCTACTGAATTTTCTTTATTGACTACTTTTGCAAAGCATCCTCATGATGTTTTAAAACGAGAAACACTTTTAGAAGAAGTCTGGGATTGGCCAGATGCTTCTGGAACTAGAACTGTTGATTCACATGTTAAATCTTTAAGACATAAAATTGGTTCTTCTTGGATTCGCACAATACATGGAATAGGTTATGCTTTTGAGCCACCTGATGAAGATTATGACCAAATATTTAACTAGAAATAATAAAAATAACAATAACAATTCTGTTGATAAAGTAGGTAAAGTCGATTCTTTTTCTGAGGTCACTTTGCGATCTGCTTTGCATCCTAATCGTTTTATAGGGTTTTTTGCGTCTTTAAAAGGTGAATTATCTGCGATTATTGTTGTTGCAACAGCTATAGCATTTGTAATGGCTTGGTTTCTTTTAAAAGTTGGGTTAAGCGGATGGATTGCAATGCCTATAACGCTAGCTGTAGCGCTAGGCATAACTTACGCATTTTCCAGAGGATTAACTGCTCCGCTTAGACAAATGCGAGATGCTTCCGAAGCAATGGCAGATGGTGATTATTCCGTGCGAGTTCAGATTGAGAATAGAAAAGACGAGGTTGGAAAATTAACTCTAGCTTTTAACGAAATGGCTGAAGAACTAGAGCATGCTGATAATATGAGGCGTGATCTTATAGCTAATGTAAGCCACGAGCTTAGAACACCTGTTAGTGCATTACAAGCTATGGTAGAAAATCTTGCTGATGGAGTTGTAGAGCCAACACCGTCGAATATGGAGGCTATTCTAAATCAGATTCACAAGTTGGCTGATTTAATCACTTTTCTACTCGATTTGTCTAGAGTAGAAGCTGGTGCAGAAAGTCTTGTTATTACAGAGTTCGATTTTAAAGATTTTCTTAACAGTATTGTCGAACCTATAGAAATAGCGGATGCTGGGCATAATCATCATATAAGTCTTAATGTCGAAAATGATATTACGCTTGTTGGGGACAAAAATCGCCTATCGCAATTGTTTACTAATGTGGTTTCTAATTCTATTAAACATTCTGCAGACAATACTAAAATTCTTATAACAGCAAAATCAAATCATGAGAAGAATACTCTAGTTTGTAACGTTATTAATTTTGGAAACCAGATTCCTAAGGAGGATAGGGCTGATATTTTCCGAAAATTTGTTAAGGGAAGCCAAGGTATTGGAACTGAGTCTGGTGGCACAGGATTGGGTTTGTCTATTGCAAGATGGGCTGCACAATTACATAACGGTACTGTAAAAGTTGTTGATGATAAGCGTGGAGCTAATTTTGAAATTACACTACCGCTTACGTATAACAAATAACGAGTTATTATAATCCGTATAAAACACTTTCCTTTGACCATACTCCTGCTATAGCAAAACACGCGAAAACTGTTATACCACAATCTTTTAATGCTTCAACACAATTTTTCATCGTAGATCCTGTAGTGATAATGTCGTCTAAAAGTATTACTTTGCATCCTTTTGGCACTATTCTTGTGTCTACTAAAAACCCTTTTGTGGTTCGCAAAGATCGTCCCCTACTTCCTTTAACTTGAACTGATTTTACTTTTATTTTGCCCATTTTGATTGCTTTTACAACCCGCGCATTAATACCATATTCTTTAAGATTTTTAGAAACGTATTTAGCAATAGGATCCATGTGTTTTCTTCCGCGTTTTCTTTGTGATTTAGAAGACGATGGAATTGGTACGATAATAAGATTTTCAATAATATTTTCATCGGTATTTTTGCAATTACTTTCATAACTATTTTTATAATCACTAATAACTTTGATTATCAATTGAGAAACCAAATATGAAAAAGGCTTATCGAGAAGTTGATTACTATGATCCTTCCAACACAACAAAGATTTCCTTACAAAACCTACATAAGTTGAGCACGAATAAATATTTCCGCACATTACGCTTATCAAAGGATCCTTATGCCATTCTTTAAACATACTCGTGCAATCATCGCACAAAACGCAATCAGGAAGATCACATCCTGCGCAGCCAACTGGAAGAATAAGATTAACCATGGTTTTCAAAACACTCGTCCAAGAAATGTTAAAAATAAGCCCATTTATTTTATGAGTTAGATTTTTTAAAAGCATAAATCGACGATAAATATTACAAAATGTAATTGCAATAAAATTAAGTCAATGTGGTTAAAGGCTATTTTAAAATTTGAAAATATTTATGGAATTAGAAAATTGTCTAAACATCAGCGCACTAGGAATTAAGATGTTTTAACATTCCAGTGCACAAGTTAAATGTGTCACTAGGATCTTTTACTCTAATAGCCAAAGCTCTAGTTAAAGATGTTGGGTAATCATTACCGCCTTCATACATTCGATCTCCAACAAAAGCCATCTTATTTAAAGGAATATGGCAATAGGAAGAAAGAGCCTTAAGAGCTTGAGCCTTATTATCGCCTTTGCTGACAATATCGACACTAGTAAAACCACCAGCACGCACAGAAAAATCAGGCAAATTTTTAGAAATTTCTTGAGCTAAAGTAGTTTTTAAAATTCCACTAGGATCCCACTGTTTTTTAAATTCAACAGGAGCGAGTTGACCTAAAGCTGAAAAAGTGATTTGCGTACCACGATTCTCTATCTGACTCCCCCAAAGTTTCTCATCTGAATCACACTTCCACAAACCCATTTTTTTAGCACAAGATATAATTACTTCAATAACATGATTTGCATCATCGTCAGAAATATTATGCGAGTAAATGCAGTACAATCTCCCATCCGAAATGCGATAATAGCTTGCTCCATTAGTCGGCATAATGTGTAGATTATCAAGTCTTGTATATGCAGGTAAAACATTTAAAATCTGACTTTTAACTAGTCGCAAGTCACCGCCAGTAATAACAGCAATAGGCAACCTATTTATCAAATCACCAAAAACTGTACGCATTCCACTTGTCATAGGCTTTTTTGAACAAGCAAGAGTATTGTCTAAATCAAAACCAATAAGCGAATACGATACAAGATACTCACAAAGTCCTTGCTCATTCCACTCATGAATATTAGACTCCAACACTTGCCTCCTGTACAAACCTTGCAATTCAAGTATTCCATATTATTAACATATTTACTACAACGTGTCTTGCATGTTTTGCAGACCACTCATTTCACCATCTATTTCACCATCTATTTCACCATCTATTCCACTATGAGTTTGTCAAATTGCCCTAGCATACAAATAAAGTTAAAGCATGACGTCTTTAATATGGGAACAGCGAAGATATAAAAATCGACACGGCAGAGGAATGAGAATGCCAATGTTTGGCACAAGACTACCACGGTACAGAACAGCAAGCGGAATGTTTGACTCAATGGTAGCTGGTCAAATACGAAGACTTAATGGCGCATGGTCTAATCTTACAAAAGGCGTGCAGTTTGCTGTAGAAGACGTTCCACCATCTCAACCAGTACTTTGGGAAAGCAACAAAAGAATAATGTCTCAAGTATTTCCAGCTTCCAAAGGAATACCACCTAGAATCGTATTGTACAGGCTGCCGCTATGCACACATGTTACTAGTCGCGCAGAATTACAATACGCCATTCGAGATGAGATGGTCCAACGACTAGCAGAATTGTATGGCAGAAGACCAGAAGAAATAGACCCAGACTGGGGATTGTAAAGATAATTAAAATAGTTTACTAAATAAACTACTTCACAATAGCAGGATTTGCTCTAACCTTAACACTTATTCTGTTAGGATCAAGTGATTTAGAAGGAATCCAAGCAACTCCTGCAAGTCCCGCGCTATTTACCGTATTATTTTGAATCCTAGAAGCAAAAGATACGCCAGACTTTGATTTAAGCGTAAACATAATTGCTTTAGGATTAATATCTTTTGCATATATTGTTGAAACAGTATAAGGTTTAATATCAACCGCTTTAGAAGATACCTTTATTCCATAAGAATCATAAGCATTTATGGTTACGTGAGAATTATCCACTAAACCATTTGCAATATATAACGAAGTTTCATCTGCAGAAAGCGGAGATACAAAAGCACTATTAGTCATAGGATTAACAGCATTAACAAAAGCAATATCGCTCTGACCATCTTTACCGTTTCTTTCAACAGAAGCCATAATAAAAGTCGAGACAGTGCTTTGAGCAAAAATAGCGCCAACTCCCTTAGGAGCATTTCCTAAATCAACAACCTGAACTTGCCTTGCATTAAGATCTACTTCCTTAATGCTTTTCTTTCCTAAATCATCCAGCCAATATAAATCGAGTTTCCCACTTTTATCAGACCAAATATAAGCTTTGACCTGATCTCCATCTGTAATGCCGGGTAAAACAGGTTCCTTAGACGCTGAGCTTGTTGGCTGAATAATATCCACTCCCTTAGAAACAAGTCCTTGAGAGCGAACGACTTTAACAAAAGATGAAACTGGTGCTTGGTCACTTGAAACTTGAATATACAGCCCATTAGTTTTCTCGGCTGCGGCAGAAATGTTAAAAGAAGAGTCACTATGCGCTGGAACAGTAAAAGTACTTCCAGTAGATAGATTCATTTGAGCACCTGATCTACTTGTTGACCACGCTTTAACACTCACAACAGTTGGTTTTGATGAAAGATTAATAGAATTTAATCTTATTGACACACCTTCCGATATTTGCGGAATAATAAAGTTTTGTCGCATTGATGGAGATACGCAAGAAGTAGCAGACAAACCTTTTAAATCCCCATTTGTTGCCCAAGATACACTAGAAGCAACTGATCCAGTACCAGACTGTGCATTAAGAAAATTGCTTTCTAAAATTTGAGCATCTTTGTCTACATTATTTTCAGCAAAATAAGCTTTACTATCATCATCTGAATTAGAAACATTAGTAAAAGATTTATTGACTAAATCTTTAGAATTTCCAGAATCTTTTAAACCATGTACAGAGGACTTATAAACATTGCCAAAGGACGCATATCGCGCAACCGACTTTAAATCACCTTCGGATTCTTGAAACTCACTATCGCCATAATTTGCTACATCTGGCAAAGATACTCTAGTCGGACAAACCGTTTGAAAATTAGTAGAACTTACTTGTTTTTCCACACTTCCATTCGGATAAATAGGATCATCCATAATATGTTTAAACGGAGATGTGTAGGATATTACAACAGCAGTAGAAACTAGTATTGCAGCACTTAAAAGCGACAATAACAATAATTTGAATCTTCTAAAACGAGTAGAAAGATTAACAGAAGCATACTCTTCTGCATGGCGATGACTATTTTTAGAATTCTTATTCGACTTCATTTAAATCTTCCCTGACATATTATTCGTTTAATAAATCATAATCATCTAACTAATCATCTACACGCTCTATTAAATTGCTATTATTAAAACGCGGCAACGCTACTAAGCAATACAATAATAGGACTAAAGCAAAAACAATAAACCAAGGCATTCTCCATGAAAGTGGACGAGAATGGCTATAAATCGATGTTTTTGAAACAGATTTTTTACTGTTATCAACATCAAAACGGCAGTATGTTCCGTGATCAGATGAAACAACAAGTTGAGTACCATCGGAAGCATTAACGTTAGCAATCAGGTTTTCTGTAGCCTCCTTATTAGAAGTACTATCAGAAGACAAGATGGAATTGTTAGCAGATAAGTTAGTTTTAGTTATGGAATCGTTAACAATATAAATTCCACCTATTCCAAGCTGTTTCAGAGTTTCTATAGACTCATCGTCTGCATGAGAAAGAAGCTTAGAAGCTGCATAATATAGTGTGTTTCTGCTAGGAGAATACCCGTAAAGTACATCTCGAACTTGTAATGCTGGAGATAGATCAATAAGATCACCTCGAACAGTTCGCATAAGTGAAATATCTAGCTCACGACTATTTATTGCTTTAATAGCAAGGACTCGATTAGAGTCATTCTTCCTTAAATAGTCAGAAACAACCATTGGTAAACCGTTATCACTTGCATAAACAGAAGTTAAAGGACCACTTGTTATAGCAAATAATCCGAGCAGAATAGCAACAGCAAAAATACCAAAAGCTAAAATTCCTCTAGCAAGATGAATAATCTTACGGAGCATCGCTTTAGCAGAGCGCCTAATAGCAGCACGCTTAGAAACGCGCGTCGTATAATCGTCTGGATTATTATCAATATTTATATTAGATCTTCGCAAAGGCTCAAAACGATGAACAGCTTTACCGGCAACCATGCACATGCAAGCAAGCACACCAAGCGCGCTTAAACATACGCCTGGAAGAACGCTAGAAGATATAGGACCATCAAAATCCGCTGCGATAACGACTCGAGATGCAACTAATGAAAGAGCCATACCACTTACTATCACAACCCACATCATTCTAGAAGTTCTTAAAGCAAATGGAAGAGCAAGAGAAGCTAAAGCCATTAACAAAGCGAGAACAGCAAACACAATCATTATGATTCCGCGAAGCTGCATAATAGGCAAAGATTGGGAAGAAAAATGATTCAAATCAATATTGAAAGCTCTAAGTAAAACATCTAAATAGTTGACAACTCTAGGAGCACCATTGATTTTTTGCGATGGAACAGCCATAGTCGCAAAAAGCTGACGCCACATTCCAGATTCAAAATAGCGAACTACACTACCTAGAGTTGGAAGAAGAACCAACACAGAAGGTATAGGCATAAGCGCTAGCATAAAACGATGTGAACGAACCATTATCAATGATGCTACGAAAATAACAATCATAGGTAGGATAAGCTGAGGGCAAGCTGCAAGAGGAATCATAAAGCATAACGATGCGCATGCAGCACATTGTATAGATGGAACAGGAAGCACTGGATCTTCTGTAACATACATTCCTACAGCGTGGAAAGCAAACGCAAATGCTGCTGGCAAAAACACCATTGTTAGAAGCATTGGTAAGTCGCCTCTAGCGAATATGCCAAATGCCATTGCAATCATTGTCCAACAAATACCAGAACAAACTCTTACAATATCGGAACGAGTAAATACTCCTGCAAGCGCCCAAAAACTTAACAACATTGCTGGAGCTGCAAGGAAGAAAATAACACTTACTGCAGCGATTGTATTGCCACCAAACACAATAGAGGCGAGCATCCAAATAATAAGAAGAGGAGATGGAGGTATTGCAGAGGCAAAACCATCATCTGGAATATAAGATCCGATTGCAGAATTAAAAAGTTGATTAAAACTAGAGCCAGTTGGAAGCAATTGGCTTGAATAAAGCGAGGATCCAGAAAAAATCTTACTAATAGGAGCACCATAAAGAAGCATAACAGCCGCAAACACAAGCAAAGAAGCAAAAATAGCAGCACTCCAACGAAGTAAAATTCGCTTATGCAAATGTCGTCTTGCAAGCGGACTTAAAATAACTCCCTTTTTTTGAGTTTTAAAAGCAACAGTCTTGTCTTTCCAACGTGTAATTTGGCTACGACTTGCTATAAGGGACGAAAGCCTCTTCAAAGACACTTTCGCCACTCTAGATACTCTTCTTCTAGCAAAAATAGCTCTAGGAAATTGCGCTAATGCTATCCACGGGAGTATAAGGTGCATGAATGCCACATATGGTTGCTTAGCAAACAAAGACTGCAAGGCGCGAATTAATGACATAGGCAGGCTACACAACCAAACAATTGGCCACATAATCACACGAATATCCGTGTACAAATATCTTTGTTTTGCCATAATCGAATATGCAGAACCGTAGCAAATACTAGATTTTTCAACAGGTCTTTCTTCTCCACTTCGAGTGCGGATTCCATCAAAACGCGCTCTTCTATGCGCTATGCGAGCTTTTGGCACAACAACTACTCGCCCACCGCTTAAAATAACTCGCCTACAAAAATCGTTAGACTCTTCAAACGTTGTTAACCAAGGTTGAGTCCCTCGCATCGTTTGCCATGCGCTAAGAGAAACAAGAGCACCAGCCAAAGAAACAGAATAAACATCTCCACGAAAATCATACTGCTCCTGATCTGGTTCACCTTCTACAGTAAGAGAATGCACTCTATGTTTCCATGCATACATGCCAACATTGTGCAAAATCTTACCCTGCCAATCCACTTGTTTTGCACCTAGAATACAAGCTGTTGGTGTATTTCTCCATGTTTCTCTTAAAGCTTCAAGACACTTGTTATCGCAAGGTTTTGAATCGTCGTGAAGAAGCCACAAGGATTTAATGCCTTGCAATGGTAAAAGTTTTCTCAAAGATTTTTCTACCGCATCGCCAAAAGATTTTGCAGATTTAATAGGTATAACAATAATCTTTATCTTTGCGTAAGATTCCTGTATATAACCCTGATTGTTGTTAGAAAAATCACCACCATAATTACTAACAAAATCTGCGCTAGAAATTAGACCAGATAATGTTGTTGGTTCTATTTGAACATTAAAAGATGTTACAGATTCTTTTTCTACTCTATTAGCACAATCAGCTACAACAATAGTTCCTGGAAGAACAGTTTGATTGATTAAAGCTTGCAAAGTGTCTTCATAAAACCGCGTATCTCTCTCAACACTCATTATTGAAATAATCGACGAATCAACTTCACGCGGTTGCTTGCGATTTAAAGCTGAAAAAACGTGTAAAACATTATTTTCAAACGTATCAGTCTCAGCGGTTAATGAATCCATACATAATAGTGTACGCAAGGGGTATGTATTATGCATGTTTAGATAATTCTCAATAGAATGCACTATAATAATGGCTCATATGTGTGTTTACGAAAGAAGGAAGCATGGCAGCCTCTCGCTATGAACAAGACCGCCGGTACCAAACTAACTATTGGGACTCCTCAGCTCCACATCATAGCTTAAGCAATCATATTTTATATAATTCTCGTAAATTAATTTCTATTGTTATTGTTGCCATTCTAGCCTTCTTTTCTACAATCATAGCAGCTGTTTGGCTTGATTTTTCGTCTACAATACAATCTCGTGTTGTTAACATGATTACAAAAGATGGCAAAAAAGTTCAAGCAGTAGACCCTAACGCTGGTAAAACAATCAACATTCTTGTTCTTGGTCAAGATACTCGAGAAGGCAGAAACCGTGCTTTTCAGGGCGGTGGCGAAGATGAAAATCATCAATCAGATACGGCGATGATTGTTCAAATCAGCGCAGACAGATCTTATATAAATATTGTTTCTATTCCAAGAGACTCAATGGTTAAAGCAGCATCATGCAATACGACTAATGGAAAAATTCCTTCCAGGCGCAAAGTGATGTTTAATTCTATTTTTGCTCTTGGGTACGCTAAAGGCGGCGATTTAGCGTCGGCAGCATCGTGCACTCTTGCAACAGTAAATGAAATTACTGGATTAGATATAACTAATTTCATTGTTGCAGACTTTAGTGGTCTAAGCGACATGATTAACGCAATAGGCGGCGTAAATTTGTGTATTCCAGTAGATACTAAGGATTACTACACTGGAGTTAATTTAAAGCACGGATTACAGCATTTAGATGGTGTTCAAGCAACACAGTATGCAAGAATGAGGCATGATACTGCAAGCGACGGCTCAGATATTATGCGAACTACGCGTCAACAATATCTACTAAAACAGCTTATTCATCAAGCATTGTCTAAAAACTTGTTCACACAATCTGGTCAGCTATATCAGCTTGCAAAATCTGCTCTAAAATCGCTTAATATAAGCGAAGGATTAGCAAATCCTGCGACACTGGTTGGATTAGCAACAAGCCTTCACAAGTTAAATACTTCTAATATTTATGCACAAACAATACCGATTACAGCTGATCCAGCTGACGAGAATCGTGTTATTCTTGACGACAGTGCAGAAGACGTTTGGGAATTGATGAGAGAAAATAAACCACTTACTAAGCATCTTGCCTCTAAGCAAAGTAAGTCTGAAAAATCTACAAAGAAAAATTCTAAAGAAGATAAAAAATCAACTTCTAAAGATTCCAATGTCTCAAATGACGATTCGGATAATACGAACGGTACAGGTTCCTACGATTCTACAAATAGCGGACCAGCAGGAAAACTTAGCGCTATTAATCCAAAAACTGGATTAGCTAAAGACGAATTAGGCAGACTAATAGACCCAAATAGTGGAGGCATAGTGGATCCAAATGATGGAACAATAAGAGATCCAAATACTGGGCATTACATGGGTATTGCAGATAAATACTTAAATAACACTATTTGCGCAGTTCCAAAAGGGAAATAATAAGAAAGATAGAAAATATATTTTCGACACTACTTTATAACCACAATGCTTTATAATGCCATTGTTAGTTATTGCATTGAGTTAATACGATTAGAAATTATTAATTAGCAAACACATACGAGTTATGCTACAGGAGGATAAATGAGCCAGCAACGTCCAGAAGACGCTTCAGGGAATCAGAATAATCCTCCTAGTTTTGCACCATCTAATCGTAGAAAAAATAAGAATGGCTCTTACTCACACAATACAAGCGCAAATAATGGAAATGCAATACCGAGTTTTCCTCCTAAACAGAATCACAAATTTAAAGAAATAGAAAATCAAAACTCACAAATCAATCAAAAAGCACCATCTTTTGCACCAACATCGCGCAAAAACGGCAACACAAGTCATCCAAAAATATCGAATATAACACCATCAATTAATGTGCAACCGATTAGCACAGCATATTCAAATTCCGAATCGTATATGATTTCACCTGAGTCTTATATAGGAACGTCTAATAAAATCTTTGAAAAACCAGACGATGTAGAATCAATTGATAATTCCGCTAATAACCCTATAGGTTATAGAAAAAAACATCATTTCTTAAAATATTTAACTTTATTGTTAGTAACGCTCTTAATTATTGTAGGAGTGTGTGGAGCGTTATCTTGGAACTGGGTTGATTCACAAATAAAACGCGAACCATGGTTGACTAATACAGAAGACACTCAAGAAACAACATGGCTTATTCTAGGATCAGACCAGAGAGAAGGCGAAGAGGCTAAAGAGATAACAGGCTTTAGAACAGACACTATTCTTGTACTAACAAAACCTGTAAGCGGACACAGCTCTTTAATATCAATTCCAAGAGATTCGCTTGTTTCAATAAATGGTCAGCAAATGAAAATAAACACTGTTGCGCAAGATATTGGAAAACGAGCCTTAACAAAAACAGTCGAAAAAATAACTGGTCACAAAATAGATCATGTAGCAGAAATAAAATTCGAAGGACTTACAAAAGTTGTAAATTCTTTGGGCGGAATAGATTTATGCTATAACCGTACTGTAAATGATGCATACAGTGGTCTTAATTGGACAGCTGGATGCCATAGCGTAGACGGAACAGTTGCGCTAGCTTTTTCCAGAATGAGATACGCGGATCCACAATCCGACTTTGGTAGAGCAGCAAGACAACGCATGGTGATAAGCGCAATAATGAAAAAAGCATTATCTAGCAGCACACTTACAAATTTTGGGACCGTAAAAGGATTTGCAAAAGCATCTCTCGATTCAGCAATGTTAGACGAAAACACAAATCCTGGAACACTACTAAACATGGGGCTTGCGTTTAAAGAAGCTACAGGAAAAGACGGTGTAACGGGAACAGTTTATTGGACAAACCCTGATTATGAGGTTTACGGAGTCGGATCATCAGTATTGTTAGACGACGCCAAGAACATTGAATTATTCAACCAGTTATCTGCAGGAACACATGCTCCTGGAAGCGTAGGAACACTTGCAGAATTAATGAATCAACAATAATACGAATACGATTAACACGATTAACACAAAAGTTTTATCGTATTTAAACCTTTAACCACACTGCTGTATTTTCCTTGCACAAACTGTAAAAACTCATGCATGATTGCGCTATGGAATATAAGGAATGTAAAAACTACGGAAACTATGAAAACAACGCAATCTATAATAAAAACGCATCCTCAAAATCAATGTTTTGGATGCAGATTATCGCTAATATTGTGCCAATTTTTGCCAATATTGCTCTAGCAATAATGGCGTGCTTGCAAAAAAGTTGGATGATGTTAGCTATGGTCGTCCCAAGCATAATGATGTATATTGCTTGCTTAATACCACAGATTATTCAATACAATGTGAATAAGAAAAGTGATAACAAAAACGAAGATAATATTAAAAAACATGTTGAAACACAATTTTCTAAAAGGATAAGTCGCCAGCATGTTCAAGGTGTTCCGAATACGCTTGTTCCAATAAATTTAGAAGCAATACTGATAAATAATGCGAATCAAATAAGCAACATAAGTAATTCTAAAAATATAGTAAATAGCGCTACTCCTCCATGGAAAAATGTTGTTTACTCTTGGCTAAAATCTTCCAATGAGTCAAATAAAAAACTCGTAGCACCAATCGGTATAAGCGAAAACGGATATTTTTGTTTAGACCTTATTAGAAACGGACCACACGCTCTTGTAGCAGGTACAACAGGCTCAGGCAAATCTGTGTTACTAACATCATGGTGTTTGGCTTTAGCATTCAACTACTCCCCCAAATCTTTGCAATTTGTTTTTATGGATTTTAAGGGTGGAGCCACATTTGACGCTCTTTCCACACTCCCACACAGCATTGGGAATGTAGGAGATCTAAACCTTCAACATGCAGTAAGAGCACTTAGAGGATTAGAAAAAGAATTAGATAGAAGAGAAAGATTAGTAGCATGCCAAGGATGCCATGATATTAATCAAGTAAAACCATACCAGCCTTCACTGGCTATTGTTATAGACGAATTTCACGCATTAAAAAATCAATTGCCAGACTACATGAATCGTCTTATACGAATAGCATCAGTTGGAAGATCATTAGGAATGCACCTTATAGCATGCACACAGAATCCAATGGCACAAGTAAATGCAGATATGAAAGCAAATATGTCTATAAACATATGTTTAAGAGTTAGAGATGCAATGCAATCTCATGAATTATTAGGATCATCTTGTGCAGCGAGCATAAATCCAAACAATCCTGGAGCAGCATACTGCAACACTGGAGATGGAATAATAGCATTACAATGCTCACAAAGCAGAAACAAAGATTCTCTTATACAAGCAATAAAATTAGCTGGAAAATTCTACTACTATAATCAACCTAAACAACTATTCAGTGCTCCATTACCAAGATATTTAGGTTATTCAACAATCAAAAATTATTGCAATAATACTTTTTGCAACAATAAATCTTCTAGGTTTAATTCTGACTTTAGCTATGACTTAAGTAAAGAAGATGGATTGTTAATAGGCTTAAAAGACGATGGCATTAATTTAAGCGAAGCAATTCTACCTACAAATCTGGGAAATATCGCAATTATTGGAGGAAATAAGAGAGGAAAAACTAATCTTATAAACGTAATTTCTAAAGCTATAAAATCAAGAAACACATACAACAATTCGCAAAATATTTATATTTTAGACAATGCAGACTCACTGCTAGAACCTTTTAGTAGCGACACAAAGTCTCAAGAATTTCAAAGTAAACTAGTCAATCCAAAAATAACTGTAATTTTCTGCGCACAAAATGCAAGGCATATTCGCATACCAGAACAAGCACCAGTAAGAATAATATTCCCAACAGGAGATGCTGGAACGGATACAATGCTCGGAATACCATCAGACTTACTAAAAACTCTTAATGTAGATGATTATCAAACTCCAGGAAGATGCGTAATGGTAATTCCTGGAAGTGCTAATCTATTACAGATTTTAAGTTTTTCATAAGACTTTACATAAAAAATATTTTAAATTATTCAAAAAATTAAAAAAATAAAAAATTCTTAAAAAAGTCTTGAAAAAAAGTTATATTCATGGTTTCCTTGAGTGCGGATAGTTTTTAAAAACAAAGTTTAATAATAGTTTTAACCAGCGTAAGCTACGTTTTTTAAAGGGGATATTTATTTATGAGCAGCGCATTTGATTGGCGTTCAAAAGCAGCATGCAGAGACAAAGATCCTGAGCTTTTCTTCCCAGTAGGAAGTAACAGTGCATCTAATCAGCAGGTTGAGGAAGCCAAAGCAGTGTGCAGAACTTGTAACGTTGCAGACAATTGCCTAAGATGCGCGCTTGAAACAAGCCAAGATTACGGCGTATGGGGTGGTCTTAGTGAAGATGAACGACGATCACTAAAACGCAGGGCTATACGTGCAAGAAGAAACCAAAATGCAGAACTGTAATCTACATCTACTCCACTCCTGGAACTCGTAGCTTAATGTCGAGAAGAACACGAGTTCCACCTTCTCTACGTTGCTCCCATTTAACTGTTCCGCCAAAGTCGTTAGTAACAAAAGTATTGATTAACTGAGTGCCTAACCCAGATCCAGAAGACTTAGCCATACCGTGCAAAGACTCACTTTCAATACCCTCTCCATCATCTTCGACGACGATACTCAGATTATCCCCACCTCTACCAACAGAAATCTTAATATGTCCTTCACTAACTCCCTCAAAACCATGCTCTACTGCGTTAGTCACAAGTTCTGTTAAAACAAGAGAAAGAGGAGTTGCATCTTGTGCTGCCAACATGCCAAACTTGCCACAAAAATCTATCGTAATATTCTGATTTTGCGAAGCAAGTTCGATAGACATTTTAAGCAAACTAGAAATAACCTTATCAAAATCAACAACCTCATCAGCTGTTTGACTTAAACCTTCGTGAACAAGAGCAATCGTCTGAACGCGTCTTTGTGCTTCTTCTAATTCTTTACGTACTTCTGCAGACTTAGTTTTTCTAGCTTGAAGACGAAGCAAAGCAGAAACAGCTTGAAGATTATTCTTAACACGATGATGAATTTCAGAAATAGTAGCATTCTTAGTTTGAAGCTCTTTTTCCCTACGGAGAACCTCTGTAACATCACGACAAAGAACAACTGCACCCGTTCGATCATTTGGACCATACAATGGAAGCGAGCGCATAGAAACAACAGAATTATTAACTTCTAGTTCGCAATCAACATCCGCTTTACCGCTTAGTACAAGAGGCAAACTTTCAGGAACAACATCGTTTGTGTGCAACAATCTTGCTCCAAACTCGCATAGAAACTCGCCTTGCATAGTGTCTAATCCGCCTAATCTACGGAAACAGCTAATTGCGTTAGGAGAAGCATAGCGCACAACTCCGCTTTCTTCTAAAATAATAAAACCATCTGCAACTCTAGCATTGTGGCGCTGATTTAGCATTGAATCGTGGTATGGAAATTGCTCTCGCGAAATCATGTCGAACAGAGTTTTGCCAGCATTAATGCTTTCGGTCTCATACCTACCGTTTGATTCTCTTGTAGCAAGATTTGTTTCTCTAAGAACAAGACCTAACGTCTTGCCATTATGACGCACTGGGGCGTAAACATTACAAACTGTTGCTCTTCCAACAGTTCTTAATACAGAAGAGTGGAAGCTTGTTTCTTTACTCATTGCTGCATTTAATTCTTGATGCATTGATTCGTCTAGTTTTACACCTAGTAAATCTTCAGTTCTAAGTGTGATTGCTGTAGACGGACGACATTGTTCTGCTACAACGTAATCACCATTGCCGTTTTGAATAATCAAAAGCAAGTCTGCAAAACTTAAGTCTGCTATTACCTGCCAGTCTGCTACAAGGTGATGCAGCCATTCGCGATCAGACTCATCAAAATCTGGACGCGTTGCAAGAATATGAGAAAAATCAGCCATAACCACAATAATATAGCCACATGGATAAATCTAAAACTATGGAGGATTTACTCCTACCAATTACGTGGCAACAAATTACAATAACTCTTTTAATAAAATAGTCTTATAAATTTCTGTTCATAGATTTCTGTTAATAAAATAAATTTACGACTTTCCATATTTGTACGAACAAAAGTTAGTTTAAATTTGCATCGTTTCTTATATTTCACTCCAAATCATGATTTGCATAATTTCTATGCAGCAAACCGAATACATTGACACCATATGTAACACCACTTATAATTTTATAAACACCAAAAACACGCTATTAACTGGGGGTGAAATGTCGCAATGGGACAAATTACTTAAGCGAATACTTAGCTTATCTAAAGATATGAGATTTGAGGAATTGAAAAAAGTGCTAGAAGCCTACGGATATGAAATGTGCAATCCAAGAAGCGGAAGCAGTCATTATACTTTTCGCAAAAATCACGCCAACCCAATTACAATTCCTAAGCATGAACCAATCAAAAAGATATACGTAGAAATGGTGAAATCTGTAGTAGAAGCAGAAGACGAAGAAATAAAAGAGGAAAATCAAATATGGTGAAAACACTTACGAATAAAACGCTTAGCTACTACATGTCACTCCCATACAAGCTGGAGATTGTAAAAGATCCAGATGAAGGCGGATTTGTGTCCTACTACCCTGATTTGCCAGGGTGCATGAGTTCTGGAGAATCCGAACAAGAAGCAGCAGCAAATGCGCAGGATGCTAAAAAGGCTTGGCTGGAAGCCGCACTTCAAAGCAAAGTAAACATAAAAGAGCCGTCTTACCATGAGATAAATGATTATTCTGGGCAATTCAAACTGCGTCTTCCAAAGGAATTACATAGGCAGTTGGCTGAACAATCTCAAGCCGAAGGCATAAGCATGAACCAGTATTGCGTTTATCTTCTTTCGCAAAACAACGCTATTGAGCGCGTGCTTGAGCGAGCATAGGACCACAACACACCTAGAATCAAAATTAGCAAGACTCGTATCAATGTAATAAGATTTAGTACCAGCGTGTAACTAACAAACAATGTGGTTAACAGCACGCATATGAAAATTAAACAGTAACATCAACGACGAAAAGAGATTACCGATGACCAAGATTATTCAGATTGGCGCAAATCATGCTGGCACTGCCTGCGCTAACACCATTTTGAGCTACCCAGGAAACGATCTTACAATTTACGATCAGAATAGCAACATTTCCTTCCTTGGCTGCGGTATGGCTTTGTGGATTGGAAAGCAGATTCAAAGCAGCGATGGTCTGTTCTACCAGAAGCCAGAAGATTTCGTTAAAAAGGGCGCAAAAGTAAATCTTGAAAGCAAAGTTCTAGACATTGATTACGCAAAGAAAGAAGTTACTGTAGAGCTTAAAGACGGCACTGTTATTCACGATTCTTACGATAAACTCGTTCTAGCTACTGGTAGCCTTCCAAACAAGCCACGCATTAAAGGCATTGACTTGGAAAACGTGCAAATGGTAAAGCTTTTCCAGAACGCGCAAACTGTTATTGCTAAGCTTCAAGAGCGCGATTTTAATAACGTTGTGGTTCTTGGCGGCGGCTACATTGGCGTGGAACTTGCGGAAGCTTTTAAGCGCCTTGGCAAGAACGTGACTCTTATTGACATGGAAGACCATATTCTTAACGGCTATTTTGACCCAGAGTTTTCCGATAATTTGAAGCAGATTATGGAAGATAAGGGCATTAAGTTTGAGCTTGGTCAAGCTGTTGAAGAGATTGTTGGAGATACTGAAGTTAAGGCTGTTAAAACAAGCAAGGGTACTTACGATGCCGACATGGTGATTTGTGCTATTGGATTCCACCCAAATGTTGCTCTTGGAAAAGATCATTTGAAGCAATACGAAAACGGCGCTTTCCTTGTTGATAAAAAGCAGCAAACTTCCGACCCAGACGTGTACGCTATTGGCGATTGCGCTACAATCTACGACAACGCTCGAGACCGCGTAAACTACATTGCGCTCGCTACTAATGCCGTTAGAAGCGGCTTGATTGCAGGCCACAACGTTTGCGGAACTCCTGTAGAAACCGAGGGCGTGCAAGGCTCTAGCGCAATGATGATTTACGACTACAAGCTTGTTTGCACTGGTTTGAGCTTAACGGCTGCTCAAAAAGAGGGCATGGACGTTGATTACGTTGATTTTGAGGATACTCAAAAGCCTGCGTTTATGGAAGTTGAGAATCCAAAAGTTAAGATTCGCATTGTTTACAAGAAGGATTCTAAGGTGATTGTTGGATGCCAATTGGCTTCTAACTACGATATGTCTGCAGCAATCCACCTGTTCTCTCTTGCTATTCAAAAGAAAGTCACGATTAAAGAGCTTGCATTGTGTGATATCTTCTTTATGCCTCACTTCAACCAGCCATACAATTACATTACGATGGCAGCTTACACGGCTTTGTTGAAGGGATGATTAGCTTCTGATTAATCTCTGCTGATTAAGTTCTGCGATTAGCTTAAATCGCGTTTATTAAACCAAGCAATTTGTTCTATAATGGAGCGGTTGCTTGGTTTTTTAATCATCCGCGCACAAATCGCGAATTAAAACGCGCATATTAGCGTAAGACGTACAAATTAAAACAAAGGAGTCTAGGATGAAGCAGCTATCTATTAAGCCAACTATTCACAAATTTGAAAATACGCGCGATTTTGCGCAAGAATTTAAGCTTGGCAAAGACGATTTGGTTATTACAAACAAGTACATTTGGGAGCCTTATTTTGGCGATTTAAATCTTGATTGTAATGTGATTTTCCAAGAAAACTACGGCAAGGGCGAGCCAAGCGACGAAATGGTTGACGCGATTGTTCGAGATATTCACACTACTCCAAGGCGCGTAATTGGCATTGGCGGCGGCACTGTTTTGGATATTTCTAAAGTTTGCGCGTTAAAGCAAACAAGCCCGCTTGAAGACTTGATTGATGGCAAGATTCCTGCGCAAAAAGGCGCAGATCTTATTCTTGTTCCAACTACTTGCGGCACTGGTTCCGAAGTTACGAACGTTGCCGTGTTCTCGCTTACTAAGCGCAATACCAAGAAGGGTTTGGCGAACGATTCTTGCTACGCTACAGACGCGGTTCTTATTCCAGAATTGTTAAAGAGCCTGCCTGATTACGTTTTTGCAACCAGCTCTATTGATGCTCTTACGCATTCTATTGAGTCTGCACTCTCCCCTATTGCAACAGAGCTTACAAAAATGTTTAGTTACAAGGCTTGCGGTCTTATTTTGCAAAGCTACATGCGAGTTGTTAAGGAAGGTAGCAGCGCTAAAGCCCAAGTTGTAAGCGACTTGGTTTCGGCAAGTCTTTACGCTGGCATTGCATTTGGTAATGCCGGATGCGGTTGCGTGCACGCTATGGCTTATCCTCTTGGCGGCACTTTCCACGTGGCTCATGGCGAAACGAACGCCGCGCTTCTTACAAGCGTTTTGCGCTACTATGCTAAGCACGAAGAGAATAGCGCTGAAAACACTGAACTTTCTAAGCTTTTTGACTTCATGGCAAATATTCTTGAATGCCAAAAAGCAGATGTATTAGATAAACTTGACGAAGTTCTTAACACGATTCTCCCTAAGCACAAGCTTCACGAGTATGGAATGACCAAAGACATGATTCGCGATTGGGCTGCAAGCGTTGTTAAAGAGCAGCAGCGACTTTTGAAGAATTCGTACATGCATATGAGCGAAGATGCTATTGCCGAAGTTTACGCATCTACTTTCTAATATATAGTTAACAGTGAGATTTTCAATTATTAACGAAAATTTCTCATCTTCTCAAAGGTAGACCCTACAAATCTTGTAGGGTCTATTTTTATTCTCACAGCTTGCTTACTTCGTTAGATTTCCATTCGTTAGAATGCTGTTCGTTAGATTGCCGCAGGAGTCTCATACGAATTATCGAAGAACATGCGCTCCAGCTTTACTGCACGCGCAAAATATTCTCGAGCAATATCAGCATCCTTAGGACCAATACGATCCAACTCATCACGCAAGAACCCTACAAACTTGTGGAATCCTTCATAATCATGCAGGTCGATCCACTGGTAATGAACCTTGCGTTCAGGACGCTTACCTTCAGCGTTTGATGCCCACGTAAGATATATCCATTCCGTAACGTTTAACACGGCTAGCACGGCAGCATAATGTCCACTGTGAGCCGCGTCTAAAAACATCTTTTTAAATTCGCGAGTTGCTTCAGTGTCTGGAATTTTATTACGGAAAGATTCAGGAGTATTAAATTCGTTAAACGCATCCACAAAATACGTATTCTCATCTCCCGCTACCTCACCAATATATTTCGAAAACACGAGACGAGAATCAAGTGTGTCTGCTGTCGTAACTGCAGCACCAAGCAGAGCCAAGAAACTATCTAAAAATCGGTAGTCTTGAATTAAATATCCAGCTAATACAGCATCAGGAATAGTGCCCTCAACTAACTCGTTAACAAAACGATGATGAATAGCAGCATCCCATGTTTCGATATTCTCATTTTTTAATTCGTCGGTAAATCGTGCAGTCATTGACATGTCCTTTCCCTCTGTAACTCATATAAGCACTTAGATAGCTTAATATAATTGCGCATAGTTGCGTTAGCCATACCAGTTACGTCATATACGGTTCACATATAGTCGTATAGTTATGCACAACCGAGCACTGCTCGTACACCTATCTGAACAACTACGCTAGTATGAACAATATCATAAGTAGTCATACTTAACTTGGGTACAAATTTGAGCAGCACTCGGTTGCAATTTTTATATTATGGCAACTTCAGTAACTCCAGCAATCACAGTAATTACTACCTACTCATTGTCGTATTCTCATGCCTCCAATGTAATTACAGGATGCAAATCAAACATTGTTACAGTACGCTTCATACGCGCAACAATGCTTGTTATTGCAATTGCAATCACACCGAAAAGCACAAGAATTCCAATGCTGGATGTTATTGCGCCACTGTTCTTTCCAGCCATTGCTTGACGAAGCCCAAGAATCGAGTACGTCATAGGCAAATATGGGTGAACCGCCCTAAAGAACGATGGCGTCATTTGCACTGGGAAAGTTCCTGCAGAGCTAGTTATTTGCAGCATAAGTAGCACAATCGCAACTATTCTTCCCGGAATCTTAAACACTGCCATAATCATTTGCATTATGGCCATAAAGACTATTGACGCTATAATCCCCAGCGCGTAGAATGCAGCAACGTTGTCAATCTGCAACTTCAACGCTCCGTGAACAACGCCCATAAGAATAATCGCTTGCACAACGCCCATAAGCACAAACGGCGTAAAACTAATAAGCGCACTTTTAAGCGGATTCATACCATTAAGAATTGCTCGCCTATCCATAACTCTCAAAACAAAAGTTGCCATAAGCGCACCAACCCAAAGACCTATCGAAATAAAGTAAGGCGCAAAGCCAGTTCCGTAGTTTTCAACATGCGAATAATCATGCTCTTTAAGCGCAACTGGCGCACTCATCATCTTGCTTTTTTGCTTAATATTGTTGATTTTGCTAGAATTTTGAGCATTTTTAAGACCTTCATGCAACTTTTTAGCTCCATCAACAAGCTTTGGAGTGTTTTCAGAAAGCTTTTGAACTCCAGAATTCAATTGACTTGATCCATCAACTATTTTTGCAGACCCAAGCGCAGCAGAATTAATACCATTATTAAGCTTTTCACTGCCATTGCTTACTTTATTAAGACCTTCCGCCAGCTTATTTGCTCCAGCGGAAAGCTGCGACGAGCCATTGTGAACGCTTGATATTCCTTTAGAAACGGCGTCAACTCCAGCTTTTATCTTCAAACTACCAGAAGAAAGTGCTCCAGCACCTTGACTCAATGCCGAAAGATTCGTCTCTAAGAGCTTAGAATTTTCGCTTAATCCTCCTGCAAGACCTTGCAATTTTTCTAACACAAGCTCTTTTGTTACAAGCGGATTTTGCGCTTCAACAAGCAATTGAGCAAGCTGATTTTTTGTAGCCTCGTTTCCTGCTTTAACATGTTCTTCAAGCTGCGCACTAGAATCTGAAAGCTTTTGCGCACCATTATATAATTCGTCTGTTGCGTTATGTAGCGTTTGCGCTCCACTATTTAGCTGATTTGCGCCATTTGCCAAATCGTTAGTTTTTTGAGCTAAGAATTGCGCTCCATCTTTGCTCTGTGCATTTGCATTGCTAAGCGATTGCGCTCCCTTTTGAAGTTCACTTAATCCGTTTTGAAGTTTTTTCAAAGACTGAGTAAGCTTGCTTGAACCATCATTCAGCTTATCTACTCCACCATTAAGCGATTGCATTCCAGCGCTTAAATCGCCAGAACCGCTCACTGCTGAATTAAGAGAATCAGAAGCAGAATTTACTTTTTCAAACATATGCTCCCAATATTCCTGAGCAATCGCCTCGCTGATTTCACTCCTTAAAGTGCGAAACGCTGTTTTGCCTATTTGCGACGCAAGCATGTTACTAGCCTGGTCGTATTTTACGTGAAGCTTTGCTTTAGTTGGACTATCATATTCGGCTGAAGCAATGCACTTGCTAAAAGACGATGGAATAGTTGCTACCATAAAGTAATCGCCATTTTTAAGTCCTTTGTTTGCTTTAGCGCTATTTACAAAGTTCCACTGGAATCCTTCACTTCCATCTTTTTGATTCTTTAAACGATCCTTGATTTCATCACCAACATTGCGCATTTTGCCGTTTATCATCGCACCGTTATCTTCCACAACAACTGCGACTGGAACAGTATCCAAAGTCTTATAAGGATTTGTAAACGCCCACAAGTAAAGCGATCCGTATAAAAGTGGAATCAAAGCTACGGTTCCAATAACAAGCTTTCGAGCTTTTCCTTTCATCGTATTGTTAAGCTCACGAAATGCAAGAGCAATAGTATTAACGTGCATTGTTTTCACCACCATTTGCTTCACTTGTAGCAAGTTGAGAATCAGTATGAGAATTTTCTGCTTTCTCATTATTTGGCATAAGTCTTAAGACTTGATCCGCTTGCTTTTCTAACTCACTTTGCAAAACTCCAACAAGGCAGGAGCAGTAGTTTTTGCTAACATATTCGCGAATATCGGAAAGTAAGCATTCGCTTTGCTCACTAGTAAGCTCCGTCTCAATTCCATCAACAAATAGCAGCCACGGCTTTTTTAGCAAAGCCAACGCAATTGCCAAGCGCATGCGCTCGCACGGAGTCAACTCTCCTATTGCTGTTTTGTGAGGAGAAAATACTTTCCATTGAGCTATCACGTTGTAAGCGTACTGCTGTAAAGCTTCACGGTTTTTAACATCATTTTTGTATTGCTTCAAAAATAGAGGCGAGCGCGCTGATAGTTTCAGCTCGCTCATAAGAACTTCTTCTATTGTTTGCATTTTGTAGAATTCGTTAATTCCGTTGAATAATCCCAATCCCACATATTTACGCGATTCTTTAAAATCGTTAGGAAGAGTTGCGTCCGCAATAGTAAGAGTTCCGTTCGTAAATTTCATATAACCAGACAGTGCAAGCAGCAAAGCTGATTTTCCAGAGCCGTGTTCGCCTGATATTGCAACGATTTGATGAGGCTCTACTTTTAACGATACGTCCCAAAATGATGTTCTTCTAAATTTTTGTAAACCTAATTCTTTCGCTTCTATAAGCGTTTGTTCTTCTTGCATAATTTACATGCAGCGAAATAAGCATTTGAAGCGAAACCTTACGGCACGCTTCTATTGCAATCGCCGAGCATTCCTCCTTTTGCTCTTTAATTGTGGATTTTTAATTTTCAATTTTCAATTTTTTGGTTTTATTTTGATTTTTTTGATTTTTTTGATTCTTCTAACTTCAGACTCAATATTTAATTCTGATATCGCCTATAATGATTTTGGCGACTACCTCATATTGCTATGTTGCAACAAAAGGTTATAAATTAAGAGACCAATTATTGACGTTAATCTCCTGAAAGTACTTTCATCGTACTATTCAAGGCGAACAAATATTAACTTATTTTTAGACATTTTGTTCATTTGTTTATGTTTTAACCATAAAAACACGATATATAGTGACAAAATGTCACATTTATGATTCAAACATGTAAATTTCAAGCATACTTAATATCTTTATTTTGCCAATAAAAATTTTACGTATGTTTTTATGTTATATTGTCTTTAATTATTAAAATTTAAAAATTATCAAAATTGAAAAACATATTATTTGCAAACATCAAAATGAAGATAACTTTAAAAAGAGGTGAAACAGTATGCAGATTTTAAACATTCTATGCAATCCGGTAATCGTATCGGTTGTAGTGTTATGCGCGTTAAGTCTCGCTAAACTCAATGTTTTACTCGCAATGATTGTTGCATGCGTTGCAGGAGGCATAGCTGGACATCTCCCTCTTTTTGGAGATGGAAGCCATACTATTATGGCTTTGCTCTGTGATGGTTTTTCCACAAATGCGCAAACTGCGCTCGCCTACATTCTTCTTGGTACTTTTGCAGAAGCAATTACAGCAACTGGCCTAGCTCAAATCATTTCTAAAAAAATCAGTAAACTTATTGGCACAAACAAATTTATTCTTCTTGCAGTTCTAACAATTATTGCATGCATGTCTCAAAATATTGTGCCTGTTCATATTGCTTACATTCCTATTCTTATTCCGCCAATTCTTTCCATTATGAACAAGCTTAAGCTAGATCGCCGCGCCGCCGCATGCTGCACTGCGTTCGGACTAGAAGTGCCATACATTGCTATTCCATTTGGCTTTGGCTTAATTTTCCAAACAGTTATTGCAACTAATCTTTCTAAAAATGGTATGAAAGTTAGCGTTTCAGACGTTAGCGCTGTGAACTGGTATTTAGGTGCTGCAATGCTTGCAGCCCTCCTATTCGCCGTGTTTGTGCTATACAGAAAGCCTCGCGAATATAAAACAACCGAAGCAGATACTCGCGCAGCGGACGCTGTTGTTGGCCCGCTTACTAAAGCACACTATGTAACCATGCTTGCGATTATTGTTGTTGTAGTAGTTCAAGTTATTAGTAAGGATCTTTCACTTTCTTCTCTTGCAGGTCTTGCAACCATGATTATTTTTAGAGCCGTTGCATGGAAAGATATCGATAAGCAGCTTATGGGCGGCGTTAAGCTTATGGGTCTTATTGCATTTATTATGCTCATTGCTGGCGGCTACGCTAACGTGATTCAAGCTACGGGCGGAGTTAATGAGCTTGTACACTTTGGAGTTGCTTCTATGGGTCAAAACAAGCTAATCGCTGCATTCGTTATTACAATTATTGGTTTGCTTGTAACTATGGGCATAGGCACTTCGTTTGGCACGGTTCCTATTCTTGCAGTTTTGTTCGTGCCTCTTTGCCAAAGTATTGGTTTTAGCACTCCTGCAACAATTCTTCTTATGTCTTCTGCTGCAGCTCTTGGAGACGCAGGCTCCCCTGCTTCCGATACAACGCTTGGCCCTACTTCTGGCCTAAATGCAGATGGTCAGCATAGCCACATTTGGGATACTTGCATTCCAACATTCCTTATCTTCAATATTCCACTTATGGTTGCAGGTATTGTAATATCTCAGTTTATTTAGCAGATTATTTCTTAAGATTAGATACTAAATATCTTATATTATTTAGCTAAATATTTAGTTGAATATTCAATAGAGATTAAGTATTTCAAAATGCATATAAGTGTTTATTGATAATTTTATCAATAAACACTTATATTTTTTATCAAAATCATTATAATGTAATATGCAATTATGTATTTGTTATATTTTATGAAATAAAGTAACAAAGGTTTAGTTAATTAATTGGGTATTTTATGGATAAGACAACGAAAATCATTCTGACTTCAACCATGATGGGTATTGCGACCGCAGCTTGCGCAGTATGCATGAGCCAAACCGCTTATGCTTCTAATGCTATTGCAAGTAGTGTCAATGGAACTAATGTTGAGAGTGCAAATAGTAGCACAAAAACAAATACCCCCCCCCACCACAGACCGATTCCACTAATCAGCATAATTTAAAAAATGATAAATCTACTAACCACAACAACACTACCAGTGAAGATCGCGACTACGATACAAATACGGTTCAAACAACTGTTGATTCCAAAGGCGTAACGACAGATAAGGATGTTCAGCAAAACACATCACACGCTGATTCAACAAGCAATGAATTAGCATCGGGGACAGCGACCGATAAGAACGGCACACAAGTCAAATGGCAAGTAACGGATAATTCCAGTAATATCAAAGCTACTGACGCGGCAAAGATGAGCAAATATGGCAAACAGCTCAATTATGATTCTAATAATAATAAGCTAATCGCAACTATGAGCAATTTGCCATTCAAGAATGAAGCAGCAAATGTTGTTGCAAGAAAATATAACGAAATTACCTTAAAAGTTACAAACAACAATGAAACGACGCCTACAATCATTAGCAATATTAAAGAAACACCATGGTTCTACAAAAGTCAATATTTAAAGAATATTTTGGATGAAATTGATAAAACAACAATCGGTTCGTACAACTTTACGAGATACAATCAAGAACAAAAAGTTGGCGGCAAACACCTTAGCGGTTTGAAATACAACTTTAGTGCGCGCAAAGTTGAGGGCACGCCAATAATAACAGACTGGCAGGAAGGTGAAACAAGCCGCATAATTCCTGTATACATGGCAACAACCCATACGGGCAAAGATTCAGACTATATAACGTTGGGCATATTGCAAAACATTACTGTAAATAAGCCAAAGCCACCCGTTGTTTCACCAACACCACAGCCAAAGCCACCTGTTACACCACCAGTCCCAAAGCCACCTGAGTCTGCTACTAATGTATTGGCATCTGGAACTGCAACGGACAGTAACGACAAACAGGTTCAGTGGCAAGTAATAAATAACGATAAAAATACTAATACTGAACAAATAAGGGCGTACGCTCAGTATCTCAGTTACAATCCCAATACAAACGCGTTGACAATGACAGATGTTGCAGCGTTTACAGAAGACGGTAAAGCTATTTCCGCAAGAAAACTCAGCAACGTTACGCTAAAAATCACGAAGGACGGAAAAACAACAGAAGAAAACATCAAAGAAACGCCATGGTTCTTCAAAGATCAAAATTCACAGAAGATGTGGGACTCAATTAACCAGACAACAATAGGCACGTATAGCTTTGCAAAACACAATCTTGAACAAAAAGTCGGTGGCGTAGGGCTGGAAGGTTTGACCTACGACTTTCTGAATAAGAATTTTGATGGCGCTCCTACGATTGCCTGGAAGAATGGCGAAATAAGCCGCGAAATTCCTGTGTATATAGCAACGATCCATAAAGGTAAAGATGGCTCAGACTATATGACGGTAGGTGAATTTAAGAAATTCAAGGCGTATAAAAATAGGAATGATATTTTTGAAGGCGAACCTGGAACTAATCCTCTAACAAAGCAGCAGTATAAATTTAGTGATTTTGGCGACAATAATGTTAGTAGAACAGTAACTGCCATGTATGCTAATGGCCCTATTTATCTTAAGCCGGGAGAAACAAAAACGGTGCCACTCAAGTTTTATCTGGTAGATGAAAATCGTAAGCCAATTAAGGATATTACTGATGAATTTATGAAGGTATTGAATCCAGAACCAAAGGAAGTGGAAATAAAAAAGGTTCTGTTTACTCGAAATCGGCAGACGTCTTTGATGGATATGAATGTGTCGTATGTGCTGCATACGGATTATTCAATTACATTTACCGCGAATAAAGATGCTCAGGTTGGGGATTCTTACAACACAGATGGCTCTAAGTTGGATAATCTTCCAATGGTTCTTAATCCAGCAGAAACGCCAAAATATACCTATGAGCCGGGTATAACGTTACATGAGAAGAACAACCCAGGACATGTTGCTTTTATCAATGCATTCTTTGACGTGATAAAAGCAACACCTAATCCAACACCTAATCCAAATCCTAATCCAAATCCTAATCCAAAATCTCCTAAGCCGGAACCACCTAAACCGGAACCACCTAAACCGGAACCACCAAAGCCGGAACCAACTCCTGTTCCAACTACGAAATCGGAGCCTATTCCAGTTCCTATAATTCCTGCGCTAGAACAAATGCCAATGCCAGTGACAGAACTGGAACCAGAACCGGAACCAACGCAAGAAGAGACTGTGGAAGAAGCACCGACTCTACAAACGCACGAACCGCTTGCACGCGCAGGTTCTACAACCTCAACCATTGCAGGCACTGGATTAGCGTTCCTGCTGTCAGCTTTCGGCGCATTTTCGCTTAAACGCACGCGCATTGGCAAGCACAGCAAGTAACGAGCACAGATAACCAATAACGCAAATAACTAATAAACGCCAGTCAAGTTGAACTAAACTAACTGGCGTTTATTTTTAAAAACACCAATCAACCAATACAAATGTAGCCAATCGATGCAAATTCGCGGGCGATTGCCTACATTAGATATACCGTCTAGCTAAACATTTTCACTAACTAAACATATTCGCTAGCTCAGTATGCTATCAATATTCTTCTTATTGCTTAAATCATCTTCATCAAGAAAATCCATCTGCTTTATTCCGCTTAATCTTGCAATAAACGAAACTGGGAAAGTAACAATATTTTGATTAAGAGCGCTGATATTACTATTTACGATTCTTTTTGATGCAGCCAATTGCTCATTTTCGTCGTTTACTTCTTCTTGCAAATTCAAAAATTGTTCGGAAGACTTTAATTCTGGGTAAGCTTCTGCCAAAGCGTAAATCTTCCCTATTGCATTATTCTGATTTTTCATTGCTTCGCTAGAATCAGCGGAGTTTAATCCTTCTCTTAAACTCACTAAATCCACTAATGTTGTTTTTTCGTACTTTGCAAACGATTGTGCAACTTTGAACATTTGGCAAATCGTGTCGTATCTTTTAGCGAGCGCAATGTCAACGTTTTTTTGCGACTCATTTATAATCACTCTATATTTTTTTAGCCTATTTAACGTGCCAATAAACCAACCAATAGCCACTACAAGCACTGCTGCAATAACTATTAAAATAGTTTCATAATCCATAATGTCTCCTTTATTTTTAGCCTTTTTCTAGTCTTAATTGTCTCTGTTTTTGCAATTCACTAGTGTGCAATCTCTAATTTTGCAATTTTTCTCTAATTACGCTGATTATTTCGTAATATTCAGCCAAAACATCTCTAAATCTTGCATATTCTCTTGTTAAAGAAAGGTTTTCTATTCCAGATTTTCCAGGATTTCCTAATATATACCGACCAGAATCAAAAGCTGCAATAATATGCTCGCTATCTAGATATATGCAAACTCTCATTCTTTTTTGCAAATTATTCAATATTTCTATAAAACTTGGATCTAATACAAGCTTTGTATAGAAATCGTCTGTAGAAAAGATTGAACACGAATTGTTAAATTCAATGGATTCTGTTTGAACTTCACTCTCCTCTTTTGTTTTTTTGCCATAGTATCCACTTAGTTTTTGCCCCATAAAGTTCTTTCCAGTAACGGGAACGATTCTAATGTGACCATTTATATTGGTTTTTGCGTTTATTAATAAGACTTGCCCAATAAAATCTGTTTTTTTAACAGTTTTTCCACTTTCACTTCTAGAAGTGTGCATTGCTTGCATGTTTGAAAATTCAGTTTTGAATTCATCGCCAAAAATTATGTGTTTATTTGAATAATACATACTAGATATTGGCAAAAGATTATTAAAAATACTGTCGTCAATTCCTTCAGAATTTTCTAATACCGTTCCAGGCAGAATCGCATTTAGAATCGGAGTTAAAACATTATCCGCATATAGAGCACCTACATCAACCTTATTTGTTACAAAAAACTTGCCAGCAAAGCAAACAACAAAAGCAATTATTATGAGTAAAGGATATTTATAAGTAGAGTAGTCAAGCGAAGGAAAATAATTGCCAACAGCACCAATAATCAGTACAACTGGTATTAATGGGATTAAACGCATTGGGTCAAAAGCGTTATTTTTTATGCCTTCTTTTAACTCATTTAGTTTCCCTTGCATTTGTGGAGATTTTTCTAATTTATTAAGTCTTTCTAAAACTTCGGGATTTGTAAACACGCTACTATGTTTTACATTCATCGTCATCTCCCTCTTATAATCGTCAATATTTTTATAACAATATTTTCGTAACAACATTTTTATAAAAGGCATAAAAATCTCTTATATTTTTTTATCATAAATAATCATTATTTGGAATACTAGAATTTTTGAATATTTGAATTTGAAATAGTTGAATAATAACCACTTTGATTTTGCTAGAGAAGTGGTATAGCTGTGATTATTTTCCGCAAAAATTTAATACAAAATAAATAATAAAGAATCAGTTAAAATAACAAAAAATAAACAAGATTACAATTTATAACACATTAATTTTCAACTACTTTAATAACATTTCTCAAAGCGTATAATGAACTTGAATTTATTCCTTAACTGATAGGAAGTTCCAAAATGGTAAAGAAACTAAAAAATATTTGGAGCGTTAAATTAACTACTGCTTCACTCGTACTAATACCAGCTGCAATCGGCATAAATTATGTTGCGAAACTATTTGCAAGCATGCTAAAACTACCACTTTGGCTTGGCACACTAGGCACTTGCATTTCAGCATGCTTAGCTGGGCCTGTTGTAGGCGGAATTGCTGGATTTTTAACCAATATTGTTTACGGCTTAACAATTGATCCAATTTCTACAGTCTATAGCATTACAGCTGCAGCAATTGGAGTAAGCGTTGGAATCGCTGCACGATTAAAATATATGGACAAAGGCCTACACATTTTTATAACAAGCCTTATTGTTGCAGCAATCGCAATAATCATTTCTACACCTCTAAACATGATTTATTGGGGCGGAACCACTGGAAACGTTTGGGGTGACGCTGTTTTTGCAGCAATGGGTTCCAAAGGCTTCTTTGCATCATTCGTAGATGAGCTTGTTGTAGATATACCAGACAAGATTGTTGTTTTGTTCCTTGCAGCTGGAATTTATAAAGTTCTTCCTAAGAGTTTAATAGCCATATATCAATCAGATGACGAAGATCTTGATAAATAAACGTTTATCACCAGAAAATAAATCGCATAAACGCTAAGTTCTACAAGTTTTAATATAAGCACAATAAGACGAGATAGCATGAAAAGCATCAGCCTATTTGAAGATAAGCATTCGTTTCTAAACGGACTATCTGCAAAAACCAAGCTTGCATACGTAATATGCGCTACAAGTACACCGAGTTTGCTTGGAGGCTATAGTTCTTCTTTCGCTATCTTTATTATTTTGAGCCTAATCTTACTTGCAACATCAAAGGTTCTAGCAAAAATAAAAATCGTAATACAAGTTACTGGTTTTATTATTGTAACTATTTTTATAGTTCAGACTTTCTTTAGATCAGGAAATTACACGATTTTATTCAAACTAGGACCTTTGATTGCTCGCAAAGAAGGTTTTGAAGTAGCTATGAAGATTGTGCTAAATATATTAAATATTTCGTTTGCATTTTGTGTTTTAACGCTTACAACTAAACCTTCTAATATGATGCAAGAGATGATACAAGCTGGATTACCACCTAAGATGGGTTATGTTTTTGTATCTCTATTCCAAATCATTCCTCAAATAACACAGCAAACTTCGACTATTGTTGACGCTCAAAGAAGCAGAGGATTGAAAACAAAAGGTTCTCTTATAACGCGTTTCAAAGCTTTTTTGCCTTTAATATCCCCGATTATAATGTCTTCATTTATGAGTTCTAAAGAAAGAACTATAGCTTTAGAAGTTCGCGGATTTTCGTGCAATAATCAAAAAACATTCATAAAACCATTTAAGCCAAGCAAATACAATACGCTATTTTTATGCGCTTGTTTAATTGTAATAATAGCGTCTATTATTTATGCGTTGCTTCATAATTTAGGATATATAGCATGGCAGCTATTCATATAGAGCACTTAAAATATCGCTATCCTTATAGTAATACTCTTGCACTTAATGACATTTCTTGCGACATTCATAAAGGCGAATTTATTGGAATAATAGGTGCTAATGGAGCTGGAAAATCAACATTATCTCAAGCTATTTTAGGTCTTGTTCCTAATCTTTACCACGGAGCGTACGGCGGCAAAGTTGAGGTAGACGGTCTTAACGCAAAAACTACGCCAATAGACAGTCTTTGCAAAAAAGTTGGGCTGGTTTTTCAAAATCCTTTTAATCAAATTACTGGATCTAAGCTTACTGTGTACGAAGAAATTGCGTTTGGGCTTGAAAATCTTGGTGTTGAGCAAAACGAAATGCAAAATCGCGTAGAGAAAATCATGGAGATGCTTAACATTGCTCATCTTAAAGATTGTTCTCCATACGATTTATCTGGCGGTCAAATGCAGCGCATGTCTATTGCCGCTATTCTAGTTATGCAACCAGAAATAATAATTTTAGACGAGCCTACTTCGCAGCTTGATCCTAAAGGTTCGGAAGAGGTTTTTAAGTCTGTAGAATCCTTAAAAAATCAGGGTCAAACTATTATTATGGTTGAGCATAAAATGGAAAAAATCGCGCAATATAGCGACCGCGTAATGCTTTTAAGCGAAGGAAAACTCGTTGATTTTGATACTCCGCAAAAAATCTTTTCTCGCGAAGACTTGGAAGAATATGGCGTAAATCCTCCTATTTATACTCAAATTTGCAAAAAACTTTCACTAAAAAGCGATAATGGATTGTACCCAATAACTCTTGAGCAAACGTCACGAATTTTAAACTCGCACGAAGGGAATCACTTATCATGACTCCTACTATTGAAATACGAAACGTGTCTTTTTCTCATACTCCAACAACACAAATATTCGATGATCTCAATTTGTCTTTTGCACCTGGAGCATGCGCTATTGTTGGTCAAAATGGCACTGGAAAAACAACTTTACTAAAGATCCTTAGAGGACTTCTTACGCCAAAATCTGGAAGCGTTTTATTAAATGGTAAAGATATTGCAAAATGTAGCGTTCCATCTCTTGCTAAAGATATTGGCTTTGTATTCCAGAATCCAGATGACCAGATTTTTGAATCAACTGTTATACGCGAAGTAATGTTTGGACTTTTAAAAATTGGAATTGATAAGAGTCAAGCATTGATCCAAGCAAAAGAAAGTCTAAAACTCGTAGGACTTTTAGATAAAAGCGACTTAAATCCTTACGATTTAAGTCTTTGTGAAAGAAAAATGGTTTCTATTGCGTCGATTTTAGCAATGGATACTCAAGTTGTTATTTTAGATGAGCCTACAATCGCTCAGGACGATTGCGGAAAACGTTGTATTGAATCAATTATTAAGCACCTTGTTTCTCAGGGGAAAATTGTTATAGCTGTTCTTCACGATATGGATTTTGTGGCTCGAGTATTTAATCGCGTTGTTGTGCTTTCAAATGGCAATGTTCTTTTTGACGGCACTGCGCGCGACGCATTTATGCGAGACAACATACTTTCTAGCGCACATCTTGATAAGCCAGATGTTGTGAAGCTGTGTGAGAAACTGGGTTATGAAAATACGTTCCTATCTGTTGAAGAATTTGTTAACTCGTATAGTGAACGAAATAATCGCAGATAGCAGAAACGGAATAATCAGAGCGCTAATCGCAAAGTATCCAATACCAAAGTAGCCAATCGCTGCAAATTCGCGGGCGATTGGCTACTATCGCAGAAAGCATGCTGCGTTAATATTTTTACCGAGATTGAAATTGCACAGCACATTACAACAAACCAGCGCAAGCCAGCCCCAAGCCAGCGCCATATACTCACATAGACACAGTGTAAAGCGAGTAGAAGTAAGCCTTCTGATTCATAAGCTCCTCAAAGCTTCCGCGCTCAATAAGCTCGCCGCTTTTCATCACAAGAATCTCATCATATTGCTTAAGTGAATTAGCATCCAAGCGATGAGTTACCACGAGTCGAAGAATTCCTTGCAAATCCAAAATAGACTGCGTTACGTTCGCGCTCGTCTCGTTATCTAACGCACTCGTTGCCTCATCAACCAGCAAAATCTCGGACTTTTTAAGCAAGCTTCGCGCAATAGCAATACGTTGCTTTTCGCCGCCAGAAAGATGACTACCGTTCTCGCCGCACTGATAATCCTTACCTTTAGCAGCAATCAAATCATCCAAACCAGCCAAGTGAATCACGCGATCCACCTCCGCGTCCTGAAATGGCTTAAAAAGCGTAATATTATCTAAAATCGAAGCATCAAACATAAACACAGACTGCTGCATAAGAGTCGTCTTATCATAAAGCGAACTCTTGCTCACATTGCTAAGTTCGTGATTATTCAGCTGCACGCTACCTTCATAATCCTTGTAATATCCCATAAGCAAATTAATCAAGCTACTCTTACCAGCACCAGAAGGCCCTACTATCGCGTAAGATTTTCCAGCTTGCAAAGTTAGATTTACGTTTTTCAAGACTTTACGATCAGCATCGTAAGAATACGAAACATCTCGCAAAACAATGCTTTTAATAGAATCGTCAATAATATCGCCAGAATCTTCCTTAACGTTACTCATATAATCAGCCATCTTACTAATAAGCTTCTTAGCACCCTTCATCTCGCCAAGCATTTGCGGAAGACTTGCAATAGGCTGAAGCACTCCATTCATCAAATTAGTGAAAGCTAACACCATTCCGGCAGTAATAACACCAACATGAGCGTTAACCATCCAAGCGCCAACAAGCATCACGCCAAGCTGAGTTGCAAGGCTTGAAATCGTTCCAAGAGCAGAAACAGTAGTCATCGTTTTTTCGCGAAGATTCTTAGTATGCTCAAGCTCCATCGACTGATTCTGATAACGGTTAATAACCTCCTGCTCCGCCTTAAAACTCTTAATAACCGAAACTCCGTTCAAAACATCCTTCGTCAGTGCCGTATAAGACTCATTCGACTTAGAAACCTGCTCCTCTCGAGTGGCAATTCCATTAGCTGTAAGAATCGAGCACGCCATTGGAAGCACAGAAACAATAAGAGCAATAACAGTGAGCAATGGACTATAGTAAATCATAAGAGCTAGCGAGCTTACAAGCATAAGAACATCTTGAACAAAGTCAAAAATCTTCTTCAAATACTTTTCTTGAATACGCTCGCAATCATTAGTAAGTACAGAAAGATACGTGCCAGAATTCGCAAGCGAAAAATCACTATAACTCTTTTTTAAAAGCTTCTTAATAACAGACTCTTTATACTGATTCATTGCTTTTTCAAGAAAGCGGGGGTACGCACTGCGCTTCAACGCAAAAATCAGGGAGATTACCAGCATAAAGGAAGCGACAAGCAGAAAAATAGTAGTTAAAGAGAAGGCTCCTTTGCCAGACATATAGTCGAAAATAATTTGCAAAATCCAAGAAATAGCAGTGAAAATCATAGACAAGGCAATAAAAACTATCATCGAAAGAAAAGCTACAAGTTTGTTTTCCTTGAAAAATAGTTTTACGTAATTTTTCACGTCGGGATGCAGTTTGGATGATTGCTGATTCGCGGACGATTGCTGATTCGCCACAGTATTTTGATTCGCGGACGATTGCTGATTCGCCGCGTTGTCAGTTTTACTCATTCTCGCTACCTCTCACTTCCTTTATATCTATACTATTTCTATTATCTCTTCTCTAATAGCATTTTCGCAGCTAGCATCTTCATAAGCTATTTGCTTATTCACTCGCTACAAAGCATTGAAAGCTACACTATCATACTTATCATGATTATTAACCCTTAACGTAATACTTAAACGCATTTATACGTAATTCTTGACAGAAATAATAAGCATAGAGTTAAAAAAAAAAATCAAATTAAAACACTGATTCCATATGTAATATCAGTGTAAACGTGTCAAATGCGCAACACTGCTTCAATACAAAGCTCAAGCGCATACGCTTTAGAGTCTCCACCCCAATTGCGCTCATCGTAATTTTCAACATCGTGCAAAGTATCTGCAGTGTAAAGAATCTCACCCCAAACAATCCCACGCATTTGCGCACAAGCCGCTAAAGCAGAACACTCCATCTCAACAACCGCGCATCCCTCCTGCTTACGATTAGCAACTTTCGTCTTAGTTTCACGGAAAAACCCATCCGTAGTCCACGTTTTAACTTCATGATAAGGCAAATTGTGCGCCTGTAAAGTTTGTAAAATAGCACGTCTCGAGCGCTCTGAAACGTCAACATAACGACTTGGAGGCAAATAATGATAAGAAGTCCCCTCATCCCTTAAAGCTTTATACGGAACCAGGAAAACATTTTCCGCATAATCAACTAGCGATCCGCAAGAACCAGCACTAACAACTTCGCTAACACCGTAAGAAATCAGCCAGTCTAAGATCTGAACAGCGGCAGGAGCACCAACTGGAGCCTGCACTAAGCAGATTTTTTGCGTTTCTTCTTCTACTTCGCTGCCTGTATTTTCTCTTACTTTTTTCTCTACTTTTTCTTCCAAAACATATATTGGATATACTTTAGTTGCAGATTCAAAATTTGCTACAATCGTAGCTTTCCTACTTAAAGCATACTGATCAATTTCATCGCCTAAGAAAGCAAAAACCGCTTTAGATGGAAGCTGAACAGAAATATTATCGTGTTTTGGCATTAAAACTGCACTTTTATCGTAATCATACTCTAAAATCGGCAAATCATATTCTGTCATATAATCAACTCTTTCATACAATCGACTAATTCTACAAGCCATTCAATCCTATATACCAGCACGCACATTATCGCACGAAAATCACAAATCAGCCAAACACAACAAATTCTCGGGCGATTGGCTACTATCGCCAAACAGAGACACTCACGCATGAGAAGGAGTACATATCAAAGTTTGACAAACACAGATCCATTCGCTATAGTCTTCACTTATCACCATTTCTACTAGTAAAGGAGTGCGCATGTATCATACAAATATGATGACAAATTGTTGTTGTAACGTATGCTGTTGCGCATTTCTTAATCGAAATGATGTTTGCAAGCACTAAGTATGCATCATCTAGCCTGTGTTAAAAAGCATTTACGTTAAAACACAGCAAATTACGATTCAAGAAACAGCGCGCTGTTTCTTTTTTTATGCCAAAAATCGAATATAAGACGTTGAAAAGATAACAATTTAATACGGATTAGATATTAAACAGATAAATGGCATCTTTAGAAACAACTAATAAAGCAATAGTCGCTTTATTAATAAAATCATTTTTTAAAAATTAAAAACAAATCAAACAAAACAAACAACAAACAAGTAAGGGGAAATATTATGTCTAATATTTACAAGTCCGTGCAAGAACTCGTAGGCCACACTCCACTTATGGAGCTTACGCACATTGAAAAAGAGTATAATCTAGCAGCAAAAATCCTTGTAAAACTCGAATACTTCAACCCAGCAGGCTCTGTAAAAGACCGAATTGCAAAGCAGATGATTGAAGAAGCAGAAGCCGAAGGCACGCTTAAACCAGGCTCAGTAATTGTTGAGCCAACCTCTGGAAATACTGGCATTGGTCTTTCAATGATTGCTCAAACAAAAGGATACAAAAGCATTATTGTTATGCCAGAAAGCATGTCTATTGAACGCAGAAAACTTATGAAAGCATACGGCGCCGAACTCGTGCTCACCCCAGCTGCAGAAGGAATGAAAGGCGCAATTGCCAAAGCGAAGGAAATCGTTGAAAACACGCCAAACGCGTGGACTCCAGGACAGTTTACAAATCAAGCAAATGTGCACGCGCACTACAACACAACAGGTCCAGAAATTTGGCAAGACACTGACGGAAACGTGGATATGCTCATTGCTGGCGTTGGAACAGGCGGCACAATCACAGGTACTGGCACATATTTAAAGGAACAAAATCCACATCTGGAAGTAATCGCAGTAGAACCAGCCGAATCCCCTGTGCTCGCAGGCGGCAAGCCAGGAGCGCACAAGATTCAAGGAATCGGCGCAGGATTCGTGCCAGATGTGCTCAACAAAAACATCTACGATCGCATTATTCATGTGACAAATGAAGACGCAATTGAAAACGGCAAGCTTATAAGCAAAAAAGAAGGCGTTCTCGTGGGTATTTCTTCTGGAGCTGCAATCTGGGCAGCAATCCAAGAAGCAAAAAGAGAAAAAAACAGTGGTAAAACCATTGTTGCAATACTTCCCGATTCAGGAGATCGATACTTGTCTACAGCATTATTTGAAGACTAACTACATTTAGGAGCGCTACTGTAAATACGCAAGTTTTGATTAAATAATATATGGATAATATATGGATAATAAATAACATTATTAGATAATGATCAAAACTATAAAATAAAGAAAAATAATAAAAATAACGGGAGAAATGTATGAGTGATCGCCTTGATCTTATAAATCAACTAAACTCAATTCACGATTCAGACATAAGACAGGCTACATTCATACCTAATTACCGAAATATTATTGCACTCATACATGCGACTCAGGCTCTACTTTTGCCTGAGTTGCATGTGCGCAATGAAAGCAACGAGACTACTCAACTCAACGCTAGTTTGAATACTAACGCTAGTTTAAATACCGTTACTTCAAACGCATTAGACACTATAGAACGCATTATATTCCACGAACTTCAATGCTACACAAGCAACACAATTAAAATTCGAGAAACTTGCAATCAATTTATAAATACTCTTCCTACAATTAAAAAGTTACTTTTAACAGATATTCAAGCCATGTATGAAGGCGATCCTGCTTGCACAAGCAAAGTAGAAGTCACACTCGCATACCCTGGTTTTTATGCGATGCTTATTCACCGCACAGCTCACGCACTATACGAACTTAACGTACCGCTAATTCCTAGACTTATGAGCGAATATGCACACAGAAAAACTGGAATCGACATTCATCCAGGAGCAAAAATTGGCGCATATTTTTGCATTGATCACGGAACTGGCATTGTAATTGGCGAAACAACTGTAATCGGCGAGCATGTTAAGCTTTACCAAGGCGTAACGCTGGGTGCACAAAGTTTTGCGCTAGACGAGGATGGAAATCCTATAAAAGGCGGAAAGCGGCATCCAAATATTGGCGATAACGTAGTAATCTACGCAAACGCAACAATCTTAGGCGGAGAAACCACAATAGGAAGCGGAAGTATAATCGCAGCAAACGCGTGGATTAACCGCAGTATTCCTGCAAACACAACCTACCACTTTCCTAAAGCCTAATACGCAATCATGCTCTGTCTTTTATAAAACCGCAGCACTCGATTTCTGATAACTCAATAAAACCAGCAGATTTATAAAAAGCAATAGTTTTTTCAGTACAATCCGTGGTTAATTGAATTTGACGAACATTAGGGTAAAAATCCACAATCGCATTTAACAAAGCAGAGCCTATTCCCTGCCTTTGATACTCTGGCAAAACAAGAATATCCTGAATAAGAACAACCGTATATCCGTCACCAACAGCTCTAGCAATTCCAACTAGCTCATCATTTTTATACGCAGCTAAAACCTTGAGTGAATTGTTAAAGCCATTTTCTAAAGCAACTAAATCATCTGTATACGAAGACCAACCAACAGAATCATATAGTCTTAAAATATCTTTGCTATTATATTTTTCGTACTCTTTTAGTTGAACATCTGCTAGATTCATTTACAACAACACCTCGCAAAACATAACAAAAGTGCGCGATCTAAAACGTAAAAACGGAAGAACGCGCACTAATAATAATACTTAACAACAGCTAAAACAGCTACTTTTTAAGTTGCACTGGCTCGTGATCCTTGCCCATCTTAAACTTAAGACCTGCACGCTGCCACATGCGATATTCGCCAACTGCCGTAAAGAGAACATCTGTGGAAGAGTTAAGCGCAGTTTCGCACGAATCTTGAATCACGCCAATAATAAGACCAATAGCAACTACTTGCATAGCAATATCGTTTGAAATACCAAACGATGAGCACGCAAGAGGTATAAGCAAAAGCGAACCACCAGCAACACCAGACGCGCCTGCAGCGCTAACTGCAGAAAGCACAGACAAAATCACAGCTGTTGGAATATCAATGTAAATCCCAAGAGTGTGAGCAGCACACAAAGCCATAATCGAAATCGTTATAGCAGCACCACTCATATTAATGGTTGATCCAAGCGATATAGAAACTGAGTAATTGTCTTTGTTAAAACCGAGTTTTTCGCACAAATTCATGTTTACAGGGATATTTGCAGCAGAAGAACGCATAAAGAACGCTGTAACTCCCGAATCGCGCAACGTTCGCAATACAAGAGGATACGGATTCTTGCCAGTGAGAGCAAAAACCAAAATTGGATTAACAATCAAAGCAACAACAGCCATAGTGCATACTAATAAGGCAATAACGGAACCGTATTCACTAAAAATACGAAGACCATTGCTTGCCACTGTTGTATAAACAAGACCCATAATGCCGAAAGGCGCTGCGTTAATAATCCAGTGAACAATTTTTCCAATAGCAGACGAAACGTTGTCAAAGAATGCTTTAGTGGAAGGCTCAGCCAAACGAAGCGCTACACCGAAGGCAATTGCCCAGAATAAAATACCAATAAAGTTTCCCTTAGCAAGAGCGTCTACAGGGTTTACCACAATATTTAACACAAGAGAATTAAGAACTTCACCGATTCCTTGAGGAGATGGTGAAGATGCTGCTTCAACATGCGCAAAAGTGAAGTCAACAGGGAAAATCATAGCTGCACATACAGCTATAAGGCTTGCAGTGAAAGTAGAAATCGCATACAACACGATTACAAGCTTCATGTTTCCAACACTTTTTGCTTTTGCAAGCGCTCCAATCACAAGGCAAAATACCAAGATAGGCGCAACGGATTTAAGTGCGCTCACAAACAGCTTTCCAATAAGATCTAACACGTAAACGTGAGCTGGCACAAAAAGACCAAGTGCAGCGCCAAGAAAAAGACCAATGACAATACGCAGAATAAGGTCAATGTTATTCCACTTTTGAATAATCTTGTGCATGAGAGTCTCCTGTAATTTAGTTTGTGCAGAATATTTTATACTCTTTTACTTGTATTCATACTCGCAAGATCTTCTATTTTTACATATTATACACACGCATGCATATATATGCAAATCGTTAAGTTCTAGCAATTTAACAATGCCTTTTGCTTAGAAGATAACACTTATTAATCACATATAAACTTCATATATTCTGCAGCGCAAATCATCTAATCTGCATAACTCGTATTGGGTAATTGAGGCAAAACAACAAGCAATCCTGCTGTGAAAATCAGCGCGAGTATAGGCAAAAGCTGCCATTGGAACGCCGATGAGAATGCAAATCCAATCCAAGAACCAGTAGTAGCACCAATCGCAAACGCGAGGCGCGCCCAACCAGAAAACTTAGCGAGAGCACTCCCCTTAAACAGAATCTGACGCGCAACAATAATCGGCTCTACTAGTAGCATTCCGCCAATCGCTTCAAGTAAGAATGCAAAGCACATCATTGGCAAAAGATTAATAAACATAAGACAATAAGCAAGCAAGCTCACAGCAATACCTAAAATCGCCACTTTTCTTAAACCGAGCTTTTGAGACGAATGCGCATACAAAACGGATGCGAGCACGCTTCCTACACCAGTGAAAATATACAGTATTGTTAAAGATTTAGAGCCATATTGCTTACCTAGACCAAGAAGAATATAGGAAACAGAGCATGCAGGAATAAAAGCAACCAAAAGAGATCCAGCAAGAAGCATGATTTTACTCTTTAGTAATGGATTCGCAGATTTATTAGATGCAGATTTGGAATCAACGTCATTTTCTTGATTTTCTTTCGATTCTTTCGACGCTTCCTCTACATCTTGCGGTGTTTCTTCTACTTCATTAGACGCTTGCGCTTTTTCCTCTATTTCGCAAGACGCTTGCGCAATGTCTTGTTTCATAATAAATCGCGTAGCACAAGCCGCAAAAGAAGTGACGGACGAGAAAATCAAAACCGCAGGAATCGACCAGCTTGCAATCCAAGATCCAAGCGGAGAGCCGAGCAAGGTTCCTGTAATACTTGCCAAAATACTAACAATGCCGCTGTAGTTGACAATCATACCGTCATCGCCACCTGCAGCATCAACCTCGAAAACTTCGCTAGCAATGTCAATCACTTGACCTGTAATCAACAATGCGCAAGAAAGAGCTACAAGCGACCACTTCCACGCAGGAGATCCAAGCATAAGAAGCGGTAGTAAACTGAGCACGCCTTCTACGCCTTCAGTCATAGCAAGAGCGCGAAAACCGCCAAGCTTATCAACTATCCAACCAGAGCATGGCGAAAGAAAATCGGCAACCGTCATAAAAGTCTTACGAAAACCAATCACCCAAGCCGGCAAGCCCACAATAATAATAGAAGGCAAAACCGAGCCTTCATACGCTTGGTTACCGAGCATAGAAAAACAGAAGCCAACCAGCGCCCATCGCAATGCTGGGCTAATAGATCTCATACGAATAAAAATATTATTCTTGCTAAATATTGACTTCACAGCAACCAACTCTCCTCTAAAACTCTTTCAAAAACGCAAATCATAATGCAAGCTTACGCAAACTTACAGGCAAACTTACACAACTACTCACAAATCGCTATCAAACTTAAATAATTCACTACAAATTACACAAATCCAATAGCTTATTTAGTAAATTTGATATCACTATACTCTTGTTTAAAAAAAAGCAAAAATTGCGTTATTATCGCACATGAGTATTTCTACACTTTTTTGAGTGCACACTATGGATAGTGGGTGCACTTTTTAACGATAGAAAAAGGTAATCGTTAAAAAGTTTAAGATTAGCTTGGTAGCTTGCTGAACAATCTTACGCAATAATCAACATGCCACTAGCATTACACCCACTCCACACCAGCGAATCTAATCCTTATATAATTAACTAAATCCCATATTTATCAGCTAAAACCCTATATTGGTTAAAGTACCTTTACGCTGTTGAACCGCCACACCAACATTCCATATGATCACACCAACAATTGCCCATAACATGCCAACAACAAGAATCACAAGTAGCGATACGCCAACATTTACAGAACCATCAACTATACTACGCGATACTTGAGTAACATGAGTTACTGGAATCACATATAACACGTATTGCATCATCTTAGGAAATACGCTAATCGGAGCAATCACACCACAAACAATAGGAAGTATTGCACTAAGCGCGTTAGAAATAGTATAAACATCATTCATCATCATGCTTATAGCAGCTATAGCAATACCAAATCCCGTAGAAGCAACAGGAACAATAAGGAACAACAGCATCAACGCACTCATATTAATCATCAAGAAAGCACTTGGGCTTACTACAAGCATTGTTATAAACAAAGTCACAGCATCACTCACTAAAGAAATAGTCAAGAGCGCAATAATACGACCTAACCATAATGGTAATGCAACTTTTGCGCTTGTAAGCACGAATGGTGTTGTGCCTTCAAATCGATCCCATGCTAGTGCTTCTGACACAGTCATACTTGTGGAAATAGAACACGCTCCCATCACAGCAGCAAGAGTTGAAGCAATCAAACTATGATTAAAACCCGCGCTAGTTGCAGCACTAGCTGTTCCATTGAATCCTCCACTTACAGCTCCAGCTAGAAAAACGTATAAGAACGTGGATAAAAGAGGCTCAATAATCATACGAATAACAGCAGTATTCCAACTATTTAAGCTAGGTATACTCTGTATACTCACTCTTGCACCAGTTCGTATACTAGATAACACGCTCACGTGACCATACTGAGAATATTGATTATATTGATGCAATCTAGCGCACTTACTATTTTGAATAATTTTATTTCGCATAGTTTCAACCTGATTATTATTTCGTATCATATTATGTTTAAACTCCCATTAAGCGTTGCAAGTCGAATAGCATGACGTAACATAAAACCTGCAATAACAAGCAAAACGCTGGATAATACAACACATAACACAATTGCTAACACAGTAGTAGCATTAAACGATTGCGCATGAGCCACCCACACTGCCGACGTAAGCGGATGAATAAATGCAATAATGCGAGCAGGCAATGGCATTGATTCTACAGGGATTACTATTCCACAAAGCATCCATACAGGAATTAAAATCAAACCTTCATAAACTGTAGCTTTACGGCATAATACAAAAATTCCAGATAATAATGCAGCAGAAGCTACGCAAGCGAGCATAGAAAGTAAGTATCCAACTAGCTGCGTGAATGTTATCATAAAGAACCCATGGCATAAAACAGCAACGGTAATAATCGCAAGCGGCATACCAATGCACCCAAGTAAAGCTGCGGATCCTACAATAGGAAGAAACACTGCAGAAGGTGATATAACACTTAAAGTTAAATATTGTAATGTTCCTAAATAACGCTGGTATCCAATAATTCCAACAGCAGTAGTTGTAGCAGACCATAATCCAGCGATAGAAGAATCAACCCAAATATTATTAAGACAATTAGCGCAATCATGAGAAAAACCATAGTATGCAACAATTTTCATCAACGCAAAACATACTGGAGCAAGTATCGCATTTTGCAAGAAAAACGTTGTTTTCGCTAAACTTTTAAGCTGAAACCACATGCCACGAATCACAGAAGCGTATGAATGAGTAGAAGTATTCATATTAAACCTCCTACTTACTTAACGGGAGCAAGGACGTCGAAGAAGACGGCGTAGCAGCAGAAGAAGTAGAAATATTTGATGCAGAAATATTGTCATTTTGCACAATAGCAAGATACGTTTCTTCCAAACTTGCAGCGCGATCACCTAAACGCGTAATCCCATCAACAGGAATTTTAATATTTCGTTCTTGAGATAATGTTTTACTCCACGCGATAGTAATATTTAACACTCCGTGTGATTCAAAAACATCACACCACAACACTCCATCAAGTTTTTGCAATTCTTCCTTAACAATAGGAGTTCCGCTTGATAGTTCACCGTCATACGCGTACATTGTTACGTGATCGATATGCTGCAAAGAAGCCAACTGCTGAACACTTCCCTGAGCGATAATATTACCGTGATTTATTACAGCAACAGTATCAGCTAATTTTTCAGCCTCACTCATCTCATGCGTAGTTAGCAAAATCGCTATTCCTTGATCTCGTAAAGCATGAATAATTTCACGTACTTTCCTAGCATTTTCAGGATCCAAACCAGTGGTAGGCTCATCTAAAAGCATAAGATCCGTTCTAGCGACCAGCGATCGAGCAATATGTAACCGCTGCCACATTCCCCTTGAAAAAGTTTGAACAGCATCATGAGCTTTATCAAGTAAATCAACTTGCTCAAGAGCATCGTGAATACGCTTTCCTTGCTCCCTATATGGAACAGCAGAAAGATCAGCAAAATAACGAAGATTATCTAATGCACTTAACCTTTGATAAAATCCTCGCTCACCTCCAAGAAGTAACGACACGTGCTTACGCGCTTCTCGAGGATTACTCACAGCATCAATATTGGCAATACGAACACTACCACTATCAGGAGCTAACAACGTACCAACAATTTTTACGGTAGTTGTTTTACCTGCACCATTAGGGCCAAGCAAGCAAAATATTTCACCAGAATGAATATCAAAAGATACGTTATGTAAAACTTGGCGAGTTGTTTTCTTACGACCGAATCCACGAGAATAAGATCTTGTTATATTATCAATACGCAATATTAAGTTGCTAGTTGACTGCTTATTATTGTTATCGCGACTATTAGTTGCGTCTTCTATATTATTATTCATTATTATTGCTTCGTTCTTACGTGTTATTAAAGCTTAATTCTTACTATTATTGAATAAATTTCAACAATGAAAATTAATTAGATAAAAAAGATAACGCTTGCTTACAAGAACGATAAGAACACGCAACAACATGCAAAAAACGTGCAAAAAACCAACGCGCATGTGCAAACATAATGACAAACATCATATGCAATGCGTGTTTAATACTGCTAAAGAATATGTATCTTAAGCTGTTTTATGTGCTTTTATATGCCTTTCAAACCGTTCTTAAGATTAGCGATCATTTGGGCAGTCATAGCGCAACACCTCATAAACTTAAATGTGCTTTACGTGGAAAATTATACGAGCATTACGTCAAAAACTCAAATATAAGCACGCTTAAAACTCTAAAAGAGCTATTGCTGAGTAACAATTATCACATTAACACATAGAAAATAACATTTATGCTCTATTGAAGCATCTTACTTTGCAATTTTTAATATTCATCAAAATCAATCACCTTATCAAATACATCACAATTAGTTTGCGAGCGCAACGCAACATCCAATTCAAGTAGTTATGAAGCAGAATGCAAAGGTAAAGCCGATAGGAAACGCTAAGTCTATATCTTTATTTGGTCCATTGCTATATAACTTCTATATTTCAGCAATATGCATTACATCATCTTTACACTTCTTTATCTAACTTTTCCAATCCTTCAACTAGAGTCTCTACAAATTTTTTCCTGTCTACCTGTTTGAGCACAAACACATTATCTTTGTGCTTCGGAACTTTCCTCAGATCAGCCAATGTCTGTCCTCTTGAAATCCCATTATCAGTAACAATATCTACATAATAATTTTTCCCTGAAAAAATATCTGGTTTAATTAGATATTCCACAGCACAAAGATCATGAATAGGACTATCTATAAATCCAAACTGCTTACCACTTTCGTTATAAAAACTCAAAAGTTCATAAGCTAGATGACTGACTTTCCCTTTATCTTTTAACGTTTTAATCTCATTCAGAGTAATCGCAGCATTCTCTGTGACGTCAAGACCCGCCATGATAACCGATATTCCTGAATGAAATACTATATGAGCAGCTTCTGGATCCACGTATATATTAAATTCTGCCAACTCCGTGCAGTTTCCATGGCTAATGCCACCGCCCATCATGCTGATGCACTCTATTTTTTCTTTCACCTCAGGATATACTTTTAAAAGAAGCGCAAGATTTGTCAACGGCGCAAGCGCAACTAGCGTGGTTTTCTCTTTGGACTCCATAATTTTATGGTACATATATTCTACTGCATTTTCTGATACAACAGGATAATCAGTTCCATTAAAATACGATCCATCCATCCCACTGTCACCATGTGCCTCTGGCGCTGTATTTAATGGCTTCACCAGGGGCTTATCCTGTCCTTTCGCGAGAGGAATATCCGAATGCACAAATTCCAAAATATTTTTTGCATTTGTTGTAACTTTTTCTATTGTCTGATTTCCTCCAACTGTAGAAATTCCCAAAATCTTTAATTTTTCAGGATTTGCGATAGCCGTAAGAATTGCCATGGCATCATCGTGCCCAGGATCACAATCAATCCATATTTGTCTCATTATTTTGCCACCCCAATCATATCGTCTATTGTTAATACACCCTTGTATCCAAGAAGATTAGCGAACTGGCAGATATATGGCTGTTTTAGATTACTAGATTTTAACAATTCCTCATCCCAGAAAATCTCTTTTGGACTTACATCCCTTCTTTTCTGTTTGTTTGCCATTACAATAACTCTATTGAATTCTTTCACTACGAATTCCATATCATGCGTGATGGTTATAACAATTTTATTCTTTGAGATAAGCCAATTTATTATTTCGCCAAGTCTTTCTGTAGAACCCCTATCCTGCCCCGCTGTTGGCTCATCCAAAATCACCACATCAGTATCCATAGCTACAATTGCAGCAATCGTAATAAATTTTCGCTTTGAATACGATAGATTGTACGGATGTTCTTCCAATACATTCTCTACTCCACAAAGCTTTGCAGCCTCTTCTACTCTTTTATTAACATCTTCCTTTGCTATTCCTCTTTTTGATAATCCAAAAGCAATTTCTTTGTAGATACTATCCTGGAAAATCTGATCATCTGGATTTTGAAACACATAACCCACATTTTTAGCAATTTGCGCTGCTGTAAGATTCGCTGTGCTTGTACCATTTACCAGAACTTCGCCTTTTGTTGGACGCAATAGTCCATTCATTAATTTTACTGTTGTTGTCTTGCCAGCGCCATTCTGTCCAATAATTGCGACTTTTTCTCCCTTTTCAAATTTCATACTGACGTTTTCAACTGCAGTATACCCATTTGAATATTGGAATGATACATTTTTAAGTTCTAAATATGCCATTGTCACTGTACCTCCTTCATAATCTTTTCAACTGCTTTTTTGACCGTAAGCGGAATTTCATTCCCTTTTACACTTCCCTTTTTCAGAAAATAAAGCACAATCTGAGGGAGCTGACCGCCATACTCTAATACTTTTGGATCTGTCAAAACATCTTTCGACTCTCCATGCATCACAAGCTCTCCATTATGCATCAAAAGGATAGAATCACAGTACTCTGCTATAAGATCAATCTTATGCTCAATCAAAATGATAGTTTTGCCCTGTTTCTTTAAAATATTTACGATTTCAAATATATCTTCCGTACTCTTCGGATCGAGCTGTGAAGTTGGTTCATCCATGATAACAACTTCTGGATCTAATGCAATCATGGACGCCAGCGCAACTCTTTGCTTCTGTCCACCTGATAATTCATATGGATTTTTATCCACCAATTCTTCCAGATGGAAAATTTTTACCAGTTCATCTACTCTCTCTATCATCCGCTCCCTTGGGATTCCGATATTTTCCATACCATATGCAATTTCTTCATATACGTTGTCTTTTACACCTGAAATCTGCACAAATGGATTCTGAAAAGAATAACCTACGATAGAAGCGAGTTCACCCGAACCATAAGTATCAATTTTACGACCATTGATTAAAATTTCTCCTTCTAATTTTCCTCTATATAATTCAGGAATAAAACCGCGGATAATGTTACATAACGTTGTTTTTCCGGATTCATTTTCCCCTATAAGCCCGTACACTTTACCCTGCTCGAAACAGTACGTAAAATTACGAACCACTTGCTTTTCTTCCAAAGGATATCGGTAACTTACATTTTTTAAAACAATCTCTGCCATTACATCAACCTCCATACGACATATCCGATAAACAAAATCACGCTTAATACTTCCAGCACAATGTCTAATGCTGTTTTATTAAGAACGTAAACGGAAGTTTTCTTGCCTTTTGCTGAAAATGCTCGCGATTCTAGAGCAAGTACACGTTCTTCTGTCTGCTGAATTGACGAAAGTACCAGCGGACCAAGCATTGGAATGAATGCCTTCATCCTTGTTATCAATCCACCTTCTGTTTCAATTCCTCTTGATTTCTGCGCATCTGTGATTGTTTTTGAAATAATTGACATCTGCGGAATCAATTGGATTGTTGAAGAGATAAGAAATGTTACTTTTCTTGGAGTACCTGCATGTTCCAGAGAATAAGTGATATCTTTTACTTTCGTTGTTTCAAAAAATATCATTATCGCAGAAGCTATTGCTGCAATTTTCGATGTCATAGACAAACTTGTTGCAAGTCCTATCTGAGAAAAGTGAATAAATCCCCAGATTGGTGTCTGATCATCATTAGCAACAATAAATACTTGCATAACAAATATGAACAAAATAATAATAAAAATAGATTTAAAAAATGCACTTAAGAACTGTTTCGTTGTTCCCGCCATAAGACTAATAATCAAAAATACAGGGAGCAATGCGTACTGTAATGCATATCCTGGTGTAAAAATACTAATAATCACGACCAAAAGTGTAATCATAAATTTTGTGGTTGGGTATAATTTACCAATTCTGCTATCCATTGATTTTTGCCCCTTTCTTTTTAATATATTGAAGTCCATAGTTTAATTTGACTAAAAAGCGGTCTGGAATTCTTCGCACAACAATCCATGCAACCGCAAAGTTTACAATTGTATTAATTGTTCCTGAGATTACATTTGTTGTTAATACAGAATTCCAAAGAGCCTGTCCTGATGCAACGAATGCAGCTGTAAGAAGATCTGTTCCAGCTCCAGTAACTCCACCAAACATGAACACCGTGACTACAGCAGCAGATACAGATGACACTACATTTAGAAGAACACAACCGAATACAATCCCAAGAATGTTACTGTATAATTTCCATCTGGAAAGGAATCCAGATACAAGTCCGATCAGCATTGATACTATTGCATAGCCAAAAGCTGTAGGATAGATCATTCCGTTTACTGCATTTCCAAGCAATCCTGTTACCATTCCAACCCATGGCCCCATGAGCATGGATACCAGAATGGTTCCAATTTGGTCAATAAAAATCGGAAGTTTCAATATTTGAGACATCTGATAGCCTACTACGTTAATGGATACACCCACGGGTATCAATACAAGTGCTATCAATGAAAAATCATATTTTAATCCTCTTTTCACTTCTTTTCCTTTCTGCCCGTTTATATAGTTCGTTATATTCCTAAATGGACTCTTATGTTTCCCGCCTGAATACATTTATGGAAAATTCCCATGATTAAAATTTTCAACGCTTACACAATCTATTCTTCATTCTTCATGATTTCCGAGAAAAATACCCTGTAAGCCTACATCCCACTGATGTGGTGAAAATGCTTAGCACATAAAACTACATTGTCAGTGCTTCTTTACAGCTTTTACACACATTGATGCAACTACACTAAAACCCAGCACAATTGCAAGATTCGCACCTTCTCTATCGCAATGATACAACAAGAATCCCAGTGAGTATATCTACAGGCCTTGCATAATGATCCATCTGATACACATAATCAATATTTATAGAACCAAAAACAAGTCCTTTTATCTTGCATTGCTCACATTTTAACCTCCTTGTTCATGTCGCTTATTTTTCATTTATTGTATATACTTTCTATTTCCTTCTAAAGGTCATATGTCCTTTCATAAAATTAACAACAATTTATACAAAAACAGCAGGAATTTCATTACAAAATCCCTGCTGTCATACCAATTATGAATAAATTGTTTTAGTGATTATGAATAAATATTTGTTTGTAGTTCTTTATATTGATGTTTGCTAATAATGATTTTTTTCTGTACATTTTTTAGTTCACCAGTCTCTTTCAATTTCTGTAAATTGCGCCCAACTGTCCTAATACTCATTCCGATTCCATTTGCAATGTCCTTATATTCCGCTTCTATCAGTAACTCACCACTTGCATTCTTCATATTCTGATGACTTTCGTAATATGTAATCAAAAAGAATCTCACTCGATCCAATCCAGACATGTAGTACATAATCCCATCATTTCCCGAACGTTTATATAAATCGTCTGACAGAAGATTAATGCATTTCTTAAGTAATTCTTTGTCTTCCATGATTGTCTTATATACCAACGCTGCATCTATCCGTAATGCCTTCACTTTAGTTACTGTACTAAGCGTTGCAATATAACTATCTCTCCCAGCAAGAATCTCCAATAGACCAATACTCCCGTTAGTACTGTTTAACTGAAAATAACTGTATGTACTTCCATTCATATACTCGCGTATTCCAGCAACTATGCCATACTGTATGAAATATATGTAATATGGTCTCTCGCCCCTAGATACAAGAATACTGTTCTTTTCATATTCTACTAACACGCCTTTTTTTATTATAGACTCTGGCAATGCATGCAAATTAAAATCTCCGTCTGATCTATATTTATCCCATAACTTTTCCAGAATCATACTTATCACCTGCGGCTAATTCCTCTATTATTTTGTTATCTTACTCACCATAGTTTCCACCAACAATTAAGAACAGATTATCTTTATTGCAAATGTTTTAACAATCAAGATTCCAAGTATGAAATGATCTATGTGCACATCATGCTATCAAATCCGCATACTAAATCTTACTTTATTTATTATCCTTTTGCCTTTGTTAATTAACTTGCAGACATTACGCGATACATTGTTTTTGCAGGCGCTTATTGTTGAAGAAAACTTGACTAACGCTCAAAATTTTGCGTTCGTGATTGCACGATTATTCTGCCATACTCTACGTTATCTTTTAGCGCGTATCACATTATTATATATGTTTTGATGCATTTAATCACATAATTATACGCTATGTTAATCCTAGTATGACAATCGTTACCATACATGCAACCAGAATCCCAACCGTATTAACACAATCCCAACCCTATTAATATCAGAAAGCCTCACTCCGCGAAAAATATCACGAAGTGAGGCAATCAGTCACAAGCAAAACCAGACTAAAAGTCCAGTCTTAACATGCTACTACTTGTTGCAATGACGCGAAACACCACGACGCTTACCAGCGAAAAGTGTTACACAAACAGCAGCCAAAACAGCAGCAAACAATGGATTCTTCGTTACGTTGGCATAAGCATCGCAGGCAGAACGGTAACACTCAAGGTCATAGATACAACACACAAAACAGCACTAGACACTGCTAACACACGATGCTTCATATTTTTCTTCATATCCCTCACCTCGTGATACGCAATAGTCGTTAATTCACGTAAAATGACACATATCCCTTATTTTGCGCACTGACGAAGTTCTACCGTGAACCACACTATTTGCGTTCGCTATACCTTTCATAGTGTACTCCTATAACACTAATCAGTAAATATCCATAAACTATGCGCGAATTTGTTTGACATTACCAATTGATATGTGGGTTATAGGTCCAAAAGTGCGTAAAGCTAGGATGATTAATATTTTTGGTTTATACTCCAAGACAATTAGAAACAGAGAGTTGTTAATTTTTTTGTTCAATAATTTTATCGGTAAATGCCTTTAAAAATTCTTTAGAATTACTCCAGCCTGCACCATTGTTTAATCCCGAGGAATCGAACCCAGATATTTCATCTAAAGCTTTACTACAAACCCATTCATACATTCCAGCCTCTTTGCTTTTATATATTATTAGGAACAATGGTTTCATTGCTTTTTTACCTAATAATATGACACTAATATATTGTTTAGAATACATTACATCGTTATACCATTGTCCTGTCAGCCAATAGAATTTATCTTTGCGCCCCTTTTCACCAATCTCATCGCATAGATTTTGTAATTGTTTAGCCACATACGTGAGAACCTTTTCATCTATGTTTTTTATTAGCAAAGTTTCATCAACACCATTTTTACTTATCTCTTTCCAGTCAACATCTTCATTATTTTCTGAATTTCCTTCATTTCTTGCAGACTTTTGATTTTCTGTTTTTACTTCTCTATTATTATTGCTAAAACTATTCTGATTCTTACAACCTGAAATAAGTGGTATAAGACAAACTACCATAGTCAAAAAAGCATAATGCTTGATATACTTCATTATTTATACCTCCTCTACAACTTAATCTCTACCTAATTGCAACTACGATTCTCATGTTCAATCTTCACTCTGTTATTCGCTATCATCTGCCCAATATTCATTCATCTCGTAGTACAAGTCATCTTTGAGTTTAATAAAACTGACGGGATGTAAATTATGGACAAAGAATGCATATATTCAGTTTACAAAATAATTGTAGCTAAAAATCATCCGATAATCTACAGGATTTTATTTCCATACATAAACAGATGCGTAGGCAAAGTGAATGCACCTTTTAGCAATAGAAGCGAGCAACGTTAAAAGGTTTAAGATTAGCCTAATAGCTTGATTTTAGGCACGATATCCATTCTCTTAATACCATACCCATGCAATATTAGATTGTTGACTGGAAGCCGTGGTGTTCTAATAATGGGCGTAAATTTCAATTTCAACTTTAAAATTACGCCCAAAATGGTCAACTTGCCTTTTACACGTAAAAGCAAAATCGCATCTAGAATCTCGAGAAGTAAGCTTAAATCCGCCACAAGCTAAACCTTTTAATATTTAGTCCTACAACCACATTTCTAAACAAAGCCAATCGTCGGAATGAAAATTCGCCAATCGTCGGAATAAAATTACGCCAATTAGTGAGGAAACCGTTGCGTCGTATGTTAATGCGCTTCGCAAAATATTTGTTGTAGAAGATATGCCTGCCTGGAATCCAAGGAATAGTAAGCAAAAATGGAATACCGTTATTAAGAATGATTTGACGATAAAACATGTCAATAGCAGTAGCCCTAGGAACTCCAATCGTTTCCAGAATCTGCTCCGCCTGCTGCTTAATATTTTCTTGTATTCTCACATTCACATTCGCTGTATTCGACAAAGTACTAAACGATTTAGTATCAAAATTATAGTGAGGTAATGAACTACAAACATTTGTTTAGTGATTACCCAATCACATATCTGCGACACACCATAAGACGTATAACAGATTACGAAAATAATAAGAAATTTTATCAAAAATTATATTGTTATAACATTTCGCAAGAAATTTTCATTTAGAGCACCCCCCCCGTAGGAAATTTTACAGTCTAAACTAATTTCAAACTGAAAAATATTA